>Ga0080003_1000942_pt1 | contig 17065 bp, 18 predicted proteins | sample JossMetagenome_FD_69206 | JGI IMG/M metagenome (GOLD analysis project Ga0080003, IMG submission 69206) | Hot spring microbial communities from Joseph's Coat, Yellowstone National Park, USA - JC2_E (SPADES assembly) (version 2) | ecosystem: Environmental > Aquatic > Thermal springs > Hot (42-90C)...
CACTAATATTTAAATCTAAATCGCGTATTTTTAACTGATGATCGAGTTTATCGAGCTTAAAAACTGGAAGACGCACGAGCATACAATACTTAACTTTGCTAAAGGTACAAATGTGCTTGTAGGCCAGATGGGCGCAGGCAAAAGCTCAGTTATGGATGCAATCTCATATGCTCTCTTTGGCACATTCCCGGCTTTGCAGCATAGGCGCGTTGGCATAAATGATATAATAAAGAATGTACCTGTCCAAGAAAGCTATGCTGAGGTTAAGCTTGGCTTAAGCTTAGATGGAAATGAGTATATTATAGAGAGAAGGCTTGAGCTGGCAGGCAGCGCAACAGCAAAAATATCAAAAAATGGCTCTATCATGCAATCACAGCCTCAGCGCGTTAATGAATATATAGAGGGCCTTCTTAAGATGGACTACGACCTTTTTTCAAGAGCTATATATTCTGAGCAGAACAATCTTGATTACTTCCTTGAGCTAAGGAGCAGTGAGAGGAAAGATGTAATTGATGAGCTTCTTGGCCTTGACAAGTTTGCAATCGCAGAAGACAATGTTACAAGCCTCATAAACAGAATCAAAGATCTTGCTTCACAGCAAGAAGCTAATGCAGCTAATTTTGACATAAAGAAGCTTAATGAGCAGCTCAGCTCTGCAAAGGATGAGCTTGCTAAGCTCAAAAAAGATGGCGAGGAGCTTGCCTCTAAAAGGCTAGAATATGCCGAAAAGCTCAAAAAGGTTGAGAAAGAGCTCAAAGAGCTCCAGGAAAAGAATGCAAAAAAGATAAGCTTAGAAAAAGAGCTTAAGGGCTTAGAATCGACGCTTAGCTTTGATGAAAGAGAGATAAAAAAGATAGAGGAGATGGGCTTAAAGTTAGAGGAGCTTGAACCCAGGATAAGCTCTACTTCTAATGAGTTGGAAAGGCTCAAGGCAGAGCTTAAGAATGCTGAACAGCAAGAGCTCGAAGAAAGCAGGGCTGTTGCTAGGTTAGAGAATGAGCTAAGAAAGCTTAACGAGCAGATAAAGGAGCGCGACTCACTAATAGAAAAAACGAAATTAAAAGATATAGACAGCTATGCTAAGGCTAAAGAAGAAAAAGAGGAACAGATCGAAAGGCTTGAGAAAGAGCTTGCATCAGCTAAGTCGAGAAAAGAGGAGATGGGCAAGTATATAGAAGATCTTTCAAAGCATATAAGCAAATGCCCTGTATGTGAAAGAGAGCTTAGCGATGAGCTTAGGGTTAAGCTTCTAGAAAGCAAGAAAAAAATTTTAAGCGAATCAGATGTGGAGATAAAGAGAATAAGCACGCTTATAGAAAGCGAGCGAGCAGAATTCAAAAAGCTCAACGAAGAGTTCAACGCAATGCTCGTTGCGAATGAAAAGCTTAAAGGCTATGCGGGCATAGATGAAGCTTTTGCAAAGAGCAAAGATGAGCTTGAAATAAGAAAAAAGAACGAGAAAGAGGCGAGTGCAAATAAAGAAAAGCTTAGCATAGAGGTTAACGAGCTTTCAGCAGAGCTGGTAAAGTTGAAAGAAAGTAGAAAAGAGGCAGAGAGCCTAAGCAAATATAAGAGCGAGGCACAAAGGCTTAGAGAAGCGATAAATGCTAAGAAGGCAGAGATCGATGAGCTTTCAAAAAATGTAAATGATGAGCTTATAGAAGAAAAGCAAAAGGAGTATACGAGCATTAGCGCTATGCTAAGCTCTATAGATGCTAGCGTTAAAGCTAACGAGAAGGCTGTAAATGAGAAGATCAAGGAGATAAATGAGAAAAGCGAGATGTTAATGCATGTCGAGGGTATAATAAGAGACGCAGAGCAGAAGAGGCATGCGGCTGAAGAGTTAACGCGGTTCAAGAACGCGCTTTCAGACACACAGGGTGCATTAAGATCTAGGCTAATTGATTCTATAAATCATATAATGAGTGAATTATGGCCTGAGCTCTATCCATATGGTGATTATGTAGACATAAGGTTAAACGCTGGAAAAGATGACTATACTTTAGAGGTCAAGATAATAAAGAATGGCATTCAGGAGTGGAGGCCTGTTGAGAACATAGCTAGTGGTGGTGAAAGAAGCATCGCATGCCTTGCAATGAGGGTTGCATTCGCGCTTGTGCTTGTTCCAAACCTTAAATGGCTAATCCTAGATGAACCAACCCACAACATAGATGAGCAGGGAATAGCCAAGTTTATACACATCTTTAATGAGACGCTGCCAAGAATAATAGACCAGATATTTCTTATAACGCACGACGAAGCCCTAAAGCAGGCTTCAAGCTCAAAAACATACGTGCTGAGCAGAGACAAAGCCGCGCATGGCGGCACAATAGTAGAGGAGCTTTAAGCCAATTAGCTTTTGACTGCAGAGAGCACATATTCTAAGAAATTCTCTTCCGGAAGTGCACCCTCAAAAGAAACATCATTATTTATTACTATTTTTGGAACAGCCATAACACTGTATTGGTTTGCAAGGTCATAGAACTCCATAGCTTCTATCATAGCGCTCTTTATCTTATCATTCTCCATCGCGAACTGGTGTGCTGTCCTGACAGCTCTAGGGCAGTAAGGGCAGGTTGGTGTTACAAAAACCTTTATCTCTATGGGTTCTTTTATTGACTTCAGCTTCTCTTTTGTTGCATCTGAAAGCCTTGTTGTTCCATTTGAAGCATCAACGATATCCTCTAGAAGAGCTGCAAACTCATGCCCTGCTGGTATGCCAAAGTAATAAACATTATATATCTTCTTTCCGCCTATAACAAGGCCTGGTGTCTTATCCACGCCTAGAAACTTCGCTTCTTTTTGATTTTTGTTTATATCATATACTGTAAGCTTTAGCTTCGGACTAATGTTTGTGAGCTCTTTAAGAAGCTCTACGGTATCATTGCAGTATTGGCACTTGTCTGGTGTATCTACGAAGAGTATAAGATTTACCTCTCCGCCTAGGTTCTTCTCGAACAAATCTTTTATATATTTTACATCTTTTTCCTTTAGGAAATTCATCAACATCACCAAAAGGAGATTAAATTTTTATTTGTATAAACATATTTATAAGCCTTTCTATAACTCTGTGATAATCGAAGAAAAGAAGGAGAAAAATTAGATATATCCGAGGCCCAAGTCCTCACCCTCATCTTCGTTCTTTTTGCCAAGTATAGAAGGGCTTGTAACACCAGTGAAGATTGCTATCACCTCAACCCTTCCTTGGTATTCGTTGTCGAGCCTTGCACCCCACGTAACGCTTGCATTTGGCGATACAGATTCAGTTAATTTTGTTCCTATCTCATTTGCTTCTCCCAACGTCATGTCTGGCCCGCCAGTTATATGGAGAAGAACGCCTGTAGCTCCTTCATAGTTAACATCTAATAGCTTATTTTTAAGAGTATCTTTAACAACTTCGTCTACCCTATCTGGCCCCTGTGCGCTGCCAACACTTATCATCGATATTCCGCCGCCACTCATTATGGCTTTTACATCAGCAAAATCCAGATTAATTAAGCTTGGCTGTGTTATTGTTTCTGTAATGCCACGTACAGCCCTTGCAGTTATTTCATCGGCAAGCATAAAAGCTTGTTCTATAGCAAGATTGGGATATAGATTAACAAGCCTCTGGTTATCTATAATAATCAGCGTATCAACATTCTGCCTTAACTTCTCTATTCCTCTTCTCGCAACTTCGAATCTTACTTTTTCTAATGCAAATGGTAGCGTTACTATGCCTATTACTATCGCGCCGTTTTCCTTTGCTATTCTTGCTACAACAGGCGCAGCGCCTGTTCCTGTACCGCCACCCATGCCAGCGCACAGGAAGAGCATGTTTGTATCCTTTAGCAGTAAGCTAATTTCATCTCTGCTTATTTCTGCCGCCTTCTCGCCAATCTCCGGAAAGCCTCCAGCACCTAGACCATGGGTTAAAGAATAGCCTATAGCAAGCTTCTTTATAGAGGGATTAAGCATATTCAAGTGCTTAGAATCAGTATTGAATGCATATAGGCTTGCACCTTTTATGTCAAGGGTACTAAGTCTGTTTACAGTATTATTCCCGCCGCCACCAACGCCCGCAACAGCGATTCTTGGCTTGAACAAGTCGCTCTCATCAACACCCTGCATCGCAGCATTAAGCAGGTCATCCATACAAACACCCTAGGGTAATATTATAACGATAAATAAAATAAAATACTTTTCTATTCGGTGCATACTGCATTGTTGCTCATGAGATCTTTACCGCAATTCTTCCAAAGATTGTTTGCGGAAAGAGGGTAACATCATCTGTATAGTTTATAACCAAATATCCTGTGTAAAGATGTCCGGGCGCTAAGCCTGATGCACCCATACAGTTAATGTTAAATGTGTGGCTTCCTCCTATTGGCATATAGATCTGATTTGATGGCGGATTATAAGGTGTTTGCATATTGGTAATTGTCTTATTGGGTGAGCAGCCTATTGCTGTTATGTTTATCGGGTCTTGAAGGCTATTGCCTATCGATACCGAAAGTGTGCCGTTTGAATAAAGAAAGAACGAACCACATGTGAGCCCAGAAGGAAGTGTACATGTACTCATAACGTATTTGTTTGGATTAAAAAGCCCCATCTGAAACATTGCGGCAAGAGCAATACCTATGATTAGAATAGCCCAGCCATATGTCATTAAGTATTCCATTGCGCTTTGTGCCTTTCTATTTCCACTCCTGCTATTGATTTCCATTTTGCTCCATTAATAAACTATGCAAAGCATAAATAATAACTTTTCCATTTTAGCTTGTTATAGCAAAGTTTGGGCAGCTTAGTTAAATATTCTAGTGTGTCTTAGCCCAATCAAAAAGCATAGTAGAAGAGATAAAAATTGTTGAAATCAAATTTCATAAGAAATAATTTAGCAGCTAAGTGGTTGTATGCGATTATGGTCGATAAAGTTCGAATACCTGGATTCTAAGGGTATTGTTGCCCTATGGCGCGAAGCTCTTCTTGCAAAAAAGGTTCTTGAAGGCAAGACAAAAGGCTACAGGAACCATCCACAGCTTATCAGGTTTAAGGAGCAACCAGATCCGCTCTCTGCAATAAACGCTTATCTTTATTATATCTCTCTTAGTGCTAAAGATAAGGGTTATCACTTTGACACCGGGAAGATTGATAGTTCAAAAATCAACACAAAATTAAAGATAAAAGTGACAAAAGGGCAATTAGATTATGAGCTTGCACTGTTAAAACAGAAGCTTAAACGAAGAAGTATAGCGCAATATGAAAGGATAAAGAGCATAAGCAATGCAGAACCAAATCCTTTGTTTGAAGCAACAGATGGGCCTATCGAAGGATGGGAGAAGGTAAAAAAGCTTGATGAATAAGCATGCAAAAACGCATAATTGAATAAGAATGGTTTTTGATCTGTTGGGCCAAGTGTGATAGATTTATCTAATTTTTTATAGAATCTAATAATTGTGTACAACAAGCAAATAGCAGAGATCTTCAATGAAATAGCTGATATGCTTGAGCTCGAGGGAGAGGAGCGATCATTTGAGGTAAGGGCATATAGGAAAGCTGCGTTAACAATAGGTACTCTGCAAGAGGATGTTGGAGATATACTAAAGAAAGAAGGTATCGAAGGGCTGCAGAAGTTGCCTGGAATAGGTAAAGGCCTTGCTGATAGGATAAGGGAGTTTGTAGAAACAGGTAAAATTACAAAATACGAGGAGCTGAAGAAAAAATATCCTATAGATTTTAAGACTCTTTCTAACATTCAAGGCCTTGGACCAAAGAAGATATATAAGCTCTACAAGGAGCTTGGCGTTAAAAATATTGATGATCTTAAAAAAGCGGTCGAAGAGCATAAAATAAGCAAGCTAGAAGGTTTTGGCGAAAAAAGCGAGAGCGAAATAGCTAAAGGAATAGCGATGCTTGAAGAGACAAGCAAGCGTATGCTTCTCGGCATAGCCTTGCCAGAGGCTGAAAGAATTATAGCCAAGCTTCTGGCTTCGGGACTCGTTTCTAAAGCAGTAATCGCTGGTTCAACGCGCAGGATGCGCGAGACTGTAGGTGATTTAGATATACTTGTAACTTCTGATAAAGCGCTTGAGGTAATGGATTTTGTAACAAAATTGCCAGAAGTAGAAAGTATAACTGTAAAAGGTCCAACAAAAACAACAGTCTGGCTAAAGATAGGTTTAAGCTGCGATGTAAGAGTTGTAGAGGATAAAAGTTTCGGTGCAGCACTTCAATACTTTACTGGCAGCAAGGAGCATGGAATTGAGGTAAGGAAGATAGCTGTGAAGAAAGGCTATAAGCTAAATGAGTATGGGCTCTTTGACTCAAAAGGTAGAATGATTGCTGGCAAAGAAGAAAAAGATGTTTACGAAAAGCTCGGCATGCAGTATATAGAGCCAGAGATGCGCGAGGCAAGGGGGGAAATAGAGCTCGCACTTGAGCACAAGCTACCTAAGCTTGTAGAGATAAGCGACATTAAGGGCAATCTGCATACACATACAACATTTAGCGACGGTGCAAACAGTGTAGAAGAGGTGGTTGAAGAAGCTATTAAGCGTGGCTACAGCTATATTGGTTTTTCTGACCATACAAAAAACGAACATGTTGCAAACGGCATGGATGATAAAGAGTTTTTGAAATATCTTGAATATATAGATCATGTTGCAATGAAGTATACTAAGATAAAAATATTGAAAGGTGGGGAGGTAGATATACTTAAAGACGGCTCGCTCGATCTTAAAAAAGAAACGCTTGAAAAGATGGACTATGTAATAGGTGCTGTACACAATTATCTAAATATGGACAAGGAAAATATGACTAAGCGCATTATAAAAGCCTTGGAATCAGGATATGTTGACATATTAGCGCATCCAACAGATAGGCTTATAGGTGAGAGGGATCCTATACAGTTTGATTTTGACAAGGTTTTTGAAGTTGCTAAGGCAAATAATGTGGTAATGGAGATAAACGCATTTCCAAATAGGCTTGACCTTAACGATGAGGGTATACTAAAGGCTAGGGCGTATGGGCTTATGTATGAAATCGGATTAGATGCTCACAGGCTATCTCATTTTGATTACATGCGCTACGGCATTGGAACAGCAAAGCGTGGTTGGGTTAGAAAAGAAGAAGTTATAAACACAATGAGTGTTGAAGAGCTTTTAAAGTTTTTCAAGAAGAGAAGGGAATAAAACAAAAATTAATACCAACCCCTTGCTTTCATTGCTTTTGCAACTCTGTCAACAGCTATTATATATGCTGCTGTTCTCGGGCTTATCTTCACGCCTTTTTCAGCGTAGCTTTTCTGCGTAGCGATAGTGTCGTAGAATGATTTTGTTATTATCTTGTCTAGCTTGCTATATACCTCTTCTGCGCTCCAATAATAGCCACCTATATTCTGTACCCATTCAAAATATGAGCCTATTACACCGCCACTGTTGACCAGGAAATCGGGTAGGTCGAGTATACCTTTTTCAAATAGTATATTATCTGCTTCTGGTGTTACTGGTCCATTAGCAAGTTCAAGAACGATCTTCGCTTTTATCCTGTCTGCGTTATCTGCTCTTATCTGGTTTTCTATAGCTGCAGGTATAAGAATATCTACATCGCTCTCAAGAAGCTCTTCGTTTGTTATCTTTTTGCCACCTTCATAATTTTCTACACTTCCGGTTTCCTGCTTCGTCTTTATAAGCTTCTCTAGCTCTAATCCATCTTCGCTGTAAACGCCTCCTTTCGAATCGCTTACCGCAACAACATTTGCTCCAAAGAGCTTCTTTGAAAGTGTATATGCATACATGCCAGCATTGCCAAAACCTTGTATAGCTATCTTTGCCTTTTTAAGATCTATGCCAAGCATCTTTGCTGCTTCTCTCATTACATACATACCTCCCATCGCTGTTGAATCATTTCTGCCTTCGCTGCCCCACACTTCTAGCGGCTTTCCTGTTATGACTCCAAATTCATTATAGCCTTTTATTTTGCTATATTCATCCATCATCCATGCCATTATCTGCGGTGTTGTATATACATCAGGTGCCGGTATATCAATATCCTTGCCTATGAAGTTTGCTATCGCCCTTATATAGCCACGCGATAGGTTCTCGAGTTCTTGTTCGTTCATGCTTTTTGGATCACATATTATACCTCCTTTTGCGCCACCATATGGAAGGTTTGCAAGAGCTGTCTTCCAAGTCATCCATGCCGCAAGCGCCTTAACAGTGCTGAGATTTTCTTCAGGATGATATCTTATGCCACCCTTTCCGGGGCCTCTAGCGTTGTTATAAAGAACCCTAAAGCCTGTGAAGCTCTTTGTGGTGCCATCTCTCATCTTTACTGGTATATTAACTATAACAGTCTGCATAGGTTCTCTAAGTATTGCATGTGCTTGCTTGTCAAGGCCCATAACCTCAGCAGCGGTATCAAGCTGCTTCTGTGCTATAACAAACGGATCTAATTCTTCAGCCACTTTATCACCAATATAATTATTAGCTATTCAGCGAGAGATAACAATTCTTTATTTTCGCAAAGCAAATTTATCTTATTTTCTATTTTTTCCTTTTCCTGTTTGTCAATTATACTCTTTACAATATCATCTGCAAGCCCTTTCTCTTTTATGTAATTTTTGAGTTTTGCTATCTTGTTGGAATACTTTTTATTGAGATACTTGCTAACCGCAACCTGTACAATACCCAATGCGCTTGCAATTTCTTCCTGTGTATAATCATATTTGTTGCTAAGCTCTTCAGCAACAGCGGCCCTTATTGCAGGCAATATAAGCTTTGTTATCTTTTTGCAGCCAAGATCTATTTAATCACCCTTTTTGTCAACTATTCCAAGCGCATCCTTTATGTTTCCAAAGAAGCCTTTTCTATGCTTAGCCTCTTTTTCTTCACCAACCTCTTCTTCACCTTCGTCGCCAGCTCTTATTTCTTCGCTCTCTGAAACTGCCTCAGTTTCTTCTTTTTTATCGCTTTCTCTGCTTAAGTCTTCATTTTTACTTTCTGTTGCTTCATCTTCAATCTCTTTTGGGCTCTCAATTTTTCTTTTTCTAGGCTTTTCTTCCTTTTTCTCTTCAGTGAATTCTATAAGTGCAAGCAGTATCTCCTCTTTTTTCGAGAAATCTTTTATTATTATTGCGTTTGCATTATTCCTCTTTGCCGCTAATACATCTTCTTTGCTGCTGCAAGGCACAGCGTTAACATTTTGGAGCTTATTTAAGCTTATATTTGCCTCTACTGGGTCATTAACAAGCAATGCAACATAGCCTTTACCTACCGAATTAGCAACCTCTTTGCTTAGCTGCTCACCGCTACTTACCTCTTTTGCTATAACGCCCATATTGGTATTCTTATTAGAAATTATCTCAACAGCGTTATCGATTTCATCAGCATTATCTCCTATAATATAGATCTTCAAAACATCACCAAAATTAACAACATTGGTGGCAAATCTCACCCCATTTATGAGTGAGGTTAAAATGGATCTCTATCATATGATGTATAATTTCGATAGATATATAATAGTATGCTGGCAGAGAAATATTTGGCTTTTGAAATTTATATCTGTATCTTCTAGAGCTGTGTTGCCACATAACTAAATTACAAATACCTTTTGGAAAGCCAGATCTAGGGCAAATAAATGAGAATAAAATATATTTTTATTGATGAAAGCGGTGACTTAGGACAAGATCAAAATATTTTATAGTAGCCGCAATCGTTTTTAATGATGATAAAATACCAAAAAGAATAATATCTCATACTAGAAAAAGAATACTTAATAAGAAACAGAAACTTACCAATGAACTAAAAGCAAACAAATCTAATAATAGAATCAGAGAGTATGTGCTTAAACAAATAGCAAAGTCTGACTGCTCAATTTTTACAACAGCAGTGTATAAATCTAAGATCTTCCCTGAACTTTATCAGGTAAAAGAAAAGCTATACAATTTTGTACTTGGGGTCTTGATTAAGAATTTCAACCAAGATTCTAACAAGCTTGTCATGATAATTGATAAAAGGTCAAAAAGCAAGCTCATACGGGAAGATTTAAAGGGATATATTATAAGGAAGTTTGGCAATAAAAATGGCAACATTGAGTTACATCAAAACGACTCGTATACATCATACGGTTTGCAAACTGCTGATTTCGTGGCGTGGGCTATAGGCAGAAAATTTAACACCGAAGACGCCAGATATTATAACATAATAAGTAGAAAGATTTTAAACAAAGACAGCATAGAACTTTGGAAATAATGTGGACCCAAGCCAGCTAATAATATTGTACACCATTGTCGATTGTAAGTTGTAAGGTGCACTTTCTGGTTTGGACTTACCCACAATATATCATAAGGATCTCTACATATATAAATTTTTGTTTTTGTGGTGTTTAGAATAATTGTATTTACATTTTATCGGTCTAGCTAAGTCATCTCATGTGCAAATCCTTTAGGAAGGTATATAAACTTAAATAAATAAAATAAAGAGTAAGAAAGGTGTTTTATTGAGAGGAAAAGAACCGCTAGTTACTTGTGACAACTGTGGAAGAAAAATCCCAAGAAACAAGGCAGTAGTATTTGAAAAGGTAATAAGGTTTGACACTGAAACACATACAGGAAATGATGTTAAGTTCTTCGAACGAAGGAAGGTTTACTACTGCATCAGCTGTGCAAAACATGCTAAGATATTTGAAAAGAAAAAAGAAATTTTAGAAAGAAAGAAGGGCTTTTGAGGTGTAAAAGTGGTTGTTGACCCCAACGAGCTTCTTATCTTTAAGCTTCGGGGGGTAGCTACAGCAGCTAGTGTGTCGAGCAAGAAAAATGCACAGCCTCAGGCAAAACCTCAGCCACAAGTAGAGCCTAGCGCAACACCACAGCCACAGCAACAAGCACCGCAACCTCAGATTCAGGTGCAAACGCAAACAGCGCAGGTGCAGCCAAAGCCTGAGCAGCCGTTTACCCAGCCTAAAGCTGAAATAACAAAAAATGAGGTTTTAAATGTTGCAAATATACCAACTCCTGAGGAAAACGAAGAGGCAAACTTTCCACTTTTAACCCCACACATACAAAAAGAGACGCAAGAAAAAACCACTAAAAAATATACAAAAGTAGAGAGGGAGAGTATCGGAGTTGCAAAAGGTATGGTGTGTGTGAATCATCCTTGGAGGCCTGCATATGCGATATGTAATTATTGTAAAAGACCATTCTGCTATGCTGATTTGGTTGAGTATGATGGTGCTTTCTACTGTCTTGAAGACATAGATAAAGTAGCAAGCGAAGCACCAAATTTGAAGGAGTTAAGCTTTAATTCTTTTAGCGCTATCTCAAGCCTTTTTCTGTTTGTAAACGCAGCTATAATGGGCTATTTCATATACCCTCAAGCAAAATTCCTTGTTAATTATATAGGTAGTGTTGGGTTTGTTGGATTCTTAAATTCTCTTACTTATAGCTACGGCCTTTCATTCATAAATCTTTTAATTGTAATCTTCTCAGCGCTTGCTGGCCTTATGCTATTTGGGAAGAGCAATAGGTGGTTTTATTTAAGCTGGGCGATAAACGCATTCATACTCGTTATAGTCAGCTATGAATATCTTACTATGAACTCAGCTTATCTACTGGCAGTTAGCTTAATAGCACTTCTTACTATAGGAACTTTATCATATAGTAGGCTTTCAAAAAACACAGAAGAGATAAGTGCACCACAGGAGGAAATAAACTGGCCTAGAGTAGAGACGTTCTAGATTATTGAATTGTATATCTTGTCGTTGAACTCATACACATTCATCTCCTCGTTTTCTTCATATACTCCCATTGCCTTTAACAGTTCCTCTCTATTCTTATATTCTTTAACACCACTTTCAAGATCAACAGCTATTATATTATTGTTAAACTCAGAATAAACAACAAATTCTCTTTCACTATCTTCTACTTTTATGATAAGTTTTGTAGAAACATTGCCAAGTGCTATAATTATGCTACAAAGGAGTGCGGCCTTATCGAAAATATCCCCTGCGCCGCATCTTATTACCTCTTCTGGCTTAAGCCAGAATTGTATAGGTAGATTTACAAGAAGAATATCATCTTTTACATAGCTATAAGCGAGTCTTACCGCATCTGGAAAATTATCATTATAGCTATATACAGGAAACTGGCTCTTTATCTTATTAGCTATACTCACAACGCTCTCATTATCTGGTGTTATAAGCTTAGGCAGTTCGGCAACATAAAGGTTCTCGTTTTCTTCTATATACTCTTTGTAGCGCATTATTATCTCTAGATATAGTTGGTTGTATCTTTTCAATGTTTCAATATCTTCATCGCTTTTACTATCCTTTGCATCTTCTGCCATATCATTTATAAATTAGAATGGAAAATTCTATTATTCTATGTTTTAGGTGAGGCAATGAGACTTGTGCTTTCATGCATGGATAGAAGGCTAAATAGATACCTTGATTCACTAAATGATGGCTATACAATCTTTCTTAGAAACGCCGGAGCAAATCTCTACGCTGTAAAAAATACAGTAGATGCATTACTAAATAATGAGAATATCACTGAAATAAAGGTAATAACACATACAGACTGTGGTGCTATGAAGAGCGTTGCAGCAGCATTGAGCGGTAAGTTAAGACTTGATCTGGCTGGAGAGGTGCTTGTAGATAAATTTAAAGGAGAAAAATTTGCAACGTTAGAAGAGCTAGAAAAAATAAATACAGAACTGCAGAAAAAGGCTGTAGAGGAAATAGCAAAGAGGCGTGGAATAAAAGGAAGCGCAGAGTTGCTTGATCTATCAAAGCTTGACATACCTAAAGAGGATAATGAGCATAAGTTTGTACTGCTAGAGCCGAGCAATAAGAAATACGATGAAATCATAGACAACAAAGAGATGTTCAATACCTATATTGTCCAGAGCGCAAGCTTAGAAGAGAAGCTTCCAGATCTAGAGATCGCAATAAAAGTTCTCGGCATAAGGCGCGGCGAGATAATAGCACTGAAAGAAAGCGAGTACAGAATAATACAGGCTGAGGCAAGCAGGCTAAGGCTTAATCAGTTGTTAAAGGATGTGGCTTTAAGCATAAGGCGCTTATAATACTTTTGGATGAGCTGTTCTAGTAGAACGGGCCTAACCATTCATGTAATTTTAATTATATCATCTATATTAAATCTTCAAAATGACCGTATGGGCCCGCGGAGAATCGGACTCCGGATCTCCTCTCTGTGAAAGAGGCGTCTTACCACTCGACTACAGGCCCGTATCCAAATTTAGGGCTGGAATAATATTTTAAATATTAGTTAATTATTTTATATTGATCGCATGAAATTTTATACAGGCAATGGTGACAACGGCACAACAGATCTAATGAATTATGGTAATGTGCCAAAGGATGACTTGCTAGTTGAGGCTCTGGGCTCTGTAGACGAGCTTAATAGTAGCATTGGAATTGCACTTTTCTATATACATGATGAGAAAGTTAGAAAAGAACTTGATAACATACAGAATGATCTTTTCATTCTTGGCGCTGACCTTGCATCTACCCTAACAAAGAATAAAGTAAAAAGTTTTGGCCCAGAGCCTGTCAAGAGGCTCGAAGCTAGTATAGAAGATCTTGCAGAAGTGGTTGGCGAACTTAAGAAATTTGTACTTCCAAGGGGTGTAGAGGGCGCCGCACATTTGCATCTTTCTAGGGCGATTGCAAGAAGGGCGGAGCGCAGTATAGTCCGCGCCGCAAGGAAGTATAGTGTAAACAGTGAGATAATAAGATACATCAACAGGCTTTCATCCTATCTTTTTGTTGCTGCACTCTATTTAAATAAGATTGAAGGTATCGAAGAAGCCCACCCAAGCTACTAAGAAGAAAACCTTAACTTTGAAGCTTGAAAAGCCATTAAACATGAGCGAAGATTTTTTTGTTGAGAAGATTGGTAGTGTTTAGTTTAGCAGCAAAGTTGATAAAAATCCTTCTTTAAAAGCAGAAAAATTCTATGCAGGCACTGCAAAATACTCTTTAAATTTCATTGTTGTATAGAGTTTTTTGCTTCTTCCACTTCTTTTTGCTTCTATGAACTCCTTTGAGATAAGCTCCTTTACATATGCATAAACAGTGTCTCCAAATATCTTTACAAGCTCGCTCTGAAGTGCGCCATTATTCTTGCTTATGTAAGCCAGTATCCTAAGAGCCCCTTTGCTTATCTCCGGCCCGCTTGCCAGTGAACTTACTTTGCTTGCATATGGTTCCTTAAGGGTTAGCATATATTTGCCTCCTATTTCCATTATCTCAAGCGCAGTATCCCTCTCGCCATATTCTTTTGCAAGCGCTTTTAGCAATTCTTCTACCTTACCTATGCTTGCTAAGCCTATTATATTGCCTATCTCGCTTGCACTAAGTGCATTCTGTGACATGAATAATGTAGCTTCTATAAGCTTCTTGAAATCTACTTCATCCATTCAATCGGCCCAGCACTATTATTATCTCGCCGAAGAACTGCTCCTGTAAAAGCGTGATCTTCTCCCTATTTGCAAGATATAAGAGTGGTACAAAAAGGTCAACAAGTATGTCGTTGCTCTTTGAGATCCTTGCCAAAGAAGAAAATGTGGTCATACCTTTATTATCAACACTCATTTTTATTTCCTGCAAAACTCTACTGAGCTCAAGCTCAATGTCTTTGTTCTCAAACTTTATAGGCAAAGTAAAGACCTCGCTTCTCTTCTGCTCCTTTACCTCTTTTATTTTCATTGCTTCATCAAGCGCTTGTATAAGTTCTGCAAGTGTTATCTTTCTTTTTGGAGGAAGCCTGAGCCTAAATGAGAGCTGAGGAAGCTCAGGAATAATGCGTTGAGCTGGCTCTTCAGCAACTTCTTCATTCTCTTGTTTGCCTTCGAGCTCAAGATAAAGCGCCTCGCTCTTGAAATGTAGCAAAATAGATGCAGCAAGTATAATATTAGCTGGAATCCTGAGATCAAGTATCTTAAGCTCCTTCACCGCCTCTATGTACTTGTCGGCGATTTCTATAATGTCAACATTCCATGGATCTAGCTCATTCTTCCTTACAAGCTCTATAAGTAGATCCTTCCATGTGCCTTCACTTACTAAGCTCTCTAGGTCTATTTTTGAGTCTTTAGTCTCTATCTGTATCTCCAGCAATTTTTGCATGGTCGCCACTGTAAAAATAAGCTCATGAAAATAATAAATAGTTTTTCTTTTCGCTCTAGTCGCTCTAGCCGTGTTCTTTTATGTTACTTTACATAGCTTATATGAAGCTTGTTGTGCATTCTGTAATTAATGCAATAAAATTTGCAAATAGAAATAAATTCTTTTGACTCCATGTATATGTGGTGAGCTAATGCAGAAGTTTGAGAATGAATTTACTTATAGAAGATTTGTTGAAGCCGGAAAAGAAGATGAATTCGATAAGCTTTTCGATGAAGCTGTTGAAATGGTAAGCAAGGAGGTGCTTGGCAAGAGATTTCCAATGTATATCGGTGGCAAAGAGGTCTATGCAGATGAAGAGCTTGTTGAGTATTCGCCGATAGACAAGAGGCTTATAGGAAGGTTCCAGAAGGGCAAAAGAGAACATGCACAGCAAGCAATAGATGCTGCCCTTGCAGCATTTTCAGAATGGAAGGAAAAGGATTATAAGGAAAGGGTTGCGATATTTAGAAAAGCTGCAGACATATTCGCTAGAGAAAAGTTCAATGTTGCAGCAATACTAAGCATAGAGAACGGCAAGACAAGATACGAGTCAGTTGGCGAGGTAGATGAGGCAATCGACTTTTTAAGATATTATGCGCTTGAGATGGAGAGGAATAGGGGCTATATAAGGCGTGTAAAGCTTCCAGGAAGTTCTGCTAAAGTGCATGCAGGCTTTCAGGGTGCTCCAGGAAAGGAAGAGCAGGTTACAATAGCAATGAAGCCTTATGGTGTTTTTGGCGTTATAGCACCATTCAACTTTCCAATATCTATATCAGTTGGCATGAGCACAGGTGCATTAATAACAGGCAATACTGTTGTATTCAAGCCTTCTTCAACAGACAACATGTCAATGCTTACGGGCCTTAAAATCTATGAAATATTCAAAGAAGCTGGCGTGCCAGATGGGGTATTCAATTACGTAACGGGCCCTGGCTCAGAGGTTGGCGATGAAATTGTTATGAGTAAGAAAGTCAGCGGCATAGTCTTTACAGGTTCAAGAGCCACGGGTATGAGCATGATAGCAAAGAACTATAGCAATGGCTTGCAGAAGGTGTTTATAGTAGAAATGGGCGGCAAAAATCCTGCTATCGTTTCAAAATATGCTGATCTTGACGAAGCAGCAACAGGCATAGCGAGTGCGGCATTTGGTTTTGATGGACAGAAATGCAGTGCATGCTCTAGAGTCTATGTGCATGAGTCTATTAAGGAAGCATTCATAAGCAAGCTTGTTGAGAAGATGAGGTCTTTCAAGATAGGAAATCCATTAGAAAAAGATGTATACATGGGTCCGCTTATAAGCGAGAAGGCACACCAGCGATTCATCGAAGCGGTAGAGGAAGCAAAGAAAAACGGCACAATAATATACGGTGGCAACGATGTTAAGCTACAACTAAATGGCTACTATGTCGAGCCCACACTTGTTGAGATAAGCCATGAAAACAGGCTCTTCCATGAGGAACTTTTCTTACCTTTCCTTGTCATTACAACATACAAGGAGTTAGACGATGCAATAAGGATGGCAAATGATGTAGAATACGGCCTTACAGCGGGCTTCTACAGCAAGAAGAAGAGTGAGATAAAAGAGTTTATAGACAAGATCGAAGCTGGAGTTCTATATGTCAACAGAGAAATCAGCGCAACAACAGGTGCTATTGTTGGATTCCACACGTTTGTGGGCTGGAAAGGAAGCGGCCTAACAGGGAAAGGCACCGGAAGTAGGTTTTATCTTCAGCAATTTATGAGAGAGCAGAGCGAAGCTGTAGTTAAATAAAATAAAAGATGAAAAGGAGAAGAGGTGAGAAAGCTGGAGTGGGGAAGTGCCTTCTCTACCTCTTTGTTCCTTCTAGCATAAGTTCCTTCGGGTCAATACCTTTCATCAATTCTTCGTTTATCAAGTGCAATT
>Ga0080003_1000944_pt1 | contig 17035 bp, 21 predicted proteins | sample JossMetagenome_FD_69206 | JGI IMG/M metagenome (GOLD analysis project Ga0080003, IMG submission 69206) | Hot spring microbial communities from Joseph's Coat, Yellowstone National Park, USA - JC2_E (SPADES assembly) (version 2) | ecosystem: Environmental > Aquatic > Thermal springs > Hot (42-90C)...
CAAATTTTCTAAAATAAGGAGAATGATTTTTAATTATAATTAAAACCTTTTTTTCATAAATTATATTATCTACATCAAAAGATGTTTTTATTTCCACACTCCATACATCCTTTAATTCTTCACTCATAATAATTTTAATGAACCAGTTACTTTATTAATCTTTTCTTCAATATCTGGGCCGATACCTATACAAGTAATAGTTTCAGGATCTAATTGCGTTAATCCTGCATCTTTTATTAAAACAGTATTTAAATCTAGTGATATAGACTGATTATATATGCTCATTAATTCAGCTAAATTTCTTACATATACAACAACTTTCTTTGCACCCTCTTCTCTCCATTTTTCTACAATATCTTTATCCTTTTCTAACTGGTCTAAAACAGCCTCAACAGCAGCATGAGCTATTTGAGTACATAATTTCCCCTTTCCAATATCCAAATCCTTTCTAGCTACAATTACTAATTTATATACCATCCAATTCTTTTAATTTTTCCAATAACAATTTATATCTATAATTATCTATCTTCTCACTAATATATTCTTCATTTAATCTCTTGCTTATTTCTGTTATCTTTTTATTTATATCATCTAATAAATTATATATGTTTTTTATATCGTTTGAAATACTATTATATTTATCTTCTAACAAATTTAATCTATCTTCTATTTTTTTATTTTCTGCCTTGTTATTTTCAATTTCAGATTTTAATTTATCTATATCATCTTTTATACTATCTAAATATTTTTTAAAACCTAATAAAACTTCATTATATTTTTCAAATTCCAGTAAATTGTTAATTATCTTATCATAATTTACATCATCCATATAACATTAATATTTTTTAAGTATTGATAAAAATTATGATAGTTAAGCTTCATCAGGCATTATCATCATTTATAACATATCTTATATTTTTTTACATATTTGGCTTTGACAAAATATCTTCAATAATTATATCAATAATAGTTGGACTTATTTGTATAATACCAGATTATGATTATAAAATCTATAACTGGGCAAATAAACAATATGAAAATATAAAAAAATCAAAAATTCTAAAATATTTATTATATCCATATTATTTATTTATTTTATTTTTATTGAAATTATTTAAACATAGAGGATTTACACATTCTATATTCCCAATAATAATATTTTTCCTTCTAGGATTCTTTATAATAAAAATATTTTATTTATTTTCTTTAGCATTTTCATTGCATATTATCGAAGATTCATTGACAGTATCTGGAATTACTCCATTATATCCATTATCAAACTACAAATTTGTTATACCAATTTTAAATAATAGAAAAAATAGAAAATTACAAGAATATCTATCTTATATAACTTATATTATATTTTTTGCAATAATTCTTTTATGAGGATATTTATAGCAATAGATTTACCAGAAAGGGTAAAGGATGAAATAGAAAAAATTAGAAAGGGTTTGAGAGGTATATACGGAAAACCTGTTGAAAAAGAAAATTTTCATATAACATTAAAATTTATTGGAGATGTACAACCAAATATATTTGAAAAAATAAAAGAAGAATTAAATAATATAAAGTATAATAAATTTAGTATAAAAATTGGTAATATTGGAACATTTGGAGATAGAGTGGTTTGGATAGGTGTATATGAAGGATATGAAAATATAATTAATTTACATAATTTAATAGATGAACAATTATATAAAATAAAAATTGATAGAGATTATAATTTTTCTTCTCATATTACACTATATAGAATAAAAGAAATAATAAATAAAAAAGAATTTAAAGAGTCAATTGAAAAATTATCTAAATATGTATCTAATGATATTTTAATAGATGGGTTTTATATAAAGCAAAGTATACTAAGACCCGAAGGTCCTTTATATATAAATATGGCAGAATACAAATTATTATAAATATTATTGATAATTTATTTGTATAATGGCTTCAAACCTATTACCAGAGATTAAAGCAAGAAAATTTGATAAGATATTTATATGCAGAAAATGCGGAGCCAGGATAAGAGCAAATCCTGATAAAGTAAGAGCAGGTCTTGTTAGATGCAGAAAATGCAAATCAACAGCATTAAGACCAAAGAAATCAGAGATTACATTGGTAGTTGGAAAAACAACTAAGTAGATGAGTTATAATCTATATATATCCAACAATAGTATTTTTGTTATATTAATAATTTTTTTAATTATTAATGCAATATTTATATTTCTAAAAATTTTTAAAAGAGAAAATACCGATTATAAATTTATTTATGGAATGTTTAGGACAAAAAGACTAGTAGAAATAATGAAAAAGATTTCTAATTCAAAATTTTCAAAATTTTTATCCATATCATCGTTAATTTTAGGCCCCATACTAATATCAGTAGCAGTTTTCTTCTTATTTTTTGGAATTTTAACAAAAACCCCAACATATGCTCCAGCATTACCAGGTATATCATATGGTCCTATAACATTACCTGTAGCACAAACAATACTCTCGATCTTTATAGCAGCATTTATACATGAGTTTTCGCATGGTATTTTAGTATATAAAAATAATTTAGATTTAAAATCCTGGGGATTTTTTTATTTAGGACCTTTAATAGGTGCTTTTGTTGAACCAGATGATAAAGAAATAGAGAAATTGAATAAAAAAGAACAAATAAAAATATATAGCGCAGGTGCTGCTATAAATATAATTGCCGGACTAGTTTTTTTATTTTTATTTTTATTTTCTTCATATATAGTTTCTATATTTAACCTGGCAACACCATATGTAAAAATATTATATACCCTACCAAATACATATGCATATAATGTTGTCCCAAATAATACAATTTTATATTCTATCAACGGAAATCAAATATTATACTTAAATCAAATTGAAACGGCTTTAAATAATACGAAACCTGGAGAATATGTTTTATTAAATACAAGTGCAGGATTATTTAATGTTGAATTAACTAATAAAGATAATAAACCATTTATAGGGATTGTAACCGAACAAGAATATAATTATAAAGTTCCTGGAATTGATTTTTTTGAATCATTATTATTCTGGTTATTTGTAATAAATGTCGGACTTGGTATTGGTAATATGATACCGATATATCCATTAGATGGAGGAAAAACTATGGAATCTATACTAGAAATATTTTTGGATAAAAAAGAATCAAAAATGATTAATATGTCTCTATCTATAATATTATTGGCCCTAATATTATATAATATATCTTTTATTCTCTAGAAACTTTTCTCATAAATATTTTATCAGTTAATAAACTATATATATCTCCTACATAATCTACTTTTCTCCTTATATCATAATTTTTAAATTCCATATATAACATGTTTTGATATATTTCATATATACTTTCCCTAGCTCTCTCTGCAAACTCTATATTATTCTTTAGCATTTCTTCTATAGATTTTCTATATAATTCTCCAACAAAATCCATTAATCCCATAACATATGAATACTCATCAACATTTAATTCATTATTTTTTGGTATTCTATTATTTAATATAAAATTATAGAATATTTTTGCTTCTGCATATTCTTGATAATTTATCAGAGCATTATTATACAATCTAGGTTCTTCTCTTACAATTTTATCCATTTCTTCCTTATATTTATCCATCTCAATCATATATTCATTTGCAGATTTTATATCACCTCTTATTACTGAATATATTATTGATTTTGATGTTCTATTTAATTTTACTCCCACTTCAATTACTTTATCTTTTTTATTTTCAAATTCCCTAAATTTTTCTTTTAAACTTTCTATATATTCCTTTTCTATCATTCTTCTATTTTGAGAATAAATGTTTTATATACATTGTAGCAAAAGAACCTTTATCCAAGATAAAAGAAATTATCATAAAATTATCCTTTATATTGTACTCTAGATTTTTTATTTCTGATAAAATATTTCTTTCTGTTGATAATAATGTTAAAGAAGGCTTATCTTCAGATTTTAATTCTTCATAATTTATTCCCTCTTCACTTAATATTTCCTTATATATATTCTTGTCTTTTATATCATATCCAAGTAATGGGAATTTTATATCCTTTAATTCTTCAATTTCTTTTTTATCCTTAATTATATAAAATTTCCCAATTTTCGTTTCTATAAAATATTTTTCTCCATAACTATTTTTTATATAATTTGATAATAGTTTGTTCCATAAATATGATTGATATGAATGAGCAAACATCTTTAGCAATCTCTTTGGTATATATTTCAATGCTCTTTTATAATTTTCTTCTTTTGATAAATAATTTAATAATGATGTTTCAATATCTAAATAATTTGGAAATATTCTTAATGCCTCTTTAAATTTACCCCAATTTTCATATAAAAATTTTCTTGCCTTTATTGAATCTTCACTTTCTTCGTTTTCATAATCTGTTAAAAATATTTTTATTGCATTTTCATAATCTCTTTTAACTATATATTTCCCAATTATATAATTATTTCCCCTATTTCCAAATCTTTGATCATCAAAATAGTTAAAATAATATCTATTAAATATTTCTATATTTTTATTGAATATATTAATTTCTTCATTGCTTAATTCTCTTATAGTTATTCTAAAATAGTTATATTTTATATCAGAAATCCTCAATGGTTCATCATATGATCCCACATATTTTAAATATACATTCCCAAAATTATATTCATCTTTAAACTCATTAAAATTTCTTATTGCAATGTACTGTTCTGATAATGTATTTTTATCCTTTTCTCCTGCAAAATATATTTTTCTTTTTGAAATATGCAACTTCCTTGCAATTATTTTAATTGCATTTATTGTATTTATATTTCTTTTCCTCATTAAAAAATATCTAAATGTTTCCCCCTCTTTCTTTTTATTTAAATCAATTATTTCTTTAACAATAAAATCTTCAGGTATTGATTTTATTTTCATTTATAGAATTCTTATATTTTATTAATTCTTTTAATATTTCGCTTTTTACCTTCTTATAATTATCAATATTTACCTTTCCTTCCATTAATAATATATAATAATCTTTATCAGATTGCTCATCTAAATACACCTCAAAGTTATTATATTTACTCAATATATTTTTTATATCATTAATTGCTTTATCTGGATCTATTTTTTGTGGTAATTCAAATCTCATACTCATAAATTTTTCATTAGATTCTCTTAATGTTTCACTATAATTAATAATTCCACCAGATAATAGTACATTATTTGGTATTAATAATATTTCTCCTGTATCTAAAATTATTTTCGTAAAAAATAACGATATTTCATATATAATTCCCTTATAACCTAAATGTAAAAATTCTCTTGAAAAATATTTATATCCTGGAGAATTTAATATAGCATATGGTATATCATATGTCAAGATTCTAACTTCATCTCCTGGTTTAAAAGAACCTGATAATAATAATAGAATTCCTGCAAATAAGTTAGATAAAACAGGTTGCAATGCTAAACCTGCTATAATCCCTATTATTGTCGATGATGCTAAAACATATCCTAAACCAACATTAAAATATGATAAAACAAATATAATTATTATAAAATATCCAATTATCCTAATAATATTTCTTAAAGCAATTGAAAAATATTTATCTATATGTTTATACTTATTATAAAAGTGATTTGATATCTTTAAAGTTAAATAAAATAATATTATTGATATTATAATAAATATTAAAATATTTGTTAAATTTAAGTCCATGGATAATATTATTTAAACTTAAATCTTATGGTTTAAATTCCCATTCTTGCATTTCCCTTGCTAATCTTCCATCATACATAAAATTATCGATATTAATGTTCTTTCTTCTTTCTTGTACGCTACTTAGAAATTCCCATATTTTATTAGTTGTATATTCTTTCAATTCGCCTGTTGTTAATTCTCCCATTATATATTTATCTCTTATTTCTTTTAATTTATAATCATCTTCTTCAAATAATACAGATAACCAGAAATATGAAACATCAATATCTGGATTTCCTCCATATTTTCTATGTTCTTCTAATGTACTCCTCCCACCAGAAAATGCATATTTAAATACCTTATATTTTATTGTATCATAATCATCATCAACAAATATAGCAGATTTTGGATCCGAAGCACTCATTTTTGTATATGGGCCTTGCAATCCCCATACAAATTTTGATAAAATTGTAGAAGCTTTATAATATCCAAATTTTTCCGCAATATCTCTCTGTAATCTAAAATATGGATCTTGATCAATTCCACAAGGAATTAATGGAATATTTCTTTCAAAGAATGTTGGGACAATTTGCAATGCAATATAAAATGGTAAACCAATTGTTGAATTATCATCAAATCCAAAAACAGATTTTGCAGTATTTAAATTTATTTCCCTTGCAACATAAATTGCAGCTTTATACATATTTTTTATATATTCCGAATCTATAAATATGAATGTTTTATCCGGATCAAATCCAAGAGATGCTATTGTTTTTGCATCTTCCAATGCATATTCTCTTATTTCTTCATAATTATCTGCCTTTTTTTCCCAATATTTTTCTTCATCTGGTATTTGTATATATACGTTTACATTAAACTTTTCTTGAAACCATTTAGTTAGTAAAAATGGAATTAGATGACCAATATGCATTTTACTTTTAGAGGGTGCTCTTCCAGTATATAGGAAAAATCTTTTTCCTTCATTATATTTATTTAATAATAGATCAAAATCTCTATGTGCATAGAAAAATTTTCTCCTTAACAAAACATGCAGATCTCCTGCTAGATATTTTAAATTATTTAATATAACATCATCAATTTCTTTTACACCGAAAAACTTTATTAATCTTTCATAATCTTTTTCTTCGTTTATATTTACATCATATATATTTATAATATCTTTATATTCATTCATTTATCAAATATCAAAATTAATTATATAAATATGCCGCGGTGCCCGAGTGGTCAAAGGGGTATGGCTCGAGACCATATCCCCGAAAGGGGGCGTGGGTTCAAATCCCACCCGCGGCGCTTATAAAAATTTAAATTCAAAAATATAAAATGGATGAAAACACATCAGAATTATTAAATAAATTAAATATTTATTCAAAAATTACATATATATCTAGCATTTTGGGTTTTTCATCATACATATTATTTATAATTCTCTCTTTTTTCTCTACATATAATAATACTATGAGTCCCTTTACATTAATACTAAGTTTATCATTATCTCTATCTATATTCTACATTTTCCTTAATTTAATTAATCTAGGAACAATTTTAATTATACTAATTATTATTTCAATTATTTCATATTTCATATCTATAGAATACTTAAAGAAGGTATTTAGAGTAATTGAAAAAATAATAAATAAAGAATACTACCCAAATAATTTGTTTTCGATGATCTATATAGGAATACTTATATCTTTTTTTATTACATATCCTGGTTTAATAATTATTGGAATATCAAATTATTTAATACTAAAGAAATTATATAATATTGTTATTCATTTAAATAACCAAAATATAAACAAATATTTTAGAATATCTATAATAGGATCTGTATTTCCATTATTATTAATATTATCATTTATTGGATTTTATTATATTAATAAGGAATTGGATAAATATAATTTATATAGTAATTCTTTTTAATTCTTCTTCTATATCTTTTAATTTTTCTCCTAAAGTATATATAGAATCCCTTCCTTTTACAGTTATTAAATTTCTATCTACTGCATAATCTGCATTTGTTAATAATTTTACCCCAAAATCTGAAAAGAATTTTAAATATTGTGGATATTCATCATAATTATATGTTATTGTTCTTCCAGCCAATAAATCAGACTTTAAAAAGGCTATCTGGGATAAAGAAGATAATATAACTGTTCTATATGAATTTATAAATCTTGTAAATATTGCCAGGTATTCTAAATTTAAAAATTCTTTATATCCTTCATCAGAGATATATATTAGCCTATCAAAATGATTTTCTCTCATTAAAAATATTTCATGTACATCAAAGTCGGGTAATACTTTACTTTTATATTTTCCTATTCCAATTTTTCTATTTCTTATAGCAATATATGTTCTACCATCCAATATATCTAGAAAGTTAAAAAGATCATCTTCATCAAATCCCCTACTTGGTAATATTATTAAATTCATCTTCATTAGATATAAGTATATTCTAATATATTAAAATTTTTATTTTCCAACATATTTTAAATGAATATATGCAAAACATAAAAATTGATGATTTAAGAAATGAAAAGATTGAGGATAATAAACATAAGATACTGGAAATAAAACTTATATTTGATAATCCAAATATAAAAATGGAACAAATATATTTTTGGCTCGTAGATTTTATTAGAGATAGTTTAAAAATGGATATTAATAAATTATCTGATGATTTTACATCATCTGTTGGATCTTCTTTTTTTGGAGAAATGGGACAAAGATTAACAAATGTATTAAATAATGCAAGATCATTAGCAGAATTAATTAATGGATTGACAAGAACAATTATTTCTATTTTAAACGAATATAAACAACTCTATTCAATATATGTTTTATATGAAAATTTATTATCAAAAGATCCTAAAGATTCTGAAGAAACTATTGCAAGCTATTTAGAATTAAAAGATAGATGGTTATCTTATGTTGATTCTGCAAGGGGTGCGGGTGCTTTAAGGAATTTACAGGCATCAAGGTTTCCAAGTATTATAGATCTATTTCTTCTAGCAGATCTAAAATCTGAACTTGAGAAATTTAAGAATAAAAAATTAATAGGCGAAGTATTATATAATTCATTATTTAATAATCAAGAAAATACTGTCCCAAGAGATTTAAATGAATTATTAGATAATGGGATAATAAACAGAAGAATATATAATTTATTAAGTAGTAGATTAATAGAATTTTATAGCTGGCTTGAAAATAATAGAAAAATTTTATATGATAGAATTATTTTATTAAAATCTTATTTAAAGCATGAATTAAGTTCATTATTATACTACGTTGAATTTGCAAAACCATATTTTAAATTTGCAAGAAAATTATTACAGAATCCTGATCAACCAGTAGATGTTGTAAATGCATTTGAAACATCTATAATAAATATATCATTAATGGCCAATCAAAAAGAGATAAAAGTAAAAGATTATGATGAAAAAGAGGGAAAAGAAATAGAAAAATCTTATATACCATTATATGAAATTGATATGAAAGCAAGAGCAATACCTACTGTAGTTGGAAGATCAGATACATATACAAAAATGTATTCATTCTTAGGGAGGATCGATATTGTACTCAGAGCATATTTAGTTGAAAAAGATGAATATGATTCAATAATAATAAATCAAGAAAGCGAAGATTTAGCATATATAACTGGATTAACTGATGACTATATAAAAAGCATGTCTGATTTAATTCTAGAAATGTTTTTATATGATATAATAAAAAACGATGAAAATCTATTAAAAATAGTTTCTGAGAAATCTAATGCAAGGCCAGAAGAAATAAAAAATGATCCCTATAAAATAAGATGGACAAAAGAACTTCTAGAAGAATTAGAAAAAGATGAAAGAATAAAGAGGGCATTATCAAGTATTACATGGATAAAAAAATATCTTGAGAGTGAGAAAAAAGAGGAAAAGAAAGATAAAAGTGAAGAAAAGAAAGAAGAAAAGAAAGAATCAAGTATTTCATTAATATTCCCAAATTTAGGAAATATTATAATATGGTTACTTAAAACCATATCAACTTTTGGTAAAGATATTAAAAATATTGAAAAAAATGTAAAGAAGAAAGTTATTGAAGAAGAAAGAAAACCAATAATCGAAGAAACAAAAGAAAAAACAATAGATAGTGCATGGAAAATATATATGACATTTAAAAAGACCTTCAATATGTTAAACTATTAAATTCCGAGATACTATTATAAATAAATGGATAATGAAGATAAAAAATATCCAAAGGAATTATATAATAGAGGGATATCTACCAGTACAAGTCCTCAGAACGTAAATCAATTACAAGAATATTTATCAAAGATATCTGCAGGATATCCTGGAGTAGAAATACAAACATTCCGTTTTTCTGGACAATGGTCAAATATACCAAGGCAAATATTTGAAGAAATTGCAAGAAATGCAAGGATAAATAATGTTGAAGTTACAATTCATGCCCCCGAACAAGATTTTCAATTACCTGCAATGGATGAAAAAGGAAATATAATAAGAGATAATATAAAACAGATGGCTTATAAAACATCAGCAATATTGGAGAGTGCAGAAATAATGTCAAAAATTTATGGAGAACCAATTAAAGTAAACATGCATGCCGGGGATCATGCATTAACAGAATGGGATAAAGATTTTGAAAAAAAATTAAAAGATGAACTATTAAATAATCAAGAATTTAGAAAATCTTTCGCAGAAAAATTATATAGGTTGGGATACATAACATCAGAACAATACAATAGATTAAATAGTAATAATATCGACATGGAGACATTAGAAAAAAATGTACCATCATGGGCTTTTGCAAAACATGAAGCTGCATATATTAGTTTAGATGGAAACTATGAATATTTAGGATTTGTTATGCCTGAAAAATATTTACCTGGTGCTGTAGAAAGAGCTAGAAGGTCATCAGGTGCTAGAGAGGAAGAAGAAAGACTTAAATCTGTCGTTGATGAAATTTATAAAGAAAATGAAAAGGTCTGGATGAACATATTTAATGATATTGACAAAAATTTTAATACAATAAAAAAATATTTACTAAATAATTATCAATTAATAAGCTATTTTGGATATAGTAGTACAGATCAAGAAAAAATAGGAGAGTTTTTATATAATCTAAAGCAATACAAATCCTTTTTAGAAAAAGTAAAGGGATATATTGATTCATTGGAGAATAACATAAACGATATTGCAGATCAAAATTTAAGGGAAGCTGCAAAAAATAAGATATATCTATATAAAGAATATTTTGAAGATAACTTAAAGAAAATAGAAAATTATGAAAATGAAATATCAAAATTTGCTAAAGAGGTTGTACAAAATAAAAGTAGCCCAGCATATAAAGATTATTTCGCAAATAAAATATATGATTTTATAAATGATATAGATTCATCTGTTAAATATACAGAAGATTTATTATCCCAGTTAAAAAACACAGTATTTTCTGAATTTCCAATTCCAATTGTAAAACCATATCAGGAAGCTGCAATAAAAACAGCCCCAGAGGTAATAGCTGAGGGAGTTAGAATGCTAATTGAAAGGGAAATAAGTAAAAATCAAAACGAATGGTATAAGGACTTTGATAAGTATTTAAGCTATATAAATATTGAAGAATCGTATCCTGGAGCACCTGCCACAAGACCAGATATATGGAAGAAATTATTAAATAATATAAGGGAAGAAGTAAAAAAAGTAATAAATGATTATCCAAAATTAAAAGAGGAAATTGAGAAAAAATATCGTAGTGTAGATGAATTTGTTAAAGAAAGGGTGGGAGCTACATTAGATGTTGGGCATATAAAAATGTTTGAAAAATATGGATATAAAAAAGACGATATATTAAAATGGGTTGAAGAAATTAAACCAGAAATTAGACATTTACATGTCCATGAAACTCAAGCTGGAGAAGATACCCATTTACCATTGGGAATGGGTTGGGATGATGTAATTTCATCAGAATTAGAGAAACTTAGAGATATATTGGAAAATAAAAAAGTAACAATTGTACATGAACCTGGTGGATATTATGCTAATAAATTTCATACAATCTATGGAAACGAATATTATAATTTAATAGCTGGTGCTGGACCTTATAATGCATATGGAAATATCTCCGATCAATTTAATACAATGTTACCATATGGAGGAGCACAAGTTATTCCAGAATATATTCAATATACAAGATATTCCCCATATTCTGTTTCAATATTTTCACAGTTACCAACAGATCTTGGAGGAACGGGTAAAAGACAAGAAACTTTTTCTGGAGAAAAAGCTGATTAATAATTTAAAAATGTTTTTAATTAGTTTTATTTATGAACATAATAGATAAAATAACTTCATACTTACCAACTATTGAAGAACCAAAAAAATTATTATCTTTAAGAGGAAAAGTATATAATACCTTATTAGTAATTGCATTGTATACTGTTCTAGCATCAATACCTTTATTTGGAATATCTACTGAAGTTTCTGCAAGACTTGAACAATTTTTATGGTTATTTGGATCAAATTTGGGGACTTTAGCAAGTGTAGGAATTGCTCCAGTAGTAGTTGCTGGAATTTTTATGCAACTATTAGTTGGTCTTGGAATAATAAATATTGATATAAATAATGATGAAGGAAAAACAAAATTTGATAATTATACAAGATTTATTGCATTAATATTTATTATAATAGAAAGTATAATTTTAATTGCGAGTGGAAACATAGCACCAAACATATTTTTGGGAATAAATCCCATAATCTTATACATTATTTTATTTTTACAATTATTTATTGGAGGAATTATTATATTATTGTTAGACGATTTCTCATATAAATATGGAATTACATCGGGAATAAATATTATTATTTTAACTACAATAAGTATTGCATTAGCCTTGAGATTATTTAATCCTCTTTCTCCCCCATCAAGTTCACCAAGTCTATTTGCACAACCAACAGGATATATACCAGAAGGAATCTTATATTTATCACAAGGAAATATTAATTTGGGTCTTGCATTTTTATTTGCTTCAATAATTACTATAGGAATATTAATATTCGCAGTATATTTACAATCTCTAAAAATAGAAGTTCCATTATTATATTTAAACATTAATGGAGAAATAGTTAAATATCCGATACAATTATTATATACTTCTGTAATTCCTGCAATATTTATTTATGCATTAATAATTGAATTACAATCTTTATTCGGATTCAATCCAAATAACCCAATTGTTCAATTATTATCCCCACCAAACTTAATAATAAACATCGGACAATTTGGAATTAATTATCTATACATCCCATTCAATATATTTCATATAATATTTTATTTCTTACTGTTTACAGTTGGTGGAATGTTTATATCTAAATTCTGGATATATTCTACAGGTCTAGATCCAAAAAATTTAGCAAATTATTTAACAAGTAATCCAAATTCTCCATTATATACAAGAGATCCAAGAATTGTAGAAGATATGCTAAGAAAATACATAGATCCCATAGGATATCTATCTGGATTTTTAATGGGACTACTAGCATCTCTAGGCGATATACTAAGTTCTGCAGTATCTGGGGTAAGCATATTATTATTAATAGTAATAGCCGGACAAATATATAATGATTTGAAGAGGGTAGATGCGTTATATTTAATACCATTAATTGGAAAATATCTAAAATGATAGATCTACTATTCTTCTATGTATTATTTTTGGTTATATTAGCAAATATAGTAATAAAAATAATTGAAAGAAAGACTGGAATAAAGGAACATCAAAAAAAGTTGCAAGAAATACAGAAAAAATACATTGAAGGTTTTAAATCTGGAAAACTAGAAGAATTAAATGATATTATGGGAGAGCTTACAAAAGTATATTCAAAGATAATGAAACATACAATGATTATTACTATATTTGGAATCCTTATATTAATTTTTATTATTTTTGGTTTTCAATCTGGATTTTATGTTGCAAATATAAATAACACAACAAATGTATTAATAACAAATCCAATATTATACAATCAAGATTTTTCTATATATTATAATAATAGTTTTCTGGGTTTTTATCATGCAAATTACAATATAATAAGTTTAAATGGAACATATGAACCAAAATTATTATCTATAAATACTATAACAAATACCTTGCCATTTAATTTGCCAATAATGAATATAAATTGGCTAAATCCATTACTTCTATATATAATATTATATATTCTAGCGCAAATTTCTTTATTAATATTTAATATCTTTTACTCAAGGTTTATAAAAAAATCTAAAATAGATAATAAAAATGGCTAAGAAATATTTAATTAGAAAAACACCCTCTGGTAGAATATCGATAATTGTCAAATTAAAGAGAGGAAATATACCAAGATGTGCAATATGTGGAAGAAAATTGCAGGGATTACTCTCGTTGCATCCTTCAAAATATAGAAGATTAAACTTATCACAAAAAAGGGTTAGTAGAAAGTATGGTGGATACTTATGTCATAAATGTTTAGAAAACTTATTAAAGGAAGAGGTAAGGGAAAAAATAAAAATATTAAATTCTAATCAATAAAAATGTTACTAGATATTGGTAGAGTATGTATAAAATTAAAGGGAAGAGAGGCTGGGAGATATTGTGTAGTGATTGATGTAATTGATAATAATTTTGTACTAGTAGATGGGGATATAAAGAGGAGAAGAGTAAACATAAAACATTTAGAACCTACAGACAAAGTACTAAATATAAATAAAGGAATAAAAGCTGAAGATTTAATAAAAGAAATGCTAAAAAATAAAATACCAGTATCATATTGGAAACTGAAAAAGGATAATTTACTAACAAGTGAAATAATAGAACTATATAAGCAAAACTTTGGAGAAAAATGGGAAGAAACTGCTAAATCTATCGGATCTCCAGGAAAAGGAAAATTGATAATATAAATTTTTTATAATCTTTATAAATCGTATTTGATAAGCATTAGCTTATATTTCCCAAATTTTATATACCATGCATGGAAGGTAAGCCATTGGCAAGCATATTTATAATTATAGGTACACTAGTAGAACTATATCTATTATGGAATCCGTCGTTTTTTAGCAATGAATATGTAAAATTCGCGGCCGGGAGTATTGTTGTTTTAGATGTACTTTCACTTTTACAAATTTTATTAAGTATATAGTTTTTTGAAATAATTCTATTTTAGGGCCCGTAGTCTAGTGGCAAGATTCTGGCCTCGCTAGCCAGAGATCCCGGGTTCAAATCCCGGCGGGTCCATTATTTATAAAATTTATCAACTAGATCTTTTATCAGAGAATTTTCATCAAAATAAATTCTTATTTTATCTTTATTTTTACTTAATGATACAATATTCTCATATATCCGTTCTGACAACATATAAATATATTCTGGTGATATATTTTCTTCTTTATCTTTTTCTATACACCCATTTTCATATATAACTTCTCTGGCAAATCCAATTCCAAGCAATGAATAAAGTCTTTTATCTATCTCTTTATTTTCTTTAAATAAATAAGAAAGTACTTCACTCTCTGAATATCTTATTCCTAATTTTTCTTCCAATTTATTCACTATTTCCTTAATAGGAAGCTTTACATTACAGTTCTTTTCATATCCCCCAACAAAGCCCGCCAAAAATGCTAGAATAGCTACTCTATCATATGCTTTTTGATTTTTTAGCATTTTATCTAGGTTATCATCCATTACCGTTAATATGAAGAATATTCTTAAAAATAAATAATTAATGAAAATATATCAAAAAGAGATAATAACAGAAACCAAAAGTTTATACAATTTTATAGATATAAAAGATGTGATTAATGGAGTAGTGAAAGAATCTTAAATAAAGAATGGAATAGTATCACTATTTTCATTACACAATACTGCATCCATAATAATACAAGAAAATGATGAAACGATATTTAAAGATTTTCAATAAGATATTACCATTAAATATAAAATATCATCATAATTATGAGGGAAATATTAATTCAAACCACACATATAAAAACAAATTTATTATCGCAATCTTTATGTATACCAATAAAAGACGAGAAACTTTTATTGGGAACATAAAAAAGAATAATATTTTTAGAATTATTTGAGCCAAGAGAAAGAAAAGTATTTATAACAATAATTGGAGAATAAAAATTAAATAATATATGGAATAGGCTTATCTTTTATGCTATAAAAATATCCATTACTAAATAGACCATAACTTAATTTACTATTTAAAAATCCATTAATGATTTCTGCCACGTGATTCTCTGTAATATTGTCTATATATTTATTTTTAAAATGTAATTCTGCATATTCTTCTCCTAAATTTTTATAATATTCATAATTTCTGTTTATTGAATTTATATTTTTGGCCCTAAGCATCTTAATTAGTATTCTTTTATAACCCAAATATTCCAATACATTTCCAATTTTTATTTTTCCTTCTTTACATATTTTAAGCTCTTCACAACCCTCTATAAATCCTTTAGTAAAGTAATATACTGCTATGGGATCTTTGTTAAAGTATATAATATCATCTAATTTTGTTTTATATTTTCTTCGAAAAGATTGAAATATATCTTCTAAAATTTTTCTTTTACTATTTTCTTTTATTGCATTTTTCAAATACAAACCATCTAATTTTTCCATAGTATATCTTTAACAGAAAGATAAATAAGAATATCTTTATATTATTTTCCATGACTGAAAAACTTTTCTGGCAGGATCAATATTTAAAAGAATTTGAAGGAAAGGTTATTGAAATTAAGGGAAAAGAAGTTATTTTGGATAAAACAGTATTTTACGCGAGAAGCGGAGGTCAACCCGGAGATACTGGAGAAATAAATGGAATAAAAGTAATAGATACATATTATGATGATAAGGGAAATATTGTACATTTATTAGAAAAAGAACCCAATTTTAAAGTTGGGGACATTGTTAAAGGGAAAATAGACTGGGAGAGAAGATATAAGTTAATGAAATTACATACGGCTTTGCATATATTGTCTGCAGTATTAAATAATTTGTTTGGCAATATAAAAATTACTGGAAGCCAAATATATGAGGATAAAGCAAGAATAGATTTTGATTTAGATAAATTGGATGATGAATCGGTAAAAAAGATTGAAGAAAAAGCAAATGAAATTGTTAATAAAGATTTACTAGTATATGCGAAATTCATAAACAAAGAAGAGCTTGAAAAAATGCCGCAATTAAAAAGATTAATGGATGAAAAAAGATATGAAAAATATGATGTTTTGAGAGTAGTTGGTATTGGGGATATTGATATGCAATTAGATGGAGGAA
>Ga0080003_1000945_pt1 | contig 17010 bp, 17 predicted proteins | sample JossMetagenome_FD_69206 | JGI IMG/M metagenome (GOLD analysis project Ga0080003, IMG submission 69206) | Hot spring microbial communities from Joseph's Coat, Yellowstone National Park, USA - JC2_E (SPADES assembly) (version 2) | ecosystem: Environmental > Aquatic > Thermal springs > Hot (42-90C)...
TCCACAGCACTTGGGGCGGGCTGTGGAGGCATTCCAAACCGGTCATGGACCGGTTTTGTCGTGGGAGTATCCTGCATGCCTTCTCCGAAGGGCTTATTCGCAGGACTTTCCACGGAGGGATTATAGCATTACTGTGCATATACTTCTCGCAATTCATCTCCTCCCTGAAGGTCGGAGCTTTCTTGCTCATGCGCCGTAAGGAGGCTATCCATAACCCACCTCACGGAAGGGGACTTCACCCCCTTAAACCCCCACTAGATTAATCTCGAACCGCGGTTCGAGCGTGGCGCATGGACGCGGTGATCCTGTCGAGCGGCCTGACCAAGATTTACCCGGACGGCACCGTCGCGCTCAGGGATGTCGATTTCTCCGTCGAGAGGAGGGGTATAATCACGCTCCTCGGAAGGAACGGCGCCGGGAAGACGACGTTCGTGAGGATAGCGGCGACCCTGTCCATGCCGACATCGGGAAGGCTCGAGATATTGGGGATGGACGTCGTGGAGCGCGCGAGGGCGGTCAGGCAGAGGATAGCGCTCATGCCGCAGGAGAGCTACCCACCCACGTTCCCCCGGCCCGGGGAGCTCGTGGAGGCGTACCTGATAGCCAGGGGTTGGAGCTTGGGCGACGCGAGGAGGGAGGGTAGGAGGATACTGGAGGATGTCGGGCTCTGGGAGTACCGCGGAAAGACTGTATCGGAGCTAAGCGGAGGAATGAAGAGGAAGGCACTGCTAGCCATGGTGCTGGCCAGCGGGGCGGAGCTCATGTTCCTGGACGAGCCGACCGTCGGACTGGATCCACAGAGCAGGAGATCCATATGGAGGATACTGGAGGACGCGAGGAGGGAGGGCAGGGCCATCCTGCTCACGACGCATTATATGGAGGAGGCGGAGGCGCTGAGCGACGATGTGATCATAATGGATCGGGGCAGGCTGGTTACGTCCGGGGATGTGCAGAGGATAGTCGCGGGCGTGGGCGCCACCCACAAGCTCGAGGTCGCAGATGTTCCGGGGATCGCCGAGGAGATCTCCAGATATGGGAGGACGTACAGGTATGGATCGAGGATAGTGCTGTATTCGGACAGGAAATCGGCGGAGGAGGCCGCGGCGCAGCTCGTGAGGATATACAACGGAACCCTTAGGGTTAGGGAGGTGGGACTGGAGGATGCGTTCATACTGCTCACCGGCGGGGCCGAGGCGACGGAGGAGGGTGTGATGGGGCATTGAATGGCGCCGGATTCAACTGGTTCATCGCGCAGCTCAGGGCGATGGCCGCCCTGGCGTGGCTGAACGGCGTGGTCGCGGCCATGAGGGCACCGCTCTGGATAGCGTCCTACATAACCCCGCCGCTCAGCATACTGATAATACTGCGGTTCGTCTCGTACGGCAGCGCGATGTCGTTCGGCATAGTCGGCGGCCTAGCTATGATAATAGTGAGCAACGGGCTCGGGCTCCTCTCGGACGCGGCCACTTATCGCCTGCACTTCAAGTTCCAGGACCTCATGGTGGCCGGGCCCGTCTCGCAGTGGGCATACATGCTGGGGCTGGCGCTCTCCGGACTCCTCTTCAGCGCACCGGGCATCGCGGTCTTCATAGCGCTCATGGGTATACTGGGAATCCACGTGTACAGCGCTGCTGAGGCGGCCGCGGCGATCGCCATGCTATGGGCGGCCAGCGCCGGCATGGGCTTCTCGCTCTCCCTGGTATTCAGGGATCTCAAGGAGGTGTGGTCCACCACCTCCATATTGGTGTTCGCCATCTCGGTCCTCCCGCCCGTCTACTATCCGCTCACGGCCCTCCCGGAATGGCTCAGATACGTATCGCTGATCAGTCCGACGGCGTCGGCGGCCGCTCTCCTCCAGGAGTCCATGGGGCTTATAGATCTTGGGATATATACGAGGATAATATCCCTGGCGCTGCTCGTAGCCGAGGCGGCCGTGTTCTTCGCCGTGGCCGCGCTGAAGAAATCCAGCTGATCGCGCATGGCCTCGTAACCGATGGACTTCGCGATCCACAAAGCTCCACGCATCGGGCGACGTATCATTAAGCGCATACCCAGCCGCCCATCATCGCTATTTACGGGCTCGGGGCTATTGTGGGGCATCCTCAAGCCCCCCGCGATTTTAACTTCCCCAGGGTATTTTGCGCCCACGTCGCAATCCATCCCTCCCCGAATGTCGGGGCTTTCCCACCCACAGGTTGGTAAATGACGGCACTCGCTCCTCATCCACGAGGAGTTTGACCGGACGAGGGCATATAGAGGGGAATATTTTAGCTAGCTAAAAATGTGTATATTATGAAGTACGATGCCCACCATCCATTAATCATACGAACTCCAGGCGCGATTCGGGCACGATTCCCGCCTCGGCCGCCATGCGGAGGAGCTCGCGCAGTGCCATCTCACCTCTCTGCCCCATGTCCATCGTGTAATCGTTGACGTACATATCGACGAACCTGGAGACGTCGGCCATTTCCAGCCCCCGTGAGAACTCGGACGCGTAGCGCAGCGCCTCGTCCGGGTGCTCCCTAGCGTACTTCAGGGATTCCAACAGGGCATCCTTCACCGATGCCGCGATCTCCATCCCCAGTGAGGATTTGACGACGTCGAGGCCGAGCGGCACCGGCAGCCCGGTCGAATCGCTCCACCATTTACCGAGGTCCATGACGCTCTTCAGGCCGTGCCTCCCATAGGTTATCTGCCCCTCGTGGATCAGCAGGCCCGCATCGACCGCCCCCGAGGCCACGGCATCCATTATCCTGTCGAACGGAACCTCGACGGTCCTTGCCTTCGGCATCGCGAGCCGGAGGATGAGTGTGGCCGTAGCATAATTTCCCGGCACCGCCACGAGCCCGATGTCGCGCCCGGAACCGACGAGTACTGGGCCGTAGCCGTCCCCCATGGATGCGCCTACCCTCAGCACATAATAACTGTCGCTCACATAGGGCATGACATGCGCGCTCACGGCTGTCACGTCGAGTCTCGCGTGGAGTGCTAGCCTGTTGAGGGTCTCTATGTCGGCCAAGAACTCCCTGACCGAGAACGGCGCCCTCACGAGTCCGCGCTTGAGCGCATAGAACATGAACGCGTCGTCCGGATCAGGACTGTGCCCGATTAGTAGCTCCATGCGGCAGCTCCGGGTCTACCATGTAATATGTTTAACATTTAGGAAGCCCGAGAACTTCGAGCTCCTCCTCGATGCCCCTGAGCACGCGATCGTCGATGCGGTAACCGATCACGGTGTAGTACTCGCGCACGAGCCGCTCGGATACATTTATCCTGTGCGCTACTTCGGCAATCAGCTGCGCTGGATCGAGGTAAAAGCGCTCAAGCGACCGCCCTATCGAGCGCGATATCTCTCTGATCGAGGCCGGGTCGGCATCCCTCCGGGCCGCCATCACAGCGTACACGAGCGGGAATCCTATGCGGGACCTCCAAAGCTCGCCCGTATCCACGTGGTAGGGAATGCCCGCGTCGGTGAGCCTCAGCGCATCGTCGCCTATGACTAGGACCCCCTCGTACTCCGCGAGCGCCGCCAGCGGATCCTCGACGACGTTGAGCTCGATCCCGAGAAGCCTCTTGATCGCCAGCGCATTCACGCTGGTGTCCGATACGGCCGCATAACCCCTGCCGGAGCCCCTGAAAAGCTTGGCCGATATCACGGGGCCATCGCTGTATACCGCAAAATCCGGAATGAACGACAGCGCACCGCAGTTCTGCGCCGCGTAGGTGACGGGCACGAATGCTACGTCCACATCGCCCCGCAGCAGGAGCGATATCGACTCCCTGTTGCTGGCGCTCATGGGCTCGAGGCCGCTGTAGCGGAATAGGGGGTCGCTGTGCGAGTACTTGAGCCTGGCCACGCGCGCCATAGCGGAGGTCACAGCTCCCGCAGCACCCTCTGAAAAGTATCTCTCTGCACAGGCCTTCTGCCGACCTCCCTAGCTATGTGCGCCAGCTCCTCGAGGCTCGAGCCCTCGCCGGAGCCTGCCGTCCGCAGGACCTCCTCGTTGATCATCGTGCCGACCAGGTCGTTAGCGCCCGAGAGCAGCAGGATCGAGGCCATCCTCTTGCCGACGGATGTCCAGTACGCGCTTATCCTGGGGATCTCGCCGGCGAGCATGAGCCTGGATATCGCCGTGACCTTCACGTCGAGCTCCGGCGGGGCAGGGCCCTTGACAAGGCCGTCCCTGTACAACTGGGTGTTCCAGGGCACGAATTTTATCGGGATGAACGTCAGGACGCCGTGAAGCCTCCTCTGTAGATCCCGGATTTCCGATATATGCTTCACTATGTGGCGGTATTCCTCTATATGCCCGTACAACATAGTGGCGTTTGTAGGGATCCCCAGCTCGTGCGCCTCCTCCTGAACCCTGAGCCAGGCGTCCGCGTCGAACTTGTACGGCGTTATGACCCTGCGGACGCCCTCGTCGAGGATTTCGGCGCCGCCCCCGGACATCGCGTCCATTCCGGCGTCCCTGAGCCTCCCCAGGACTTCGCGGTATCCCATCCGCCAGACCCTGGAGTAAAAGTCGACCTCCGCCGCCGTCAGGCCCTTGATGGCTACATCTGGGGATGCGGCCTTCACAGCCCCGAAGAGTTCCTCGAAGTACTCGGCCTTCAGCTCCGGGTCGAAGCCGCCGTTTATGTGCAGCTCGGTCACGCCGTACCTGGCCCTCGATTCAGCTACAGCCCTCGCGACGTCCTCGGGCGACCTCACGTAAGCCTCGGGATGCCCCGGCGGCCTGTAGAATGCGCATATTGCGCAGCCGGCCACGCATATGTTCGCGTAGTTCACGACCACGTTGTTCACGAACGTGACGGTATCGCCCGAAGCCTCAAGCGTCAACCTGTCCGCGGCCTGCGCCAGATCCATCGGATCGAACTCTACAAGTAGTTTCTCGGCCTCGGATGCTTCGAGCCCGGACCTAGCGGCCTCCAGGATATAACTCGCGTCCTGCACATGTCCCGGCCGTCCCGCCGGTATAGAAGCGTATCGCAGCGATACGCGGTTATTAATAAATAGGGAGCCCGGATATGCGGGACGTGCCGGACGGCGGCGACGTAGTGGAAAGGGCGCTCAGCGGGGAGCGCTTGGACGCGGGCGATATAGAGGAGCTGTTCGGGGAGGACCTCTGGACGCTCGGGAGGGCTGCAGGACGCCTCACGCGTTCGCTCTTCGGAAACCGCGTCACATTCATCTCCAACATGATATTGAATTACACAAACGTCTGCACAATAGCGTGCCGGTTCTGCGCATTCTACAGGCCGCCGGGGCATCCCGAGGCTTACGTGAGGTCGCCCGAGGACGTCGCGAGGGCTGTAGCGCGCCTAGACGCAGTCCACGGGCTGAGACAGATACTGGTGCAGGGGGGCATAAACCCGGAGCTGGGGATCGAGTACTATGAGGACCTGTTCAGGCGCCTGAAGGTCGCCGCGCCACACGCCGCAATACACGGCCTCAGTCCGATAGAGGTGGACTACCTGGCTAGGAAGGGCAGGATGGGATACCGCGAAGTCCTGGGGAGGCTCAGGGACGCCGGAATGGATACCATGGCCGGAGGGGGAGGCGAGATCTTGGTGGACGACGTCAGGAGGACGATAGCGCCCAGGAAGATCGATGCCGGGACGTGGCTGCGGATCATGGAAATAGCGCACGGCATGGGCGTGATGACGAACGCCACGATGATGTACGGGCACGTCGAGACGGTGCGCGATCGCGCGGAGCACCTGTACAGGATAGTCGAGCTCCAGAGGAGGACGCGGGGGTTCCTCTCGTTCACCGCGTGGAACTTCGAGCCGGGGAACAGCGAGCTGACCGACGAGTTTCCATATCCCGATACGGCCGCCACGCTGCTGCGCGTGGTCGCGGTATCCCGCCTGGTGTTCAGGGATCTCCTGCCGAACATCCAGTCGAGCTGGCTCACAAATGGGCTGGATGCGGCCCGCATGGCCATATTATTCGGGGCAAACGACTTCGGGGGGACGCTGCTGGAGGAGATGGTGATACCGGCGACCGGGTCGGAGCCGGCGAGGATGGATAGGGGGCGCATAGTGGACCTGATAAGGTCGATGGGCCTCAGGCCCGCCGAGAGGGATAACTGGTACCGCGTGATAGAGGATTACTGATCGCCCGCGCGGCACGACAACGCAAAAAAGGACGCCGGCGCAGCGCAGGGCGTGCTGGAACCATCCGATCGCGCGGACGTCGGCGTCATCGGGGGATCCGGGCTGTACTCGCTCGGAGGGCTTGAGGACGTCAGGGAGCTGAAGGTGCATACCCCATATGGTGAACCGAGCGATAGCTTGGTGCTTGGGAGGCTCGGCGGAAGGACAGTCGCGTTCCTCCCGCGCCACGGAAGGGGCCACAGGATACCCCCCCACATGGTGAACTACAGGGCCAACATATGGGCGTTGAGGAGCTTGGGAGCCTCCTGGGTAATATCAATCTCCGCCGTCGGGAGCCTCTCCGGTGAATATAGACCGGGAGATCTGGTGGTCCCCGATCAGTTCATAGATATGACTAGGGGAAGGGATTACACGTTCTTCGACGGGCCGAGGGTGGCGCACGTCAGCATGGCAGATCCGTTCTGCGAGCACCTGAGGGGTGAGCTCATCGCGTCGGCCGGGAGGCTGGGCTACGGCATTCACAGATCCGGGACCTACCTGTGCATAGAGGGGCCCAGGTTCTCAACAAGGGCGGAGAGCAAGCTCTGGAGGTCATGGGGCGCCCACGTGATAGGCATGACGCTCGTGCCCGAGGTAAATCTGGCATGTGAGGCGCAGATTTGCTATTCGGTCCTCGCGCTCGTGACCGATTACGACGTCTGGTCCGAGGCCCCGGTGACAGCCGAGGAGGTGACGCGCATCATGGAGGAGAACGCCGAGAAGGCCAAGGGGGTGCTCTCCGACGTCATCCCGAGGCTCCCAGCAAGGCCCGAGGTCTCGAGGTGCAGCTGCTGTGAGTCGCTCAGGACCGCGCTCATCTGAGGAACTCGACACGGATCAAATCATCTCCATAAACGTAAATTGAAGCACTTCGTGGAACAATACTTATATCTGTCCATCTCGAATAATAAAACCGAGGCCGATGTCCCAGGAAAATCGCGCGCGGATCGAGGGAGTCCTCAGGACGGGGCCGGTGCGCAGCAGCGGATATGCCCTCAAGATGAGGAGGGTCGCAAATGCGGCCCTCAGACAAGTGGTGAAGGACGGCGCCGCAACGTCAGCGCAGGTTAACGAGGAGCTCACCAAGCTCAACAGGGCCCTCTACTCGTATATCGTCGAGAGATATCAGATACCAAAGGGAGCCGTGGTGAGTCTGACTGTAGAATATGTTGTATCTGATGGACGCTTCTCTATAAAGGCCGTAAATGCGGACATCTACGAGAGGGATGAGATACTGAGCAACAACGTGACCGAGGGTGTTATGAGGGAGCTGGCGCAGCTGTGAATCCCGGGGCTTCCTTTTATCGTGGACTAGGATCGGTCGGGCCGTGATAGATGCCAGGGTCCTCGGAGGAGCGCTGCGCATAACCGTTGGCGGCGAGGGTGTTTACATCTTCGACCTGGAGGGACGTCCCGTCTTCTTCGAGCACGAGTTTAGGAGCTACGAGAGGGGGTTGAGCGGGCTCCTCGTGAGGAAGTCCCGGCGTGATGGAAGGAGGATCGTCGAGGAGATCGTCGGTGATGAAAGGGAATCCGTGCTGCGATCCGTCTACGGCGCCGCCCGGAGGGCGCTCGATGTCTCGAGGGGCGGCGGGGCCGAGGAGGCGCTGAGGCTGACGGTCTCGAGGGGGATCCATTGGCTCAGGGAGGACGAACTGCGGTTCGCTTCGCTCTATATGCCGATATCGATACTGCCGCCCGATCAGTACCTGTCAGTGGTTTTGCAGGCGACGGTGGGATGCGCGTACAACCGGTGTAGCTTCTGCTTCTTCTACAGGGATAGGGCGTACAGGGCCAAGGATCCTCGGGAGTTCGAGGCGCACTCGACGCTCGTGAAGGAATGGCTGGGCGCCGGGGCCATGATCAGGAGGGGGATCTTCCTCGCCGATGCGAACCCGCTCGGGGCTCCGCGCGAGTACGTGCCGGAGTATGTGAGGATCGCGCGCGAGCAGTTCCCGGGGCGCGACGTGTACGCGTTCGCCGACTACTTCTCCACGAGGCTGGAATCATCGGATTATTCGCGCATGGCGTCCCTGGGACTGAGGAGGGTGTACATGGGGCTCGAATCCGGCTCCAGGGATGTACTGAGGCTCCTGAACAAGCCCGCCGATCCCGGGCTTGCCGTCGAGATGGCCAGACGGCTGGGGGATGCCGGCGTGTCCAGGGGCGTCATAGTCCTTGTGGGGGCGGGAGGCAGGAAGCTCTGGAGGGATCACGTGGAGGGGACTGTCGGCGTACTGTCGGCGATGAACCTCGGAAAGGACGATATAGTCTTCCTCTCCCGGCTGTTCATAAGGCCGGACATGCCTTATGCGTTGGCCACACGGGATGTCCTCGATCAGCTCGGGATGGACGAGCAGGAGGGGGAACTGATCACGGCGCTCAGGGATATGGGGTTGAGGCCCGCGCCGTACGATATAAGGGAGTCAATTTACTGAGCGCGCGCTGCACACCACGATGTGGTCCAAGTCGCGCTCATCGGGCTGCCTCTCCGATATCACGCCGAGGCCCGCGGCGGAGGCCGAGGACGTGAGGATCTTCGCTGTCTCAGTAGCCCTGTGCGCGCTGATGACTATCATGCCACCGTCCTTCGCGACGCGCGCCAGCTCCGACATCGCCCTGAGAAGATTGTCCGCCAGCTGCACGGCCGTTATGGAGTATATTGTCCGGAATGACCCGCCCCTGAACGGCATGCGCTCCAGATCGCCCAGGACCAGCTCGGACCTCGAGCCCCTGCCGGCAATCCTGAGCATGGATTCGCTTATGTCGAGTCCGACGGACTGCTGTCCCAGCATCCTCAGGAGGATCCCGGTGCCGCAGCCGGCGTCCAGCACTGGGGATCTCGGAGGGACGAGTTCGAGTGCGTCCCTCACCTTGGATATCTGCTCGGCGCCGTATCGCAGCTCATACCTGTCGGCCTCCGCATCGTAGAGCTTGGCCAGCATTGTCTTGCGGATCCGCCGGGCCGATCCCACGATGACCGGTGCGGTGCCATATTTAAAACCGATGCGCAGGATACGGACCACGGCGCGTGATGGGCGCGGATCTGCATGCTGTGTAGAAATCCTGGACATTCTCCCGGGTTATGACTATTTATGATAACACATGGCCGTTCAAACTTACCTAGTGAAGAGCTGCTGCAGACGGCGCCCGGATTCCGTACATCATCCGGAGGCGCCGACGACCTGCGTTTGAGCTGCCCCATCCCAAAGTATGAGGCACCCGGCTTTTCGAAGCGGGCTTCGCGCAGGTCGTCCGTTCCATTCCCATCCTGAGGGGGTTAAGTATCGGCGTGCGATCAGAGTGTGAACTGTCACGCCCTCACCAGTAGACTCAAAATTCATCCCCGGCGATCCCGAGCTGGAAACGCATTTGGCGAGGATTGTTTCCCATCCAAGCGACCCAGGATGGCAAACCACCTCGCCGGGATGAGTTGCAGCTGGCCGGTATGAACTGGTTTCCTGGTTCCCCGCTGAGCTTCAGGGGGAGGAAGGGGGGATGCGGCGGCCAGGACCCCGGCCTCCGCGTCGATCCGGAGGGATTCAGCGGAGGGCAAATTCGGGGACGTATGGTGTGTCAGCCAGACATCCTGAACCACGTGGAGGACCGGGGGCTTCGGCGTGATCGGGGACGTGCTGGAGGAGGTCAGATCGATGTCGATGCGGTCCGCATAGATCCGATCGAACCGTTCAGCGGCGATCATCATACCTGCCATGATCCATACTTAAGGAGGCGATTTTGTGCCTACCGTGAAGGGAGGGGTCTTCCGCCCCCAAACCTCCAGTAAGATAAATAGCCTGAAATTACCGCCCCTAGACATATTTTTATAGTGGAGGGGACGCCGTGAATCGAATGATAACCGTAATTGGGACCGGAAGGGTCGGAAGCAGCGCTGCAGCGATGCTTGCTCTCAAGGAGCTCGACGATCTGACCCTGATAGACATCGTGCCCAACCTGCCCCAGGGCGAAGCGCTTGACCTAGGGCACGCTCTGGCGGAGCTGGGCATAGATATCAGGGTGAAGGGAAGCAACGACTACAAGGATATGCAGGGGAGCGACCTGGTCATAGTCACGGCCGGATTCCCGAGGAAGCCCGGCATGACCAGGGAGGAGCTGGTCGGCAAGAACGCGGACGTCGTCAAGGGAATAGCCGAGAACGTGAGGAAATACGCGCCGGATTCCACGGTGATCCTCACCACGAATCCGCTGGATCCGATGATATACCTGATGTACAAGCTCCTTGGATTCCCGAGGGAACGCGTCATAGGATTCAGCGGTATACTGGACTCCAGGAGGCTTGCGTACTACGCATCGAAGAAGCTCGGCGTGGCACCCAGCTCGATAGCTCCGGTTGTCATAGGACAGCACGGTGAGAAGATGTTCCCGGTACCTAGGCTATCGTCGGTCGCCGGCGTGCCGTTGACCCAGGTAATGACCCAGAAGGATATCGACGAGATCGTGAAGGATACTATAGACGCGGGCGGGACCGTGACTAAGCTCAGGGGCTTCAGCAGCAACTGGGCGCCCGGTGCTGGCGTCGCCGTGATGGCGGAGTCCATAAAGAAGGACCTCAAGAGGTCGTTCTTCGCCAGCGTGTACCTCAACGGCGAGTACGGCGTCAGAGACGTCACAGTGGATGTGCCGGTGGTCCTAGGCAGGAGAGGAGTCGAGAAGGTGCTCGAGCTGCCCCTCACTGAGGAGGAGAAGAAGGGATTCCTCGAGAGCGTCGAGGCAATAAAGGCCAACCTCGCGCAAATACCACCGGAATACTTCAAGAAATAGATTTATAGTAAATTAGATCTGTTTCTATATTTATATAGCTATCTCCTCCAGCTCCCGCTGTGGAGGAATGTTCCTCATCAGCGCCGCGAACAGCAGTATTGCGACGAGCTCGGGGACCACCTCCACCCATATCCAGGCGCCACTGAAGCTGAGTAGCGGTATCAGGGAGCTGAACACCAGCGGCCATATCGACTGGCCCAGGCTCCAGAAGGCACCGGACCATAGAGCTCCCGCCGCCCTGACCCTCGTCGGAAATGCCTCAGTATTTAGGCGTATGAGGCCCGCGAACTGTCCGTTGTGCGTGAACAGATAGAGGAAGTACCAGGACCATAGAGCGATGTAATCCGGGAATTTGACCAAGATAACGAGCGCGAATATCCCGAGCGTCTGGAGCGCCGCGAACAGCACGACGGGCCACTTAGCCCCTATCCTGTCGTTCAGTGCACCGTTCGCCAAGTATCCCACTATACCGATGAACGACAGAGTAGCGAACATTGATACCAATGTTAGATAGTTGAATCCCTTAACCTGGGATAGGTAGTACGGGAACATCGAATCGCCGACTATGGCGACCCCTGTGGTCAGGAAGTTGTAGAACGCGAGTATAATGGCAGCCCTCCTGAGATCGGGGCCCAGCAGCTGCCTGTAGGATGGCTTCACAGAAGCCTCGACGTCTACCCTGTATTTCCCCATGAGTTCCTTGACCTTAGCTACGTCCCCGCTCTTCTCGGCATCCCTGATCTCCCTGAGGTGCTTGAACCTATCCGTCTCCTTCAACCTTGAACGTATCACTAGCACGGTAATTGCCGGCAGGAATGCGAACAGGAACGCTACCCTCCAGCCGTAGCTCATCCCCCAGTAGCTGAGCGTGAAGTACGCTATGACGCTGGCCAAGCCGTATCCTAGGACCCATCCAGACTGCATTACGGATAGCGCGAGCCCGCGCAGCCTCTTCCCGATCGTCTCCGTGAGGTACGTCGCGCCGGCGCCCCACTCGCTGCCGGTGAATGCCTCCGCGCCCATCCTGATCAGCAGCCAGCTCCCGAATCCGTTGATGAAGTACTGCAGCATGGAGAACACGGCTGTGCCCAAGAGCGTGAACTGGAGGAGGAACCTGCGGCCCAGCCTGTCGCCCAGCGGACCCAATATTAGGCTCATAACGAAGCTGGTTGCGAATCCGGCCGACAGGATGTATGAGTACTGCTGTACCGTGAGATGGAGGGTCTGCATTATCGGGGTGCCCAGCATGAGGACCAGGTTATCGTCTGTGTTTATAAGACCCCAGCCGAAGTATATGACCGCTGCGATGAATATGATGTCCTTCGTCCTCAACCGACGCGCGCCATGGCGATCGGCGGCGTTCGAGTCGCCGCTTTCACCATCGGATGACATCTTCGGATTATAGTTAAATGGCGGTAGGATAAATTTCTTTTCAACTGATAATCGATTATCTCGGCGTGTTACATATTGAGAGCGCCGAAAGTATGTAGGCCTTGGTGCCTATTATAAGGTCGGAGAGGCTGATGTATTCCCTGTCCTTATCCGCCATGGTGAGGCCGCTCAGCCTCTTGGCGCCGCCCGGCCCGTAGTTTATGGCCTTACTGCCCACGGAGTTGTACTTGGGGGCGTTGGAGTACCAGAGCTCGTATATGGTCTCGACGTCGCTTCCCATAAGCTCCCTGTGGGCGTCCTTGACGGCCCGCACGACAAGCTCTCCCTCATCCACCTCGGTGGGCGGATTTATAGCGTAGGGCAGTTCATAGATGCCGTAGCCGGGATGTCTGCGGTTGAAGTCCGCTATGAACGCGTCGAGGTCGTCCCTGACCTGCATCCACGTCATGCTGGGCGGGAACCTGAAGTCGACGTAGATCGATGCCTCGCCCGGGGTCCTCGATCCCTTCCACGGTAGCCCGCCCTGGACCGCGGCGATGTTCACTATCCCCTTATAGCCCTTGTATGTCAGCCGGTCCTCATATTTGCTCTTCCACGCTCTGAACTCCAGGATGAACTCGGAGAGCTGCTCCACCCTGTTCGGAACGCCGCGGGACCAAGCGGTGTGTATCACGGTACCGCCCGAGGCAGTTATCTTGGCCCAGTATGATCCATAGTGGCCTATCATCAACTTGAGGCCGGTGGGCTCCCCTATTATGACGTAGTCGCCGACGGGGCCGTGCGCCACCAGATAGGAGGCGCCACTTCCATATCCCCTGTACTTCTTGCCAAGATATCCGTCGACCTGTGATTCCTCTATCTCGCCGGACGTCGCGGTCAGTATCAGATCGCCTTCCAGCTCGATCCCCGAGTCTATCAGAGCGCGCGCGGCCTCCAGATAGGCGGCGTGCGCGTTCTTCATATTGAAGGCGCCGGCCCCGAAGATCCATGTGTCGCCGTCCCTCTCCTCCACGCGCGCCTTCGGGCTCGTGGCCCCCCCAAACAGGAACTCCTCGGAGCCCGTGAATGAGACGTCTAGATGCGCGTCCAGCTGAAGCGACTTCCCGCGCCCCCTTCCCCTAAGTATACCGACCACGTTGGGCCTGCCGTCCTCTATCTCCTGCCAGATCACCTTGAGGCCGAGCTCCCTGTATTTGGAATACATGTAACTACCTATCTCCTGCTCGCTGCCGGTGGGGCTCGGTATGTCCACGAGCTCCGCAAGCGTCCTCGTGAGCCTTCCTCCATCGACCCTCCTAAGGAGATCCTCCTTGGATATTTGCAATCCGTACTAAATACACGAATGCTATTAATAAGACTTTAGCGCCGGCGCGAGTGATGCGCCGGCGCATCGAGGCCGTTCCCCGGGCGGCCCCTGGCCAGTATCCCCGAGATCCTCCGGAGTGAGTCGACTAGCGAGCGCACGTCGTCGTCGGTGTTGTACAGATATGCCGATGCACGTGTGGTCCCGCGGAACCCGTACCGGATATGGAGGGGCTGTGCGCAGTGGTAGCCGGATCTCACCTCAATGCCGCCCATCTCGCTCAGGAGTGCAGCGACCTCATCGACGCTGTGATCGCGTATAGCGAAAGAGAATATCCCGAGCCTGTCCCGGGGCTCCCACGGCCCGAGCAGGCGCAGCCCATCGACTTCCCTCAACCCGGCGAGCGCCAGCCCGGTGATCCTCCTCCCATGCTCCGCCACAGCATCCATACCGAGGCCCATCAGGTATTTGGCGGCGGCGCCCAAGCCGATGGCGCCTGCGATGTTCGGCGTGCCGGGTTCCATGCTGTGGGGGAACCCGAGGAGCCTGTAATCCTCACCGGTCACATAATCGACTATTCCGCCCCCGAGCCATGGAGGCGATAACCGATCGCGCGCCGACTCCGAGACGTAGAGGACCCCTATGCCGGTCGGCCCGAGCATCTTATGGCCGCTGAACGCCAGGAAATCGGCGCCGATCCTCCTCACATCCACCGGCACATGGGGGACCGACTGCGCTCCGTCGACGAGCACGAGCGCCCCGCGGTCGTGCGCCAGCTTCACCGCCCCCTCGACGTCGTTCACGATGCCGGTCACATTGGACGCATGCGCCACGGCGACTAATCTTGTCCTCGGGCCTAGGGACTCCTCGAGCGAGCGCATATCCAGCCTGCCCTCGCCGTCGAGCTCCGCGAACCTCAGCCTCAGTCCGTGGATCCTGGAGGCCCTGACCCACGGCAGCAGGTTCGAGTGGTGTTCCATGCGCGTTACAACTATCTCATCCCCCTCCTTCCAGGCGATGCCCTCCGCCACTATGTTTATCGAACCGGTCGTCCCGGGCGTGAACACCACGTCGTCCGGCCTCGCGCCTATGAACGACGCCACCGCCTCCCTGGCTCCCTCGTACTCATCGGTGGCCCTCTGTGCCATCCTGCCCATGCCCCTGTGCACGTTCTCCGTGTATTCCTCGTAATATCCCCGCACGGCCTCCACGACCGCGCGCGGCTTGAGGGACGTCGCCGCGCTGTCCAGGTATGTGACGCCGCTGGACAGGGCTGAAAAGTCCTCCCTCACCCTGGCGACGTCCATGTGACCGGCGGGGAGCGCCCTGGTATTTAAATTGCATGCTTGAATCAAAAAATCAAGATTATTTACATAATTGTTGTATTATCGCCGGACCGCGAGGATTGAGCAGACAGGGAATGGACCCATCGCCACCCTATGAGGTCGAACCGGACTCCTCGCCGGGGAAATGCCCGGCGAGCTCCGAATACGCCGCACCCCCCAAGCCCGTGGATGTGGACCGGCGTGGGGCACGTCATTGTCATGCAAGGGAGCGGCTATTACGATGCATTATTAGATGGAATATCACTCATCAAAGATGATATTTCAAATTAATAATTACATAATTGTTAAAAACATATAAATTAAAGGTATACTGCGCGGACTTCGTACGAATCTACGGGAACCACTTCGAGAACGCCACGGGGTGGACGAACGTAGCAGGGACCACTATGGCTAAGGCTACGATCGCGGAGAGACCGAGCAGGGCGATCGCGGCGTAAGACGGCGCACGACCTCCCCTGGCAAGGGCGATGGATGCGATGATCGCGGAGAGACCCTCCAGCACGAAAAGCGATGCCGCAACGAGCGGCTCCGTGGACAGCCCGTTCTCAAGTATCGAGAGCCCGTAGATTATGACGAATATCCCCATAGGCACGCCGAGCCCCTCTATCCCCTTGAGGGATGATTGCACCAGCGACATCACGCCGGCCGATATTAGTAGCGCCGCGAATAGCACGTAGGGGTCGCCGTACACGATGTTGTAGCCGCCCGGGAGCGGCCATCTCAGATCGACGGATGCCCCGAGGATCAGCGCGATGAAGCCGAGCCCGAGGAGGGGACCGGACGATTCGCGGCCCATCCCCCTGCCCTTTGCCAGTACGTATGCGATGTAGACGTCGGCTGCTGTTAACACATATAGCATGGTCGTCAGGTTGTCTATAAACAGAGCCATTTTCATGACGCGGAAATAACGGCGTTATATTAAGTTTTCTGCAAAACCGACATACATGATCGGTATTGAACTGCCCGGAACGCCTCGGCGAGCCCCGCCACCTACGCGCCCCGATGCCGTTTACAGCTGTTACTCGTTATTCATGTATATATGTTTGAATAGCTATGTACCATCGCTGAACGTGATCGCGGGGAAGAAGCTTCTCGGCGCCGGCCGCAACGTTTCGATGAGAGATCGGGTTATCGTATGCTACGTTGTTCATTTAGATGATGAACCGGGACCATGATTGAGAGGGTCAATGGTGCCACGGGGACAGTCCCGTAGTGCGCGCGAATGGATTCAGCTTCCAGCACACAAAGACCTTCGCCGCTCATGTTTTTATCCCTCGGGAGCCGGCGTGTGCATGTGCGGTTCAGGGCGTACACGGGTACAGGGGACGATGGGACCACGTACAGCCCCCTGATGGGCGGCAGGGTGAGCAAGGACCATCCATCGGTGGAGCTCTCGGGGGCGCTCGACGAGGCTGTATCCGCGATAGGCCTAGCGAGGTCACTGCTGCCGCCCGAGCTGAGGGATATAGACTGCGACCTCTCGAGGCTGCAGAGGACTCTGTTCGCCGCGGTCACGGCGTTCGAGACACGTGGGAGGAGGGAGCTTATTTCCCGGGATGACGTGAGGTGGATGGAGGAGGTAACGGACGCGAGGATGGAGGACGTGGAGCTCTTCGTTGTGCCATCCGGTCATCCGGCGGCGGCGGCGCTCCACGTGGCCAGGGCCATCACCAGGAGGCTGGAGCGCATCATGGTGAGGGTGGCGCGCGAGGAGGGCGTCGACCAGCCGGTGGCGCTCACGGCGGTCAACAGGGCAAGCAGCGCGCTCTTCGCGCTCGCGGTCCACGTGAACAGGAGGATGGGGAGATCGGAGGACGTCTTCAGGCCGTGAGCTCGTCGATGCTCAACGCATCTGAGAGACCGCGGCCGTCTATCCTGTAGGTGCGGCCGACGCGGGATGCACTGTCCAGCGGCACGAACCGCCACTCCCTCCCGTAGTAGATGGCGAAGAACGGGCGCGCGCCCGCGCGCCTCGCCCATTCGGCGAGCTTCTCCACCTGGTCCGCATCCACGTAGATCGGGATC
>Ga0080003_1000947_pt1 | contig 16964 bp, 16 predicted proteins | sample JossMetagenome_FD_69206 | JGI IMG/M metagenome (GOLD analysis project Ga0080003, IMG submission 69206) | Hot spring microbial communities from Joseph's Coat, Yellowstone National Park, USA - JC2_E (SPADES assembly) (version 2) | ecosystem: Environmental > Aquatic > Thermal springs > Hot (42-90C)...
CATGTGCAAAATTAATACGGGCAATATTCATACCATTTCGCATCATCTTTTCCATAACAGAAGTGCTTGATGATGCAGGTCCAATAGTGCAGACAATTTTTGTTTTGTTTGGAGGAAGATTCATTTTTTACACCTTCAAAGTTATTAAGAATTTAACAATTTTAAATCCTCTTCGACATAATGCTTAAATATATCCATACCTTTAATGAATTCTTCTTGTGTAATTGATCCATTAGAAGTCATTACATGTGTAAGTTTTACAGGTAACCTTACATTATCAAACCTAAAACCATTTTTAAATTTAAAATTCCACTTTAATGCATGTATTTTACGTGCAATTTCCCATAGCTTTTTATCATCATAGCCTTCAAATCCTGAAGTAGTTAAAATATCTGGTATAATTGACTCTTTATGATAGACACCCCTTGCAAACAAACATCCTGCTATTGATGTAAATATAATTCGCCAAATTCCTTCATTATAGAGTTCCTTCATTCTCTCTTCGATAGAAACTTGATTATTTTTAAATTTTTGATCTATTGAATATCCCGCATTGCCTAAATGAGAGTGCCTAGTATCTGTAGAATATCCTAAAAATGTCATTATACCAGTCAAATAACCTGCTGCCTCATTTTTATTAAATACAATTGCAAAATCTTCTCCACCATACTTTTTTGCACAGAAGTATGTACCTCGTTCTAAGTCTTTATAAAACTCATTTGCATTTTTTGAAATTTTATTCAACACTCTTAAATATGTTTCTGCATCACCAAAATTTAAAACTTCTCCTAAAGTATGGTTTTTGTTGATTATACCTTTTTGAAAAGCTTCTGTGGCCCAAGCAAGCGTTACCCCCATACTCATAACATCCCATCCCTGTCGTTCTACTTCGTGTAGAAGTAACAAAAGATAATCAGAATTATCTACAGATAGGTTGGACCCAAAAGCGTAAATAGGTTCATGATCGTAAGAAACTTTTTTTGATTTGTACATATGATGCTCGGCTTCAAACATAATTCTTACTTCGCCAATATGAATACAACCTACAGGACACCCCGCGCAAGCGATCTTTTGGACAAGGTGTTTGTCTGCCATATTTTCACCTGAAATATTATCCGCACCTTCAAAAAAACCCTGCGAAAAATTCCTTACAGGTAATCCGTTTATTTTGCTCAAAGGCACTACGTTTGAAGCTGTACCTAAATCATGATATTTATGCATAAGCTCAGATTGCGTTATTTCTTTGTAAAGATTATTATATAAAGCATTATATTTACCTTTTGGGGCATCAGAATATTTTGTGCCATATATGACTATAGCTTTGATGTTTTTTGATCCAAATATAGCACCAAGACCAAGTCTACCAAAGTGTCTCGAAGAATCAACGCCTACACAAGCAATTGGCGACAACCTTTCTCCAGCTGGTCCAATTTTCATTATACTTTTAACCCTTAGATTATTATATTTATCCATAAGAACACGTTCTGTTGCTGTTGCAGACATATTTCTAAGCGAGTCTGCTCTTAATACCCTTACTCGATTGTTTTCTATCTCTATGTAAGAAAAGTATTGTGCTTTACCCTTTATTCTGATAGCATGAAACCCAGCTTGATACATTGCGAGTCCCACATTGCCACCAGCATGCGATTCTCCAAAATCACCAGTTAGAGGTGATTTAAAAACAGCTACAGTTTTGGTTATAACAGGAAAATAATTATTAGTAGGACCTATTGCAAACACTATGGGTGAGCCTGAATCAAGTGGGTCTATATTATCCTCACAAGCATCTAAAAAAAGTTTTGTTGCAACACCTGTGCCTCCTATATATTCTCTAAATACATCCGTTATATCTACTACATTAAATTCTTCTTTATTTAGATCTATATCAAGTAAGTAAAAGTTCCTCATAAATTACACCTCCACAAGCCTTAAAACATCATTTGGGCAGAAGTTTGCGCATACGCCACAATGAACACACACTAATGGCTGCTTCGTTTCTATATCCCAAGGTAAAGCTTTTGGTATACAAGCTTCTACACATGGTTTGTCTTCACAGTGTATACACTTGGCGCTTTCAAATACAACTCCTCCCCCTTCTCTTGGAATCAATGCTTGAGTAGGACAAGCTCTAGCGCAGTCTGGATCTAAACAACCGTAGCATACTCTTATCGAAAAGGCACCTTCTGTTCCAGGATATCTCTTAACAACGATATCAGATTTATCAGGTGTAATAGCGTGTTGCCAAGTGCGTGCACAGGCAAATACACAACTAAAACACCCAATGCATTGATCTCTATTTACTACTTTAATAAGCTTTGTCATACTACTACTCCTTTACTAAAGTTGTTGAGCTATGAATATCTATTTTGTTGGATCTTTTATATATTAACTCTATAGCAGATTTTAACATCAATGGTAAAGCATCTATATCTTTGCCTGTAACTAGATTTTTGTCTATTTCAACTTGATTTCCAGTATAAATAGCACCGGCATTTATTAAGTCGTCTTTTATTGCTGAATGGCCAGTAACCTGCTTGTCTTTAACAATCTTGGCTGATATTAATAACCAAGGTCCATGGCATATAGCGCAAACAATCTTATTATTATTATAAGTTTGCTCTACAAAGCTAACTATTTTATGATTACGCCTTAAACGATCGGGGGCATATCCTCCTGGTATGAATACGCAATCATAATTTTCTTCCTCAATTTCTTCTATAGAATATTTAGATTTGATAATTAAACCATTCTTGCTTTTGAATTCCTCTCTACTTGGTCCAATTATGTCAACATTAAAAGCTTCTTCTTTAAATCGATACAAAGGATAAATAAACTCAACTTCATCCACAAAATTTTCTAATAATAGCGCAATTTTCATATGTCTTACATCCTTTCATATATTTTTTATCTATACATCATACTTAAATCTACTCATGGCTTCCATTTTTAAAATATCCATGCTCATTGGGCTTTCGTATTCAGGAATTTTACTCACCAAATCGCAAACATGATCTATGGCTTCTTGAGCTTTGTTTTGGTTTAAAAATGCAAGTCTCATACGACGAGATAATAGGTCAATTAATGTTTGAGACATTTCATTTTTTATTGCCCATACGATTTCAGCTTCTATATATGGATATCCATCAACTATTTTTTCATTATACCCATCTTTAGCTATCTTTGCCACTTCAAAAGCTAAATCTCCGTAAGTTTGAATTAAATGTTTAGCAATAGATTTATCAATCTTATAAGTATTTTGTAATTCCTCAATAATTTCAAATTTATAGCGTTCAGCACCAATTAATTTTATATCTTTTGTGATGCATTTTGATTTAGGATTAATAGAAAAGACTTTAATAATTTCATCTACAACATCTTCGGCCATCTTTCTATAGCTCGTCCACTTTCCACCAGCTATAACTATAAGGCCAGAAGGCGTAATTCTAATTACATGTTCTCTTGATATGCTTGCTGTACTACCGAAAACGCCTTCTTTAGCAAGGGGCCTTATGCCAGCCCACTTTGATGTAATTTCTGTTTTTAATGGTATTTTTTTATAGTATTGGCCCATATGTTCTAATAAATAGTCTACATCATTATCTGGTACTTTTGGATGAAATTCTGTTTTTGTTTCAACATCGGTAGTACCAAGAATAACATGCTCTTGCCAAGGCAAAACAAATAATAACCTGCCATCTTCAGTTTTGGGTATCAATAGACCCATATGTGGTGGAGTGTATAAAGGTTCTAATACTAGATGAGTGCCAAGTGAAGGTTCTACCATGCTATCATAATCAGGATCATCCATTTTTAATATACTATCAGTAAAAGGGCCAGTAGCGCTTACAACTACATCCGTTTCGATTACCCACTCTTCTTTACTAAAAACATCCTCTACTCTAACACCAACTATTTTTCCATTTTTTTTAACTAACTCCTTAGCTTCTACATAGTTAGATATAACAGCACCTCTATTGATAGCAGTTAATACAACTATTAAATTCATTCTGGCATCATCAAATATTCCATCACAATAACTTACACCACCCTTTAAATTTTTCTCTTTTAAAAGTGGAAAATATTTAATGACTTCGGATCTATTCAATAAAGTGGTAGGGAGCAAACGTCTTTTCCCAGCCATCCATTCATATACTTTTAGACCACTAAAAAAATACAATTTCTCAAATTCTGAATAAACAGGTATAATGATGGGTAATACAGATGATAAATAAGGAGCTTGATTTATCATTATGCCTCTTTCGTGGAGTGCTTCATAAACAAAGGAAAATTGAGCTTTATCTAAGTGTTTAAAAGCAGCTTCTAAATATCTTACTCCACCGTGTATTAATTTTGTTGATCTTGAAGATGTTTCGCTTGAAAAATCTTCTCTTTCAACCAAAGCTACTTTCAAACCTCTAGTTGCGGCATCGAGTGCGATGCCCGCACCCGTTGCTCCGCCGCCTATTATTACAACATCAAATTTGTTACTTTTTAATCCATCGATTTGTTTTTTTCTTTGCATCCCTTCTCCTTTATTCTGGAACTATCCAATTGCGTGATCTTTCAACTGCTCTAGTCCACTCTGCATAAAGTCTCTCTCTTTCTCCTCTTTTCATTATAGGTTTATATTCTGCGTCTAATTCCCATTTTGATTCTATTGTATATATATCAATAATATCAGCCCCTATACCAGCTAAGTAAGCTGCACCCAAAGCTGTTGTCTCACTAACTTTTGGCCTTAATACTGGAACATTCAAAATGTCAGATTGAAATTGCATTAATATATTATTAACACTTGCTCCCCCATCTACTCTTAATTCTTTTAGCGGTATATTAGTAGCCTTTACCATAGCTTCAATAGCATCTTTAGTGCTATAAGCCATAGATTCAAGTGTTGCTCGTGCTAAATGAGCTTTTGTTGTTCCTCTAGTAATACCTACAATAATTCCTCTTGCATAAGGGTCCCATAATGGTGCACCGAGCCCTACTAAAGCTGGTACAAAATATATTCCACCGTTATCAGTAACCTTCTTTGCTAAATTTTCAATATCTGCTGAATCATCAATAATCTTTAAACCATCTCTAAGCCACTGCACTGCTGCACCCGCAACAAATATTGAACCTTCTAGTGCATAATTAGGTTTATTGTCTTTAATCTGCCAAGCAAGAGTTGTTAAAACTCCATCTCCTAATATTGGTTTTTCTCCAGTATTCAATACAACAAAAGCCCCAGTGCCATAAGTATTTTTAGCCATACCAGCTTTAAAGCATGCCTGCCCAAATAAAGCAGCCTGCTGATCTCCTGCAACACCTGTAATAGGAATAGAAACTCCAAAAAACGAAGGATCCGTTTCGCCAAATTCAGATGCTGAAGGTTTTACTGTAGGCAGTATATTCTTTGGAACTCCTAACATATTGCACAGTTCATCATCCCAAGATAAAGTATTTATATTAAATAACAATGTCCTGCTGGCATTTGATACATCGGTTACGTGAGACTTGCCACCTGTAAGTTTATATATTAACCAGCTATCTACAGTACCAAAAGCCACATCACCATTTTTGGCTTTTTCGGACAATTCTTCGATATTCTTAAACAACCATGTTAGTTTGGTACCCGAAAAATATGGATCCAAGACTAAACCAGTTTTCTCTCTCACTTTTGCCTCATTGTTTTGAGACTTCAAATAATCACATATCTCTGCTGTTCTTCTATCTTGCCAAACAATAGCTCTATGTAATGGCTTTGCAGTTTTTCTATCCCATATTACTGTAGTCTCACGCTGGTTTGTAATGCCAATAGCAGCAATTTCTTCTGGATTTATATTTGCTTTTTTTATAGCATTTCTTGCCGTTTCCAATTGAGACTCAAAAATTTCTTCTGCTTCGTGCTCAACCCACCCAGGTTTTGGAAAATACTGTGTAAACTCTTTTTGATCAACAGATACAATATTCCCATACAGTGTAAAAATTATTGTCCTACTCGAAGTAGTTCCTTGATCAAGTGCCATAATATACTTTTTTTCCATTTTATCCTCCATATTTTTATAAATTTTCAAGTCTATCGTCTAGTTTAGTTCTATCTAATTCTGGTTGTCTTGCTTCAAGTGTGTCACCAATAAACCACTTATAGACAAATACAGCCAGAGGCCCTCCAATTAATGGTCCAACGATTGGAACCCAAAAGTATCCATGAGGTCCAGGAAATGCATTTGTCCCCCAACCAGCAAGCCAACAAAACAGTCTTGGACCAAAATCACGAGCAGGATTAATTGCATATCCAGCATTTACACCGTAAGACATACCTATAGCCGCAACAGCCATACCTACAATAAATGGGCCAAGATTAGCTCTAACAGCTAGATTCCTTGAATCAATAACAGCTAAAATAAAAAGCAGTAAGAAAAAAGTACCTATAATTTGGTCTATTAAGGGGCCAACCATGTTAGATCCAAAGTACTGCGCTGGAAATGTAGCAAAAATGCTAAATGTTGTAGCTCCTCCTGGTGATGCATAAGAAACAACTTTATGTGCTGCATTCCATGCATTTATGGCTTTATAATAATCTAAATAAACTATGGCGGCACCAGTAAATGCTCCCGCAGTTTCAGCAATCCAATAAGGTATAACTTTCTTCCAAGGGAAATCCCCTTTAACCGCAAAAGATAAAGTGACAGCAGGATTTAGGTGGGCTCCTGTAACGCCACCTGCAACATATACACCAAATACCACTGCCATTGCCCAACCCCATGTTATCAATAACCATCCACCAGCACCTTGGAAAATCACCAGTGTTCTGCCGGATTCAGTTAAGCCAACAACGGCTACAGCAACCACACCAGCTCCAAAAGCTAACAATACAGCCGTACCCAAAAATTCTGCGAGCATTTCGGCCCATATACTCTTAGCTCGCCAACCGGATTTAACCCCAGCTTGTGCCATAAAACCTCCCTTTTTAAAAAGTTTATTTATTATTAATTAATTAACTTATAAAAGTATAATAATAAAAAATAAAGAAGTCAATATTTTTTCAAATAAAAAATTCTTTTTTATGAGCGTTATTTTGAATTTACCTATTATAAAAACAAAAATACTATTGACAGATTGTATATTATATGTTATTATTATTAACTATGTCGTACTTTATTAAGCAAAAAATTGGGAAAAACGAATATATTTATGAAGTTACAAGTTTTTGGGATCCAAGCAGTAAAAAATCAAAACAAAAAAGAAAATATATAGGAAAACTGACGCCGGAAGGTGAAATAATTACACCTAAAAAAAGTATGAAAATTATAGAAATTAAAGACTTTGGCGACATATATTTACTTCAACAGATATCTAAAACAACAGGTCTATATGACGTCTTGGAGGCTGTTTTTCCAGATGAAGCTAAAGATATAATTAATATAGCTATATTCTTAGTGATTACCCAAACAAATATTTATAATTATAAAGCTTGGTCTAAAAGAAACAATATAGAATCACAACTGTCTTATGTTTACTATATAGAAGACTTTATACTGTACCCCTAAACCAATTCAGAATTTTTGGAATTTTTATTCCTTCCAAAAATTCTGTTAATGATTTAAAATGTATTTAGTTGTGTTTTTAAAGTTTAAAGTTTTAAGGGGTGATTAAATGAGCACTAAAAGAAAAACTTACTCAAATGAGTTTAAAACCAAAGTAGTACTAGAGGTTTTAGAAAACAATGCTACTATAAATGAGATAGCTTCAAAGTACAATATACTGCCAAAAAGCATACAGCAGTGGAAAAAGCAGTTTTTAGAAAATGCACCATTAGTGTTTGAAGAAGCTGTGCCTGTAAAAAAATACAAAGAACAGGTAAGGGAAAAAGAAAAGCAAATAGAAGATCTGCAAAAAGCTTTAGGCAAAGCTACTATAGAGAGGGACTGGATATTAAAAAAAGTAAAGAGCTTGGGATCGAGTGATTTAAGAGGCCTTGTGGATCCCAAGCTCAAGATAATATCAATAACAAGGCAAACAGAGCTTCTTGGTATTAATAGACCAACTTTGTATTACAAGAAAAGGCAAGTTAGATTAGATGAAGAAAAAGCTCTAATTGCAAGGATACAGGAACTTTACTCAGAGTGTCCTTTTTATGGCTTTAGGAAAATGGTTGTAGTTTTAAAAGAAGAACATTTTAAAGTTGGCAAAAAGAAAGTAAAAGCTCTTATGAATAAGCTAAATATAAAAGCCATATATCCAAAGAAAAAGTTCACAACGATCTCCAACAAACAGCACAAAAAGTACAAATATTTGTTGAAAGAAAAAGACTTTATTAATAAGCCAGACTCAGTCTGGTCATCTGACATCAGTGTGCCGCAGGAAGCAGTATAAAAGATGAGAGTAGGTCTCTCGCAGTCGGCTTGCAGGAGCAGGCTGCAAACCACCATAAGCGGCTTAGGCCAAAATCCTACAGTCGTGAGCGTTATGGAAAAGGTATCGTTAAAGGTATCAGGTATGAATCAGAGAAGACGAATACAAATGAACTGCCGCTCAAGTGTCGAAAGAGATTAGATGACATCAAAACTGGGTGGGGATGTTAACCCAGGATTAGCCTGTACAAAACCTGCTTATGGGACAGATGGTGTCCGGCATAGAGGCAGCGTCAGCCTGATTAGGGCTTTTATATTGAACTGCTAAGAACCTTCGTCGGCGATGTAAAGGGAAAGGTACAAGCGTAAAAGGCGAGACTGAAAGTACCGAAGCGCCGTCAAGGGGCGGAGCAACTCGTAGTAGTTATGAAGTCACTGTAATGGTGATGGAGCGAAGGGGTTGCGTTATTCAGTCATGTTTATTTGTCAACTGCTACAGCAGGAGGAACCTATGAATATGACAAAACCGTACGACATTCCAAAATCCTTAGTGTGGAATGCGTATAAATGTGTCAAAGAAAATAACGGCTCAGAAGGTGTGGATTTAGAATCCATTGAAATGTTTGAGAAAAATCTTAGCTCCAATCTCTATAAACTCTGGAACCGGCTAAGCTCAGGCAGTTATTTTCCACCGGCAGTAAAAGGAGTGGCTATTCCTAAGAAATCAGGAGGGGTGCGCATACTTGGTATCCCAACTGTTTCAGACAGGATAGCCCAGACCGTGGTAAAACTTGTTTTAGAACCAATCCTTGAACCTGTGTTTCATAACAACTCCTATGGTTATCGTCCCAATCGCTCTGCTCATGATGCTATTGCATTAGTGAGGCGCAGAAACTGGAAATACGACTGGGTCATCGAGTTTGACATCAAGGGGCTATTTGACAACATTAACCATGAGCTTCTCCTTAAAGCCCTTAGAAAACACTGTCAAACCCCATGGGTGCTGCTCTACATAAAGCGGTGGCTCAAAGCGCCAATGCAAGATGAAGATGGTCATTTAACAGAAAGGATTACTGGTACCCCTCAAGGGGGAGTAGTAAGTCCATTGCTTGCCAATCTATTTCTTCATTATGCATTTGACATGTGGGTTAGTAAAAATCTCAGAAGTGTGCGCTTCTGTCGCTATGCTGATGACGGGATAGTCCATTGCAAAAGCCTATTGCAAGCACAAATGGCTTTGAGGAAAATCAGAAACCGCTTTCTAGAGGTAGGACTTGAGCTTCATCCTGACAAAACCCGTATTGTATACTGCAAGGATATTAACCGCCGGGAGTCTTACCCGGATATTAGTTATACATTCCTTGGATATACCTTTCGTCCTCGTAAGTCAAAAGATAAATACGGCAGGATTTATGAAAACTTCTTACCCGCTGTAAGCAGAGAAGCACTAACTGCAATGAAGCAGACAATAAGGAGCTGGCATATCCAGCTTAAATGCGACAAAGGACTAAAAGACTTATCAAAAATGTTTAACCCAGTAATAAGGGGATGGTTCAATTATTACGCTAAATTCTATGCTTCGGCTATGTTTACTGTTGCAAGACACATTAATATGTATTTAACCAGGTGGCTTATGCGTAAATATAAGCACTTAAGTTATCATAAAAGACTTGCAGGGAAAGTGCTTCAAAAATTAGCTATGTCTATGCCAAATGCATTTGCACATTGGAAGAGTGGATATGTTGCATAGGTTGAATAATGGGAGCCGGATGAGTCGAGAGGTTCACGTCCGGTTCTGCGAGGGGCTGGGGGTGAAACTCCCCCGGTCTACTCACCCTTACGTAAAACTAGAAAAAGGCTTTGCTTACTTCTGCGCTGTAATAGACTGGTATACAAGAGCAATACTCTCATACAGACTATCTAACTCAATAGACACAAAGCTTGTTGTTGACACTCTAAATGATGCAATAGCAGTCTATGGTAAACCAGATATCTTTAATACTGATCAAGGCTCTCAGTATACATCAGATGAGTTTATATCAATACTTACTAAGGAAGATGTAAAGATATCTATGGACTCTAAAGGAAGAGCCTACGATAACATAATAATCGAGAGATTCTGGAGAACCTTAAAATATGAAAATGTTTATCTAATAGGCTACTCTACAATCAAGGAGGCTAGAGATGGTATAGGAGAATATATTAACTTTTACAATTACAAAAGACCTCATGCAAGTTTAGGCTATAAAACACCTATGAGTGTTTATAAGACAGGTATACAGGAAGCAGCATAAATGGGGAATAAAAAATTAAAAATTTTTGACTTGACAAAGGGGTACACCTTACTTTTTGAAAAAGATTGCAAGATCAGAAGATAAAATAAATGAATTCTTTCGTCTATGGAATGTAAAACAGAATAATCCTAAATGTGTATATTATGATGTTGGCTTGACCTTAGATTCAAGTAATATAACAGATTGGTATTATAGCGAAGATAGGTTAAATTTTAAACTAAACTTTGGAGTAGCTTTTTCTAGAGCCACTAATATACCTATCTTTTATAAGTTATATTTAAAAAATGTTATAGATGCAGATTCATTAGAAAATGTTTATAATTCTTCAAAAGCTAATAACATCGAAATTGATTTTTTTATTACTCGTCCAGACTATTGTACACAATATGATATTAATAAAATTAGCAAATTACCTAAAAGTTTTTTACTGCCAATTAGTTCAAACACACTCTTGCCAAAGAGTATTTTAAATAGAATATTCAATAATTCTAACTTGAAAAAAATAAATTTCGAAAAAAATTATTACCTTTATGCAAAGAAAAATATTGAGTTTTATAATTCTGCACTGATTTTACACTTATTTTTAAGCGAACAAAAAAAAATAGCTCAAGTCGATAATTTTATTGGGAAATTAAGTGATTTAGAAACTATCGTTAATAATAAAGTATTTAGTAATACCAAAGAGTTAATATTTTTTATGGAAAATAAATTAAAGGAAAGCACTAGTTTATACGATATATCTTATAACGGTGAAACTGTAATAATATCTAAAAAGAAACATGGTATCTCAAAATTATTCAATAGAGCGGGTAAAATAGCAATAGTTACTAATGATATATCGATTGGGAGTAAAGAAATTCTATTTTTTAAAAAAGAAAAAGACATAATAGAGAATTTTTTCAAAAAAATGAATTCAGAGGTTAGTCAATATAGTTTACAATCAAGAGAATCTTTTAAAGGTCGTTTTTTCTTATATTTTATAGCATTTATTATATACAAAACATTAACATTGAAAATCCAAAAAAAGGACACATTAAGCAAATACACCTTAGACGAAATATTAGATAATCTCAGAAAAATAAAAAAAATTACATTATCAAACAATAATACTATTTTATCAGATATAGCACCTGAGCAAAAACGCATACTTGACGAGCTTCATGTCAAAGTACCAAAACAAATAATATAGTTATTAATAATAACTATAAAATAAATATTTTATTTTAAAATTTTAATCTCTCGTTTTAATCTTGCTAAAATAATGTTTTTGTGTTATATAAAAAGATTGAAATTTTTAAATATTTAGTATAAGTTTACAAATTAGTATCAATTATGAGGTAGTTAACATGGCTTTATCAAAAGAATTTATTTTATTAAATAAAACTGGCTTACACGCAAGACCAGCTGCTAATTTGGTAAAAACGCTAAATGATTTCAAGTCAACGAGTATAAAGTTTGCGTACAATGGTAAAGTAGTAGATGGAAAAAGTTTTATCTCATTAACAAGTTTAGGAGCAGAGAAAAACGCTAAAATTACAGTGATTGTAGAAGGCCCTCAAGAACAAGAGGCTATCAAAACAATTGAGGAAATGATTAATAATAAATTTGGGGAAGCAGAGGAGTGATGTATATGCAGTTACAAGGTATCATAGCTTCAGAAGGTATATCAATAGGAAAGCTTAAGAAGATAGGATTTAAAAAAATATACACAGAAAAAGGATCAAAAGCAAAGGAAGTGTTTAGTATATTAAAACAAAATCTCATAAATAAAATTGAATCTACAAAAAATATATCAAAAGAAACAAATGAGATTTTTGAAATATACAAAGCAATATTAATGGATCCTTATTTTGAAGAGTTAATCGATAAAAATTTAGAGAATGGAGATAATCTCTCAGAATCAATTGAAGCTTCTACAGTAGAAATAATAGATTTAATGTCTAGCACAAATGCTTACATGAAGGAACGTTCCAGTGACATTCAAAGATTAGGGATTGTACTACAAAATCCGATTAATGAAATAGAATCTGGTAAATTTATATTTTATAATGACTCACTAGCAGTAATAGATTTTTTAAGTATAAATGTTAACTTGATAGAAGGAATAATTACTCAAAACGGTAGTAAAATATCACATTTGGCAATTTGGGCTAGAAACAACAATATTCCTTATGTTTATAATATTGATACTACAAAACTTACAGATAATAGTGACTCTGTAATAACGAAGGATGGAAAGTTGATTATAGAACCTCCAGCAGAAATCTTAAATCAACTAAAAGAAGAAAAAATTAACAGAATTAAGATTATAGAGAAATCAATGTATTTTCAAAAGAAAAATTTGTTTTATAAAAATAAAAAAATAACAATTGCTGCTAATATAGGCAGTTTAGAAGATGGTTACGTTGCCGCTGAAAGAAAAGTAAATGGTGTTGGATTATTTCGAACAGAATTTATGTTTTTAGCAAAAGATGAACCTCTTAGCGAAGAAGAGCAATATAAAATATATAAAGAAACGGCGAATTTATTCAACGATACTGTTATAATAAGAACTCTAGATATAGGAGGAGACAAAGAATTAAAATACTTAAATCTGGAGAAAGAATTAAATCCTTTTTTAGGTATAAGAGGCCTAAGGTTATCATTGGAATTTAGAGATTTATTTAAAATACAATTAAGAGCTATTTTAAGAGCAGCTTACGAATGCAATAATATTGCTATAATGTTTCCAATGGTAACGATTGAAGATGAAATTAAAAAAGCAAAATCTATAATTGAAGAGTGTAAAAAAGAATTATCTAGAGAAAATAAAAATTACAAAGTTCCAAGCATAGGAATAATGATAGAAGTACCATCCGCTGCACTAAATGCAGACAATCTTATAGAATCTGTAGATTTTATGTCTATTGGAACAAATGATTTAATACAATACACAATGGCAATGGATAGAACAAATAATAAAGTGAGTTATTTGTATTTACCGCATAATAATGCCGTAATTAAATTAATTAAAAATGTAATTGATGTGTGTCATCAAAATAAAAAGTGGGTTGGTATGTGCGGCTCTATGGCTTGCGAAATGATTTATTATCCATTACTTCTGGAGCTTGGTCTGGATGAATTTAGTATGGAATCATCCCAAATATCCTTTATAAACATGTATCATACGTACTTAATGGAGCATAATATTGCGAATATTTTACCATGGAATGAGAAGAAAATTGAAATTTTGCAAAATTTACTTGATGATTTCTGGATTTGGTTAAAAGAAAAAAATTTTTCAAGAGGAGGAATAATATCATGAAAAAGTTTATCAATCAACCAGAGAACGTTGTTAGAGAGATGTTAGAAGGGATTGCTAGTGCCTATCCCGAACTTGTTGGAGTTAACTTTTCTCCAAATTTTATTTACAGAAAAGATTCACCGATAGACGGTAAAGTTTCCATTATTTCTGGGGGTGGCTCTGGACATGAGCCTTTGCATGGTGGTTACGTTGGATATGGAATGTTAGATGCTGCGTGCCCAGGAGATGTCTTTACATCACCAACGCCTGACCAAATGTATGAAGCTGCCAAAAAGACAAATAGCGAAGCTGGTGTTTTATTTGTAGTAAAAAATTACACCGGAGATGTAATGAACTTTGATATGGCTAAAGAAATGCTCCAAGGAGAAGGTATTAATGTAGAGAGTGTTTTGGTAGATGATGATGTAGCGGTTGAGAATTCTACTTATACTGCAGGGAGACGTGGGGTTGGCGGAACTGTTTTTGTTGAAAAAATAGTGGGAGCTGCTGCTGAAGAGAAAAAATCACTTACAGAACTAAAATTATTAGGCGATAAAGTCGTAAAAAACGTAAAATCCATAGGCATAGCATTAACTTCTTGTACTGTGCCAGCAGCAGGAAAACCTACGTTTGCATTAGAAGAAAACGAATTTGAATTTGGAATTGGTATACACGGAGAACCAGGAAGAGAAAGATTAAAATTAAAATCAGCAGATGAAATTACTTCAATAATGATGGAAGCTATTCTAGAAAATATTGAGGTTAATAAAAATGATGAAGTAGCTTTATTATTAAATGGGATGGGTGGTACACCATTAATGGAATTATATATTGCTTCTAGAAAAGCTACAGCTATTTTAAAAGACAAACAAATTAATATTTACAAACACATAATTGGGAATTACATCACGTCTCTTGAAATGCAAGGAGTTTCAATTACTTTACTTAAACTAGACGATGAGCTTAAGCATTTTCTCGATGCAAAAGTCCACACGATAGGATTAAGATGGGGTATGTAAATGCTTGATCAAAAATTTTTTATAAATTTTTTTAAAAAATTTAGCGAATATATTTTTGACAATAAAGAATATCTAACAGAACTGGATTCTGCTATAGGTGATGCTGATCACGGTATCAATATGTCTAAAGGGTGCAAAGTTGCCTTAGAAAAAATTGAAGGTTCAACTTTTAATAGCATATCAGATATGTTAAAAGCTATATCAATGGCTCTGATGTCGTCTGTTGGTGGCGCCTCAGGGCCGCTTTACAGCACAATTTTTATGAAAATGTCTATTTCTTTTAATAACAAAGATAACCCAGATTTTAATGATTTAGTGACAGCTTTAACCAATGCATTAAACGGCATAAAAGCTTTAGGTAAAGCAAATCTTGGCGATAAAACAATGATTGATGTTTGGGAACCTGTAGTAAAAGAACTTAATTCCATTGTAAGTAAAAATGAAAGCATTGTTAATGAAAAAGATAGGCTTATTGTTATTGCAAAAGAATCGATGAATCAAACAATACCACTATTAGCAAAAAAAGGCAGAGCATCATACTTAGGCCAAAGGAGTATTGGTCATCAAGATCCAGGAGCTACATCTTCATATTTATTTTTTAAAGCTTTATTAGAAAATTTGGAGTAGAGAAATGATAGGTATGTTAATATTGTCTCACTCAAACCTAATTGCTAAGGGGCTCGTAGAAACATGCAAGCAGATGGCTCCAGATATTAATATAGAAGGTATCGGTGGGATTGAAAAAAGATTAGGAATTGATGCAGAATTAGCTTTACAAAAACTAAATGAAATGCTTGAAAATAACGAAAAGGTTGTGATATATGCAGATATTGGTAGCACTGTACTGTCTGCAAAAACTATTAAAGAACTTTCAAGCAGGCCAGCAGATGTTCATATAGTAGATGCTCCATTAGTAGAAGGCAGTATTGCTGGAAGTATTGAAATATCAATAGGCAGTGATATAGATAAAATTATAGAGGAATCAAAGAAATCTTGCTTTATAGAAAAAAATTAATCACTATGTTTTTGAATTTCTTTGCTAAAATTGTAGTATATCATAAAATACTGGAATCCTGATGCTATTGTTAAAATAACTGCTATATATAGCATAAAAATTCCGATATTATAAAAATTTTTATTTATATAGCTTAAAAGTAAAAAAAATATAGAGAAAAATTGTAAAAACGTTTTCCATTTCCCAGATTTTCCTGCGGGTAAAATATAGCCTTTCGAAGCTAATTCGGCGCGTAATCCTGTAATAATAAGTTCTCTAAATAAAATAATAAAAATAATCCAAAAAGAAACATCTAATGATTTAAACATATAAATAAGAATGCTCATTATAAATATTTTGTCTGCTAAAGGGTCTAATAATTTACCAGTATTTGAAACTGTGTTGTATTTACGAGCTAAAAAACCGTCAAGGTAATCGCTTAAACCTCCAAGTAAGAAAAAAATAATTACCCAGTATATATAATGATTTTCTAATAAGATTATTATCGGCACAACAAGAAAAATTCTAACAATAGATAAAATATTGGCTAAATTTTTCATCTTAAGTTATGCCTCTTTATTTTTCAACTTATTAAGTTTACTACTTTCTTTAAAGCACGCCTTATAAACCCTTATATGCATATTATCTTCCAAGCTCGAAACAATCTTTTACTATTTTACTGGATAATTCTATGTTTGTAAAGAAAAACTTAATTGTATAATGTCCCTGGAAAAAAAGACCGAATTTTAATGAATTTTTATTTCTATGTGGTAGAATCTGAAAACAAAACAGGAGGGACAGGCAGTGAGTAGAAAAAGAAAAACATACAGCCCAGATTTTAAAGCTAAAGTTAAGGTGCAGACTATAATCCTGTCAAGTCTTTTTTTATTTTTTTATGCAGCACCTTGTTTTACAGCATAACTTTCCTCCCATAATGTATTGTGTACCAAACAAGCACGGATAATCCTTATAAGCTTGTTCATGCATGCAACTATACATACTCTACCTGGTTTTCCTTTTGCTTTAAGCTTCAAA
>Ga0080003_1000948_pt1 | contig 16959 bp, 17 predicted proteins | sample JossMetagenome_FD_69206 | JGI IMG/M metagenome (GOLD analysis project Ga0080003, IMG submission 69206) | Hot spring microbial communities from Joseph's Coat, Yellowstone National Park, USA - JC2_E (SPADES assembly) (version 2) | ecosystem: Environmental > Aquatic > Thermal springs > Hot (42-90C)...
TCGAAAGTTTGAAATTTAATAAACTTAGCTTGCCTTCAAGTTCTTCTCTATAGTTTTGTACATCCTGCGCTGCTACTATTAGGTTATACTTAAACGGAAACTTGATGCTCATCATTGCTCTTTCCCATCTTGTTGGCGCATCGATAAGTAGTGTTTCGTTTTCCTCGCTCTCCTCGCTTGTGAATACATAATTATAGAGGTTTGCTGTAAGATAACCTGTTGCATAATATACCCCATTTGCATTCTTTATAACGCAATTCTGCTCCTTCGGGATATAATAATTCTTAGCAGGTATTATTCTCATTTTTAATATTGTTGTTATAAGTGGGAATATAAGGAAATCAGCATAATTTATAATCAGAAGGGCGAGTATGGCGATTATTGCAAAAACAGCTATTAGTATAGCAAAAATTCCATATGTCGTAGCATCTACTAGCACAACCAGTATCGCCATCGCAGAAACTGAAATATAAACAAGCGTGGTTTCATCCATTATACAGCACCTTTTATCTGTTGATTTATTGTTGAGAATGGAATCATGTAATCCGGCTCAATGAGCATTAAAAGTTCAGGGGTAGATATAATATCTGAAACGACTCCATATATTGAGTTAATACCTGCCATAATCTCGTTTGCACTCTGCATTGCAAGGTTAAGTGCCTCTTCATCATTCCCTCCCATAGCTGTTACAGACGCATAAGATATGGCAATGAGTGAATTAGCATTTGAAACAGTGTCGAGAAGGTTGTGCCACATTGTAACTTCACCCTTTGCCCTTTCTACTTCTTCTGGCTTTGCATCCTTCTTGCTAAGCACAGTATTATATCTTGTTTCCGCATCATTGAGCTTGTCTCTTATTTTGTTTATATAATCATCCTTGTTTAATATGTTGAGCTGTGTTGTTACCTTTATTGGGTTCTTGCTTAGCGAAACTAGCTTGCTAAATAGTTTTGAAAAGTCATACCTTTCCTCTTCACTCATCTCTGTAGAGGAAGAGTAGATAGGAATTCTAATAAACATTGTAGCATATGTAAAGCTGCCCTCTTTGCCTATTATCGCATTTCCATTTGGAGCAATGATGAAAGGTTCCTTATCATCGAGCAAAATTGTTTTGCCTTTTGCATGAATGAACGGTATTACTATATAATAGTAGTGCCTCATTGAAAAGGCTAACACCGCAAAGAATAGTGCAAACAAACCGAGAACAAACTTAAGCAGAGATGCTGGAAATGTAGATGCAACTATTGCGAATGCAAAAGCCGCGGTTGCAAATATACCAAAGATTAATACCTGGAAGTTGGGCACATTGGTCACTTATAAAATATATTAAAAATAAAGTTATAAAATACTAAGCAAGCTATATAACTTATATTCTGCTTAATAGTCTACCACTTGGGCGCATTCCGCCAAGAAGGTCTGCTATTGTTGTTATAGAATAATACGTTAATGCAAGTATGAGTGCTGGATAGAATATAACAGAGATCCAGAAAGAGCCCATCATCTCTCGTATTGTTTTTATCTCCTGCGGTATGGAATTTGGACCATTTGGCACCATCCCATTTGTTATAGCGTTGCTGCCCTGTGATATATTATTAAGCTGTGCTGTTGCCGCAATAAATGCTTGCATAGTGCCTTTATAGGTAAAGAAGAATGCTATGGAGAAGAGAGTGGGAAGTATGAAGTAAAAACCAATTGCAGCACCTATGAGAAGGCCCCCAACACTCCTTGTGGGTATTATGGAACGTAGGAATATGCCTGGTATAAGGAATACAGGTATAGAAGCATACATAGCAAATAGTATAAGGTAGAATTCAGTGTAGAGCACCATAAGGCCTTCTACAAGCAGCGTAGAGAGTGCAGCCGCCGGTATAATAAACATTATCTCAAGCGGTATAGCAGCATATTCCAATATTTTTGAGGCTGTAGCTAGAGTCCTTACTGATATACTTATGCTTGTATAGAAATAAGCAAGCATAGCCGGATCATATAGTGCCTTAAGTAAGCCCTGGGTTGCATTTATTGTGTTGTAAATATATGTAAGACTTGTGTTGTATGGATCTACGCCTATATACAAGCCAGGTATTATACCAAAGAGTAGCGCTGCAAGAAGCATAAAGAATGCAACAAAGATAAGGCTAGCCCCCGCTTCATAAAATTCACCTATGCCATAGCTTCTAAGCTTGCTGCTTCTTGCTACTATACCAGCTACAAAAATTACCGCAGCAATCATGAAGCTAAACAAGACAGCAAGCATAAGCACCGGCTCCCAATCTGTAAATTCTTTATAAGCCGCCTGATTGATCTGGCTACAGTACCATGGTGCAATTGCATTTATACTATATTGGTTAGGGCAGTAGCCCACGCTCTGCGGTACATTATTTCCAGGTCCGCCGCTGGTTGGTGTTTGTGCACGCACAATTTGTGATAAAATAATTAGTGCAACAAAGAATGCAAAGGTAATATTAAGCTTTTTAATGCTCATAATACCACTATATTATATTCGTAAGCAAACTCATAAAATCTAATCTTTCTCCAAAAGCCTGGGAGAAATCAAGTACAAAAGTATTAACAACCACAAAGTTGAGAATGGGCAAAATAAGAGAAGCAGTAGCTGTAAAGCCGAATAGGTTTATTATGGTATAAATAGAACTTAAAATTAGGCCGACAGCTGTTGAAATACCTAATGTTTTTGCCCCTATGAGCAAGTCCGCAAGCACGCTCTGTAGGTTTGTACCAATTGTATTTGCAGCTACATTCATAAGTACATTATTTTGAAGCTGGCTATAGGCTACATTTATGAAACCATATGTTATACTTACCATTAATGGATATACAAAGCCTATGCCAACGCCAAGCGCTATTAGTGAGCCACCAAAACTGCGCGAGAAGCCAAAAATCCTAGCGATAAGCCCTATAGATACAAGTATAGCAAAGATTATTGGTGCAGCCGATATTATAATAAACTGCAAGTCATTTATTATGAAGAGCCAGCTAATTGTTTGGTTTATATAAACGAAATAAGAACCTAGAATACTACCTGGGCTGAGTGAGCTTGTCGCTGAAATTCCTAGATTATTAATGCCAGGTATGGGGTTTATTTTTATGCCGAGCGATGGAACATTATACAAAGCAGCGTATAACCCGAACAAGAAATAATTTGCATTTGCAAGAGCTCCATAATTCGTGAACCAGTAAAGATCATATAGTGCAGTCTCATATAAGTTTCCACCGTATGGAATATGCACACCTGGAGGTATATTATTTACTAGGATTAGATTTAGACTTTGTAGGAGGCTTTCTGCGTTAAAGGAGCATAGCCAAGTTGCAAATATGCCAAAGGCTATTATTAGAACAATGCTGAATAGTGTTTGGTAAATCATTATGCCTACATTCTTTCTTATATCTCCCCTTCCCATAAGTGAAGCAAATAAATAGATTGCAGCAAGTATAACTATAATTAATGTTGCAGCTATCAAAGTTATCGGAAACCATGCTGTGTATGGTGCGGTGAGGAAGCCGTTTATACTGTTTAAGCATTCTTGCATTAACAGATAATCAATGCTAAACAATCATATCACCTTCTTAAGGACGCCACCATGCGTAAGTGATGGTGCACCCAGCAAGTCTCCAAATGCTTCTATGAGATCAAAACATATAACTAAAGAGATCAATATGCCTATAGTGTTTATTCCGCCCACAGCGATAGTTTCTGTATATGCTATTATTAAAGACGAAAACATTTTTGAGATCGTTAGACCAGGGTTAATCGATGTTGTTAGACTGCTTGTAAAAATGTTTGTTTGTAGCTTGTTTGCATAATTTTTTATAATGCTTTGTGCAAGAGCCTGCATACTTGATGAAGCGGTGATGCTTGAAATCGCGTATATTAGCGCAGGATAAAATACATAAAATGAGATAAATAAACCTAAAAGAGCCCCTCCTATTGCCCTAGTCCATGGAAAAGTGCGGAAAAGTATTCCAAGGTAAAGGAAAAGCGGGAAGAGATAATATATTATCGCTAGCAGGTATACATTAACAAGTTCTATTCCTGTTATAGCAACAATAGGCAAGCTAAATGAACTCGCCATTTTAGAAAGCAAGCTAAGCCATACGAATGGCTGGAAAGTAGCGCCAAATCCATTTGGCATGAAATTAAATTGAATCGAAGAAGCAATATTGATTCCAAAAATTGTTAGAGCAAGTAAGATTAAGTTACCTATCTCGCCAAGTGCATCACTATAGTAATGTTCACAAGTACTTTGGTATAGACTGGATGTGCTCGTAATGCTTGGCTGGCTTGTACTTACAGCAGATGCGCTAAATTGTGCAATGCCTATAACAATGCCATCTATTCCTGCAATTCCACCAGCTACAAATAATATTAGGATAAAATTAAGCACATTTTCGAGTATCTCGTTTCTAGAAAATGTAATGAGGTGGTTTATCTTGAAGGCTATTCCTATCGCATACAAAAAGGCAACAATCATAAGCACTGAGAGTATTATGAGCATCGAATAGCCTATAAGCCCTTTGTATGTCGAAGCATTACTCAAAGCGCCAAACGTGCTTGGTAGTCCATAATATAAAGAGTTGCAAGGATCTGGTAATGATTGTGTTTGTGCATAAGAAGTTCTAGCAAGAATAATTGCAGCAAGCATAACCAATAATATTATTCTTTTATTCATACAAGTCTACCTAATCCAAGCAGATTTGTATCACCGCCCATAAGCTGTGATATTCCTTTGATTGCAGAGATAAGTATCAATATATTTATTATTGTTAGTATATAGCCTGTAACCCCTATGATTCCATATAGATCTGCAAAATGGAATATAAGTGTAAGCGCATTCTGAGGCTGGCATGAAACAACAGTTAGTGGTATATTAGGCAGGCTCCCTGTCATCGCACCTCCTATTCCGTATGCAAGCAGATTATATATCCCCACGCCCGGAACCATAAAATAAGCTGATATCCCTAGCTCGCTCGAGTAAATATTCCCTCCAGAAGGATAACAGCCATAATAATTTACTATATTCGTTGCGTTTGGAAATACAAAGAAGTTTATTGTGTTTGAATTGTAAACAACATAATGTCCTGTAAGTGTATTACCGTTCATTGTAAATACTGGTATTGTACTTGGACTTGCTCCTATGGGCCCAAGTGTTGCATTGTTTAAAGAGACATATTCCATAAGGAATATTATAGGAAATATTATAAGTCCCGCTATTACTATTCCTATGAGCATACCCCCTACTTTTCTAGTAAACATGCTCGCCTTTAAGATTATGCCAGCAGCGAGCAGGTAGGGCCATGCATAAATAAAAGTTATTATAAGCAGCAATTCTATCAAATAGATTTCGAAGATTGTATACGCCTGCACCTCTATAGGTTTTGATATCTCCCTGAGTATACTATACCCTTTATAAGGTGTAAAAGAAACACTCGCACTTAAGGCTCTAGGAATAGTAGGAATAATACACATCGCTCCAAACAGTGGTGGTGCCGGTGTAGCAGCTTCGCAGAAGGTAGTAGCTGGAGTAAGTTTCGCAAGGAATCCAATATAATTTTCATATTGGTAAAGTGCGTCTAGATTCTGAGCCATCTGGCTTGTTAGATTGGCAACAATAACGTAGCTTGCCATTAAGTCGTAATCAGCAAATAATGCTGTACTTATGCTGCCGCTACCACCATTCTGTATACTTGAATATATACTATTTGTAGCGGCGCATATTGTGTTGGTGGGGCTAGCAATATTATTGCTATTCACAAAGTTGAATCGATCATTTGATAGTTGCTGGCATATCTGTATTATATTACTTCCTACAGTATTTGCAGTAAGAGCAGTTACGCTTGCGCTTCCAAAAAATTCAACTATAGCTATTATAATAACCGCAATTATAACAGTTCCAATCAGTTGGCCAAGCTCATTTATCGCAGTTTCTTTGATCCTTGAGTTGTTGAGAAGACTGCCAGCAAAATAGATAAAGCTTACTATAAATATACCTATAAGTATTGCCAGTGTAAGTATTGAAATCCAGTTTTCAAGTGCACTAAAGTGCGTTATAGTTAAGCCGCTAGCTGAGGCTAAAGGAATTAGCATTAGCACGATAGCTAACAATGCTAGCCTCAACTCCATATACTTTCACTTCTCAATCCAAAGCCTGCATTCAGAGCCTTGGTTAAGCTTATTGCAAATGCAACCGTTATAGAAATATTTAGTGCCATTAAGAATATGCCTTGGAATACAAAGTCAGAGACTTGCTGGGCTATAACACCGATAGATGCTGGAGCTAAAAGTATATCTTGAAAAGGTATACCACTGAGCACGCTCGAATAAAAGTTAAGTGGTAATATAAAAGTAAATCCAAAAAATTTGTAGTTTGGATTTGTTGTAAAGAGAGAGCTTGCTGGAATTGAGCTTGCTGTATATTTTAGAGGGTAAATGCTATAGTATGGGTTGCATGCGGGTTGTGCTCCTGTGCAATATGTCCAATTAACAATATAAGAATCCATGACAAATGTAAGTGGGTAAATAAAATAAAAGGCTATCGCCAATGCAAGGAAGGAGTTTGCTGATTCTCTAAGTCTTGGTCCTAAAAATGAAAGAGATCTCATTGCTATCGCAACAGGCAAAACAACCGTTAGCATTGTTGCTTTAACTATAAAAAGCATTAGAAAATTAAAGAAGAGCATGCCAAAAGTTAGTATTACTAGTGCATTATAACTAACTACAATATCTGCATATGTATTGTAGACGCTGCCAAATGATGGCGAGAGGCCAGCAGTTAGAGTTAATACACTACTCTGTACTAGTGGGATTGAAATGGGTGAAACTAAAATGTTGAATATTTCTGAACCTATCATAAATTCTATTGATGTTGAGTATATATGTGTTGCTAGATTTATACCGTCTACAAATATGAGCTTGCCAATATAGATTTGTGCAGCTTCGAAAGGGTCCATACCGGCTATAGAGTTTGTAAAGTTACATGATAGACTTGCAATTCCAACAAGTATTATAATAATAAAAATGCTTAGTATCATCTGCATGATCTCAAATTTTGAAGTAGTCTTGAGTTTTTCTCTAGGTGAGGGTGGAAGAAGGTTAGAAAGCGCATATATCAAAGCAGCGATAGTGAAGAATAGCAGTACAACAAGCATATTTATTCCTATCCAGTTATTTGCATTTACTCCGCTACCAGCAAACGCGCATGTATTAAAGTCAAGCAAGAAAGAAATCATATTATCCAATCCTTAGTCTACCACCCAACTCAAGCCTTATTGTGCCGCCAAGCGACTTTGCTATAGAATCAACCAAAGGATACCATATCATTAAGTCTATTAGAAGAAATAAAAATTCAGCAAAAAGAAACATAAAGTATGGGGCGTATATATTTAATGCTGGATATATGCTTATGGTTAATGGACCGGCAGAAATAAAATTATATTCAGGCGATATCGTTGCCAATAATGCATTTACTAGTGCATTTAGTATTTCGCTAAGTACTCCGCCTCCAGCTGTTGGGGAATAGCTTAACATGTTGTATAAGATAGCGGTAAGTGGCCCATTTAGCAGTATTATCAAAAGTGGAAATACTATAGAGAGCCCTACTCCAAAGGCAAATAATGTGCCACCGATGGGTCTTAGGAATGGGAAAGCTCTAAATATTATACCTAACGGCAAAAAGATCATAATACCTATATATACTATAAGTGGCATTAGGATGTACATGAATGCGATAAGCGAACTTACCGGAAAATAGAGAAAGTTTATAATATCATTCACAATAGATTCAAATTGCCCGATCGGTGTTGCAGAAACAGATTCAAGCATTGGGTTGTTATAAAGCTGAAACGTTGAGCCAAATGTAAATGCGCCAACTGGTGGGATGGGTATAGGGAGCCAATATCCAACATTAACTGTTTTCCAAGTAGATATTCCAGTTGCAACACCTAAAGGGCTTTCTGGAAAATAGTCCTCTGAGCTTCCAAATTCGTTTATATCTGAATAAATACTGCAGAGTGCTTGGCTAGAAGAGCTACTTAAAGTATTTAATATCTGGTTGAGTCCAGACACGGTGTAACTGCTAGTAGCTTGTTGGCCTATTAAGAGAAGCGATATATTTCCAGCAAATACAAGAATGCTTATAGCACCGGCAATAAGTATAGCAGATTTCGCCATCTCCCAATACTCATTTTTAAGCCACTCACCAAGCTTTGTTCCCGGAACAACTTTATTTATTATAACGCCTATAGCTATAACAAGGAAGGAAAGCATAAAAGCAAGTGCAAGCACAGAAAAGAGTGGGCTTGTACTAAGGGCTAATGTAATAGAGGGAAGCGAGGAGCAAGATGAAGAGTCTGCAAACGATGTTTTAGAATAAAGGAGAAGTAGCAATAAGGATATAATTAATACCTTGCTGGCGCCCATGATATCAATTATATTGAAAAATAATAAATTAAATACCTAATGTTTACCTCTTTTAGTGCTTAAGTATTGGGAATCTTTTCATATACGCCTCTGCCTGGAAGATCACAAAGTAGGGCAGTATAAAGAGAGAGCTGAATATGAGCATAGCATATCTTGAATAAAACGTACCAAGAAGGAGTATAAACAGCTCATCAAAAAAGCTCAACACAACTATTGCTAGGAAGAGCCAAATAATAAAGTATTGTGGCTCCCTAAAAAGAAGCTTTGTACCGTCTTTTATCGCTCTTATCATTCGTTTGTTGTCAATTACTATTGCGCTAGGGGCATAGAAAATAAATAAAAACAGTACAAAACCAACAATAGAAGTTATTAAACCCGCATAGCCTGTTGGGTAGCTAATTATATCTACAAGAATAATAATAGCAGAATAAAGTATGAATATAACAAATACTTTTCCTGTATGCTTTTCTATGCTATTTATCATATCCCTTGTTACCTTGCCATAAGTTCTTTTAGTCTTGACTATATATGCTATTGCAACAAATGCAAAGCTTAAGAATAGAAGGGAGAAGAATGTTGCTACAACTATAATAGCAATTCCAAACATATTAATATTTACAAAAGCGCTTGCAGTTCTTAAGAATGTTGAACCCATCGTGATATATGTTGGCAATGGTACAAGTAGTGGTATTGCAAATGCAATTATAAAGGGTATGGAGAAGAGTAGGACGAGCTTTAAATTCTCTGCGTAAGTTTCAAATGCATCGTATATTATATTTGGCATGGATGCACCTTAGTATATATCATTATTGCAAAATTTAAATACTATCTTATTTTACTTTATCCCCTGGCGCTAAAACCATTATCGGTGGCGGGTAATATACATAGCTCCCATTGAATAGTACAGGATCAGCATAGAATGTGCCAATTCCTTGTGGAAGTGCGATTTTGTATTTGATATTTGCTGTACCTTTTTTGTTTAAATGTATGAAGTTTATATCTATCATTTCTGCATTAGGTGTTTTATTCGCACCTTGAATTATAATTCCATTTATCCCATATAACAATATGCTACCATTATAAATTGAAAATAACGTTGTTAATGTTGGTATATTTGCCTTATATGATATTGTTAGGTTATACAAAAACGTATTATTTGCTACTGTATAGCTTTGGTTTAGCGTTTTGATATAAAAATTGCTTTCATAGGCATTGTGTGCAAAGAATACATATGTAGCAATTGCTATTACTATAATAATGAAGGTGTATAATATGGATTTTTTATAACTACTTATTTTATTCCTACCCACTTTATACTCTAAGCCTAGGCTTATTAGAAACGCTCCTATGAAGAATAAATAATATGTGACTATGCCATGTGTTAAGAATAAGAATGGGATAATGCTTATTATAAATACAAGCCTTTTATCGTTTAGGTAAAGCATAAGAAGTATGGAAAAAATGATGAATGCACTAGGTACAAGCGGATATGCATGAAGTCCTGTTGGATAAAAAGCTGTTATAAGGTAGCCTGCTAAACCATAGCTGTCGGGTATTATGTATGAGGTTGCTGGTAATATTACATTATGCAAAAATTTGTAGGGGCTAAGCAATATAAAAGGCCCATTTACTATAAGGAAGACAAGTAAAGTAAGCGAAAGTTCTTTAACGCCTTTCTTAAGCCCAAAGTTGGAAAAGGTATATAAGATCAGCAAAAGAACAGGAAGCCAGAGCATCTCCTGGATAGAAGCTGCGAGCCCGAGAAAGAGCCACCCATATCTAGTGCCGGATTTTGAATAAGCAATAAGGATAAGCAAGAGCATTAATGCTTGCATAGATGAGCTGAGCACAAATAAACTTACCAGTATTCCTGTAAGAATGAGAAAGCTCGGCTTAGCGGTTTCCTCTTTCTTGGCTAAGTAGCCTATTGTGAGAAACAATAGGTAAAGGAAGAGGAATACCTGAAGCTTTAGTATAAGGTCTATTTTGATAGGTAAAACAATGAAAGGAACTTCTATAAGGGAAAAAAGCGCCGGATAATCAAGCACCCCTATAATCTTATCTTCTGTTGTTGCTGTTATCCCGAAATTCGACAAATTTTCAAATAGCAAACTTGAATAATCGCTTTCATAAGGATTATGTAGATTTAAAATATCCTTTGCGGATAGAAGCTGAATGAACATCTCGTCGTCCATGTGCCAAGAGACTATAATTACAAAATTGTAATAGAAAATAAGAGCAGCAGCTATTACAAAGAATAATACTGATAATAATCTAGCATGCCTGAATGGTTTCGTCTTAAATAGATACATTCCAAAGAAGACAAGAAAGATTATAGGCATATAAAAGAAGAACCATATTAAAAATTGCTGTAGTGTAGCAAAAGCCTTTTTAAGCATAATAGAATATGGCAGGCTTAATGCCTGAATTATAAGCAATGCAACTATAATTATCAAGATTAAGTTCTTGAGCCTGCTTTTGCTAAAGAAAAGTAAAAAAGTGTAAAGGATAAAGAGTGCAAAGTTTAATAAGGTAAGAAAATTTACAATAGGCACAAAGAGGTAAAGTGGTGGTAGAATAATAGTATTAAATAATATTATAAGTGAAGCAAAAATAAGCGAAATCTTATCATTTCTGCCAATAATGCCAAGCATAAATTAAAGAAAGAGAAAAAATATTTAAATCAGCAGCTTACACTTGCTACGTTTCCGAAGCCAGCAATCATATTTACAAGAGGCTGTGCTATTATTACTAGTATTACGCCAACTATACCTCCTAGAATCATACCAAGAGCCCATCCCTGCAAACTGCCTTTAAGCTGGCCAGTTGACGGTAGGAAGTGTGCGGTAGCATAGAGCACGCCACCTATTAAGAACAGAACCACAGCAAAAAGTGCAATTATGCTTCTGACTGTACTAACTAATGCGCAGAAGGTTGAACTTACTGCGGTAATGCCTGTAGGTGATGTAGTCGCTGCAAAGTTTGCACCAATTAATGTTGTTGCAAAGAAGAGGTAGTACATTACCTTCCAGATATTTGCATTCATGCCAAGCACCTATATTTTTCGATATTTATTAGAAAGAAGAATTTAAATATCTTTCTTATTATGTGCAAATAAAAAGCACATAATCAAATTTTTATTGAAGCTAAAATACCATCTATTATTCCGTTTACTCCTATGCCCCCTGTTGCCCTTACAGCAATTCTATGGCTAAGCACAGGCTTTGCCAAAAACCTTATATCATCTATTGTTACCTCTTTTCTTCCTTCTACAAGCGCCTTCGCCTTGCCACAAGTCATAAAGGCAATATCCGCTCTTGGGCTTGCACCCATAACAACATGTATATCTTTTCTTGTTGCATCTACTATTGCGGTTATATATTTGACAACATCATCAGGCATCTCTACTTTTTTTGCCTGCTCCTGCATATCTAGTATATCATTTATTGTAATGATTTTGTTCACTGCTATCTTTTCTTCCCTTTCCTTTATCCTAAGCATCTCTCCCTCTTCCTCCATGCTAGGATAATCTACTTCTATCCTCATAATGAACCTATCCGCCATCACCTTTGGCAATGGCTCAGTTCCTTCTATCCTAAGCGGGTTTTGGGTTGCAAATGCCGTGAAAGGCTTTGGCAAAGGTATATCCATACCACCTAAGCTGACCTGTCTTTCCTCAAGTGCTTCAAGAAAGGCGCTCATCGTCTTTGGTGGTGCTCTATTGAGCTCATCAATAAGCAGTATGTTCGTGAAGATAGGCCCTTTTTTTACCTTAACGCTGTTGTCCGAATCAATATAAGTATAGCCTATTATATCCTTAGGCTCAAGGTCTGGCGTGCCTTGTATTCTTTTGAAGTCTGCATCTATAATAGAAGCAAGTGTCTTTGTCATTGTGGTTTTTGCAACTCCAGGAACACCCTCTAGTAGCGCATGTCCATTTGCTATGATTGAAAGAAAAAGAAGCTCGAGTGTTTCCTTCTTTCCTGCAATATGCTTGCTCATCTCCTCAATTACCTTCAAATAAGCAGTATGGGCGTCCAAACCAGCACCTCTATACTAATAAGCGAATAAATCATAAATATCTTTGCATACATGATGTTGGATAATTGATCCATATCTTCAAACATGTTAGATGAGAGTAGATGTAAAGTCATTGAGCGCAATCCTTTATACAAAAGGTTTATAAAGATAAATTAAAAATATTTAGCGTGGAGGTAATGCAATGATAGGAAAAGAGCAGAGTGAGCCAGAGCCGATATCAGTTGTAGAGGCACTTGAGATACTTGAAGAGAGGAAGAAAGAGGGCGAGCTCGGCTACGAACAACAGCTTGCTTACGAGCATGCAAAGAAGTTTGCAAAGCTTAGCAAGGAAGATGCAGAGAAGCTTGAGAAGGAGCTCATCGAGCTTGGTCTTGGAAAAAGGCTCGCAAAGAAAATTATTGATATAATGCCTATGAATGATCTTCAGCTTAAGCAGGTGCTTATATTTGAGAAAAGGAGCTTCGATGATAGTGTTATAGCAAGCATTATTGAAAAGATCAACAACTATAGGAAGTAGTGTTCTTATGCCAGTAGGTGAAATTATATGGATGAAAAAAAGGAAGAACTTGAGGAATATGCAGTGGTCATTGATTTCTTACCTACTGGAAAGTCTTTTTCTGCAAACCCAGAGCCTATAGTTCAATTGCTTGGTGAGAATAAATTTACTTTGCTTGAGGCTGTGCCAAAGCCTGGAGTTATACTCCATGTTGGCGAGCGTGTCTATATAGGCAAGGGCGAGCGTGATAAGATAGCCCTTATAAAGGCTAGGCTCACATATGACGAGCTTACAGAAGGTGCTAAGAACGAGCTTCCAAACGCTATAGCCAATATAATAAAATCTAACGAGAAGAGGTTTGTAGAAATATTCAATACAGCAGGTCCTCTCAACATCAGGGAGCATAAGCTTGAGCTCTTCCCTGGCATAGGCAAGAGGCATCTTAATGCCATTCTCACAGCGAGGGAGGAAAAACCTTTCGAGAGCTTCGAAGACCTTACAAACAGGGTAAAGCTTCTTCAGGATCCTGTAAAGCTAATAGTTGAGCGTGTGCTTATAGAACTAAAAGGGGAAAGCAGGTTCTACCTTCTGACAAGGCCTTATCCGCAAAAAAGAGGTTAAGCTTTTTCTAGATGCATTTGCGGCACAATGAGCTTCCTTTTTGTTGAGCTTGAGACAGGTATTTCTACAACATAAGCCAAGCCACGCTTCTCAACAACTACGCCAACCTTGCCTCTGTATCTTGGATGTGGTATATCTCTGAAGTTTCCCTTCGGCACTATTACTACCTTATCACCTATATTAAATTTTTTAATGAGCTTAGTTACGCCAAGCTTAGAAGGCTTATGGTGCCTGGCCAAGTGTCTTGTCCTTCCTACAAACATACCATGGGATCTTTCAGTCATTAAATCACTAATTTGTAACTTGATATTTAGCGGAAAAGTATTTATTCTTTTTATCTTTCTTCTTTGGCATTTCTTCAAACTAATAGTGCTTTGAAACTTTAAAAACCTTCGTTTCTTGGGGCATTGTTCTATAACTAATGGCAAATCCTATGCACTATTTCAAAAGTATAAAATCCCTAGGAACATATATCTGTTTTGGCGACCAACATGCAAACTAAAGCGAAATTGGAATTTATATAATTTACGTTTGGTTAACCGCGGCTGACTATCTAAATATCTACCTTCAAACTTAAAACTTTGTAATGATATTACAAAGATTTATATATTTTTTTGTAATAATATAAACTATATGGTCCAAGTAGAAGTTATAAAACAGGTAATTGCTGATCAGGAGCAAGAATTGAAGCAACAAATGACAAACCACATAATAAAGAGAGAGCTTACAATAAAAGAGGATAGCATAGGAAATGGGGTTGTAGGGATAATAACAGGCATTAGAAGATGTGGTAAGTCTGTTTTGGCACAAATGACTTTTTCAGGAGGCACAAGCGGCTACATAAACTTCGATGATGTACGTTTGTCTTTAAAAGCGGAAGAGCTCAATAGCGTTCTGGAAGCTATATATTCATTAAAAGGACACGTGGACAAGATAGTTCTTGACGAGATCCAGAACATAGACGGGTGGGAAAAATTCGTTGGAAGCTTGGCCTCATCAAAAAAAGTAATAGTTACAGGCAGCAACGCAAGATTACTTAGCAAAGAGCTTGCAACATACCTTGTAGGAAGGCATATAGATTTTACTCTATTTCCATTTAGCTTCAGGGAGTTTTTGGATTATAATTCTTTTGCTATCGATGAAAGCATATACACGACAGAGCGCAAAGCAAAGATTATGAAATTTTTGGCAAATTATCTGCGCATAGGCGGCATACCGCTTGCTGGAAGGTTAGGAACCGCATATCTTGCCAATCTGTATTCTGACATATTAGAAAGAGATGCTATACAAAGGTACAGTATAAACAATCCTTCAGAATTTAAACACTTATCTAATTATTTAATTGCAAACTTTTCTAATGAGATAACTTCTAACAAGCTCAAAAACATAGTAGGCGTGAAGACGCCTAATACAATAAGCAGATGGATTAGTTACTTGGAAAATGCTTTTCTAATTTTCAGAATACATAGATTCTCAAATAAGATAAAAGAGAGCATAAAAGCCCCTAAAAAGGTCTATGCAACCGATACAGGCATCGCCATAGCTGCGTATCCAGAATCGGCAAACGATAAAGGAAGACTAATGGAAAACGTGGTGGCAGTTGAATTGAAACGTCGCATAGAGTACTGGCACAGAGATTATCGCATTTATTATTGGAAGAACTCTATGCATGAAGAGGTAGATTTTCTTTTAAGAAAAAACAATACTACAAAAGCTCTAATTCAAGTGACTTATGCGTCAAGCAAGGAAGATATAAAGGAAAGAGAGCTTAAATCACTTTTAAAAGCAGGAAAAGAGCAACATTGCAGCAATTTAGAGGTCATAACATGGGATTTAACTGATACCCAAACCATTAACGGAAGCGTAGTAAGGTTCATTCCATTATGGGCCTGGCTGTTAAATCGCAAAACTGTATACTAATGCCTTTTGCTTTGCAATTATAGAAATATTTTTAGCAATAAACAGCCTCGCTGGTTATCAATCAAATATAAATAAATATCTTTACCTATTTTTATAAGAAAGTGATTAGATGGCTAAGAAATTGCTAAAGCCAGATTTTAAGGTTGAAAACATTGTGGCTAGTGCAGACCTTGGTGTAGATTTGGATCTTTATGGTATAGCCAAAGCTTCTCCAGATGTTGACTATGAGCCTGAGCAGTTTCCTGGAGCGATATGCAAGATAAAGGATCCTAAATCTGCTCTGCTTCTCTTTAAGAATGGCAAGATTATATGCACGGGTGCTAAAACAGAAGCAGACATAAGGCGTGCCATAAACCAAGTTATCAAGCTAGTAAAAGATTATACAATAACCTCTTACAAATAATCAAATAGAACTAGTTTTTAGTTTTTGTTAATCCTGCTTTTCCTGATATTATTAATTGCAACCCTGTATATAATGTATAATATAATTCCGAATACACCTATTGCTATTAAAACACTGGTAATGCTGTTTGCGGCTAAGCCATAATATCCAAACAAGAGAAGAGCGGTGTCCCAAATTATTGAGCCAACCATGGAGTAAGCATAGAATTTCTTTTGGTTCATTAGTGCAAATCCAGCAGGAAAGTTTATAAGGCCCCTAACAAGCGGTAGAAGCCTAGAAATAAAGACTGTAAAGGGCCCGTTTTTATCAAACCACTTTTCAAATGCTTCTACATCCTCCTTCTTTATTCTAAACCAATGCAAATGCTTGTAAACAACATCTTTGCCAAGCCAATAAGCGATATAGTAGTTTATCGCCATGCCCACAAAGCTGCTTATATATACAACAACCAGGGCTATGTAAATATTAAGAGCACCTTTTGCAGCAAAGTAGCCTGTTACTGGCAATAGCAGTTCGCTTGGTATAGGCATAGAGGCTGATTCAAGGATCATAAGTATTAGTATTGCAAAGTAGCCGTATGAAGAGATAAAACTGCTCAAAGCAGAATAGGTAAGGTTAAATATGCTAAACATGTCAAACATATTAAAACCTTTGACTTTAAGTTTTATAAAATAACGTGGTGAAAAATGCGTGTGATAAGTTTCAATGAGCTTGCAAATGCGCTTAAGCTCCAGCCAGATTCTTTTGATGATCTTTATCTGCTTGCAAGGATAGTGAGCCCGGGCGACATAGTAGAAGGCAGGAGCTTTAGAAGATTTCAGAACGAGATGGGTGAGAAAGGCGAGCAGAAAGAGGTTTTTGTTTCAATAAGCATTGAAAAGAGCGAGCTTGATAAGAGTGGAGAAAGACTTAGGTTTACAGGAAAGATAATAAAAGGCAAGCCGGAGGAGCTAATAAGGATAGGAAGCTATCATACCATTAATATAGCTCCAGGCGATGAAATAACAATAATAAAAGAGGGGTGGAAAGATTATATTCTTAGAAGAA
>Ga0080003_1000951_pt1 | contig 16933 bp, 11 predicted proteins | sample JossMetagenome_FD_69206 | JGI IMG/M metagenome (GOLD analysis project Ga0080003, IMG submission 69206) | Hot spring microbial communities from Joseph's Coat, Yellowstone National Park, USA - JC2_E (SPADES assembly) (version 2) | ecosystem: Environmental > Aquatic > Thermal springs > Hot (42-90C)...
CAGCTGATGCTCGGGAGTTATCTCCTTTTTGGCGAAGGCTACCTACATCAACTTGCGGTCAGGTCCGCGGATTAGGATATAACGCTGTCGCCACACACTCGCTCCCGCTTTCGCGGTTCCGACCTCTTCATGGAATTAATCAGTTATGGGCCGTTACTTGGATCGGCTTCCTGGATTTGGGCAGCGGTCTGCAATTAACGGTTGCTCGGTGCGCTTAACTTGTTCGGCGATTTCTCCTTGTAATATAACCGTTGCCCGAGCTACCCTTGGAAGCGTTCAGTATACTCAAATAGCCGTGGCTCAGGGCAACGGATACGCGTTGAAATCGATAAACGGTGCTGGGGCTCGGGCCGAGGCGGCGGCGACCTCTAGGCTGAAGCCTTGAGGTGTGCTTGGAGAAAGGAAGGTTTCGCTACGACATCTGCTCCTTAGCTAACCGCCCGCCGTCGCAACTTCTACTATGTACTGCTTTACGAGCACTTCTCTTCTTACTCTCAACGGCGGCCTTTGGATGACCAGGCGGGGATTTGGGCCGAGGGGGTCGATTACAACATAGAGGTGATACGTGTCCCCGAAGAACTCGGATGCCTTGAGCTCGTTGTGGGTGAGCGTCACTTCATCGCTCTCCCTGGATAGCCCCTTCACCTCGATCTGAATCCTTTCCTCTCCCCTAGTGCTCTCGATGTCGTATCCCAGGTCCTCCTCGTGCACATCCCTGGGAGCCCAACCCCTTCCCCGCTCATATTTCATCACGTACTCCATCGCTGCCCGCTCCACCTCCTTCTTCTTCCTGATGAGCTCGGGGTCATACTCGGCCTCCCCGGATTCTCTAGGCGAAATCAGCTTTAGATAGCCGAGCGTGCGCCCGAGGCTCACTTCGACATTCGAAGACGCAAGCGCGAGCTGGTCCTTTTTCTTAAGAAGCATCTCTCTTTCGCGATCTAGGAACGTCGTGTCTCTTTGGGCCTCAAGCTGTCTGTCCACAAGCTCAAGCTTCCTGTCCAAAAGCTCGAGCTTCCTGTTCGCGGCATACACCAAGCGCTCCTCTATCTCTTCCCTCCTGCTTTCAAGGTAGTTATCCGCTGAAAGCTGGGGCGTGAGCGAAACGCGTACACTCAGCGGGAGTGGTTTCACGCGGTCGAGAACCCTGTAGTCAATGTAGCCTTTGGGTGTAAATTCGTAAACGCTCGTAAAGTGCGTAAGCCTGGCGCTTTCCCGCGGGGCCGCGCTCAGTCCTTGGCCCTTCATACTTCAGCGTCTTAAGGCACCCGTTTAGGGCTGGGGCGACGCGAAAACCGGCAACGGCTAGAAGGACTCCCTAACAGGTTAAGGACCTCAACGCATCGCGCAGCTCTTCCCCTGCCTTCTGGACGTGCCCGACGGCGATTCGACCGTCGTATCGCTGGACCGCCCTCTTCATCCCGACAGGAGAGGCAAGGCGGAGCGCCTCCAAGTAGCCCTTGCCGCCCGAAGCCGCCCGAGAATGAGGCCGCGACCCGCTCGCGGTGCAGGTCAGACATGGATCGAGAATAACCGCCGAACAGCGTCATAGAAGAAGCCCAAAGCGAGAACCCCATTCCTGCACTCACCAGGGTAATCTTTTGCAGATTTACGGGCAAGAAAGCTCGGGGCAGCGGTGGGTATCTCGGAGACCAGAAGTTCCCTCCCCCTCCGCCTCCCAATCCGCCCTACCTTGCTGGCCTTCGGCAATGCCAAGCCGGCCTTCAGAAGCCCCCCTTCCTCTCCAATCCTTCCCACCGCCCTCTTCTTCCCCTTTCAGCTCTTTTCCGCGATCGGTGAAGGGGCGAAGGACGACCCCTTGGAGTTCAGACCCCACTTTCCCATCGAGATACCGTCACGCCCCTCTCGTGAACGTTCAGCAGGCGGCGGGATGACGTGCAGGCAAAAGACGACTGGAGGAAAGAGTCGCCCGACACTAGCAACCAATGAGGAGTGCCGCCTGCTTCTAGCTCTAGTTTCCAGTACGTACGTGGCGACGGCGCTTGCCGTCAACAAGCTGGTGTGCCGCCTGCTTCTAGCTCTAGTTTCCAGCAGCATATTGGCGCACTTTTCTCTATCAAGACTGCCTTGCGCTAGCTCGACCAAGGGACTCGTACCACATTGGCGCACTTTTCCTCTGGCCAGCGGTTAGTTCTGCACAGTTGCGTTGACAAGTACCATGGGGGCTGTTCCCTCGTTCTTCCGCCGTCATGCCGCACTGGTCATAGCACATTGCCCTATGCTCCACCAATTGGGTTCTTCCGCCGTCATGCTGGACCTCATTTCTCTGGCATTTCGCTTCACTGCCATTTCGCTCATGGTTTCACGGTTTTTGGTTGTGCACAGCTTCATGTTCCTGTTCTCTCTTCTTTCGCTCACGGTTTCGGCGACCATTTCCTCACGCTTTCACCGTTTTCAGAGAGTCGCCCCTCACGTCTTCATCCTCCCACATCGTTTCATCCGCCCATCCCTTCACCTTTGCTCACGCTTTAGCTCCACCATCAGCATGGGCATCAGTGCTTTGGTCTCTTCACGACAACTCAAAAGAGGCCGTCCCATCGAGAAACCTTCAAGAAGCTCGTGGGCGAGGCATAAAGTCAGGGAAATGCCCTGGACAGCGAGCGTGCCCCAAGCGGCGACCCCGGCTGCCCCTTACCTGGCCTCATTGCCCCCTTGGTCCCTTGTCTCCGGGTTTCCTGCCTCTGCGCGCGAGGACGAAGAGGGCAAGGGCGATCACCACCACTCCCGCGACCCCTGCGAGGGCGAGGTCGGCCGCCGCAACGGGGGACTTGGATGAGGGAGGCGGCGGAGGGGGTGGGGGCGGTGAGGAGGACACGAACCCCGCCACCAGGGTTCCTGGTCCAGTGGCCACGACCGTCGTCTTCTCCGAGGAGGAGTTCGAGATCACCAAGGCGGACGAGTTGGCGCTCCAACCCTCGAACTTGTACCCGGAAGAGGGCTCAGCCTCCACGTCGAAGGAGACGCCCGCCTGCACCCATCCCCCTCCAGAAGCGGATCCCCGCGTCTCGTTGGAGCTCATCACCTTCACCAGGTACTGCGCGGAGTAGGATATGGAGACCGATGTCTGCGAAGGCACGCTGAGCGTGCCGTTGGGGATCTGGGCCACCATCCTCACGCCCGGGGAGACCTGCACGGTCGGGCTGACGCTCCAGGAGTAGGAACCAGGGGTCAGGTTGACGTAAAGGGAAGAGGAGGTCTCCGAGTAGGACTTGCCGTTGACCGAAAGGGACCAGGGAGTGCCAGAGGGAAGGCCCGACTCGGTGAAGGTAATCGGGTAGGTCGTTGGCGCGACGGGAGCAAACGCGATGTCCTGTGTTAAGCTGCCGCTAACCGTCACGGAACCCGAAGAGGGTGAAGAGGAGTAGCCCGAAACTGGACCGACCGAGTAGGAGTAGGTACCCGCAGGCTCCTCGAAGGTCATCTGGGATGTGGTAGACGATTCCGTTTGGCCGTTTAAAGTCACTGACCAGGGAGTGCCAGAGGGAAGGCCTTTTTGGGCAAAGACCACCTCATAACTCAGGGGTGCAAACACCTCTTCCTGGTACTTCCCGTATTCGGGGCCGGGGACGCCGACGAAGGACCCAACGCCAAGGGGGCAGAGGTACGCAACAAATTCTCCAGAGGGTGGCGTAAAGCAGGTAGATGCACTGATCACGCGATAATCGACGTGCGAGATCTCATCTTGACTGCCCGCACCTCCTCCCTTGAGCGATGCCAGGCAAACCAAGAGCGGCTTTTCCAGCGGGACAACCTCAAGCGAGCCATTGGCCCTTCTGGAAAGCACGGCGAGGCCGCCGGAAACGTTTTCGGCGTTCACCGCAAAGTCGCCGTACAGCGGACCAGTCTTCAGGTCTGGCAGAAGGAACAGCGGGGAAAATGAGTTCCCGAACACGACTTCACCCCTCGGTATGGACGAGTCCTCCAGGTTGCCCTCGATTCCCCACAGGGTCACCCCAGGAGATGATGCGCTCATGCCGTTCCACCAGTTCTCTCCCACCACGTCAAGCGAGAGGTTGGGTTGCTCCAGCCAGCGCCCTCCGACCTTAAAGGACATGGCAACAGGAACCGTCACTGGGTTCGTCACGTTGATGTTCCCTCCCCAGGCGGCGAGCGTCTCGAAGCCGAGGTCCGCCCCGGAATCTGCATAGGCGGTGAGGTTCATGAATCCAGTCAGGTTTCCCTCCCCTATGGGCGTGTTGTTCACCATGAACTCCCACGTGTCTCCAGAGAGGACCGTCATCGTGAAGTTGTAGGTGGCTCCAGGCTTGAGCGGATAGTTCACGTCTGTCCCGCCGACCGTCGGCAAAAAGTTTGAGAACACGCCCCATCCCGCGTACGAGACGTTCATCCAGCTTCCAGCCCAGTTGTTGAAGCCTATCTGAGCCCACCACTCCTTGCCAGTCTTGGGGTTGCTGTATCCCTCGCCTATCCATATGGCCAGAGGCGTGGGCTGGCCGTAGGTCGGTGCCTTCAGCAGAAATGACATCCCGGTGTTGTTCGGCGTGGCAGAGGCGGGATAGGGGCTCAGGTTGAGGGCGAACTGCGGAGGGATCGTAATCAAAGACGCCGATGAGCTCGATATGCGGCCGCTGTAGAGGTTGTACGCAAACAGCGGATAGCCGTTCACCCTGGACACGACCATCTTCAGGGATTGCCCTGAAGAGTTGAAGTTGACGTAGAGGTAGCTCGAGGAAGGAGCCGATACCACGTAGTTGAAGGGCTGACCAGCTATCTGCTTGGAGGCGAGCAGCTCGTCCCCCAGGTAGATCTGCACGTCGACGGTGCCGTTGAATACGCCCGCGCTGATCCCGTAAGTCCCGCGTCCCGTCTCCTTCTGGAGCGTCAGCGTGCCGTTGACGCGCTCATAGGGCTGGTAAAACACAGAGCGGGGGAAGGCGGCCTCACGAACTGGATAGAGCGAGTAACTGCCAGCCAGCTCCTCCAGCCAGCTGGGTATGACCGTGCCGTTGGGGTAGAAGAACTCGACGTTCTGAAGGTTCGGCGCCTCATATCTCGAGTAGAGGGATGAGTTGAAGGTCAACTCCTGATCGTAAAGCCCGCCTGGCGAGGGTGATATCTCGATGGGAACCGCGTGCGAGATGCCGCTTGGGGCGCGCGCCTTGAGGTCGGCGACCGGGTAAACGGTCTGCGAAAACCTGACCGATGGAGGGACCCCTCCTCCCGGGGAGGTCGCCACGAAGGCCCACTGCGCGTCGAGGGGCGAGTAAACGCCGGTGAAGCCGACGCTGGCTGGATAGGCAGGATAGCCCTCGTCGATTGGCCCGCTCCAGTTCCCATTGAGGTACTGGACCGAGGTCGTGGCGCTGAGGACCTCGACGCCGTAAACGCCCGGAATTCCCTCCTGGTCGGCGAAAAAGCCGAACTTCGAGCCGCAGCCGTTGGCCTCCCCAGAGGAGTTCCACTGATCGGGGTAGGTGCGCCCGCAGGCCTGCCTCACGTACGCGCCAGCCCAACCGGTGCCGGAGTTGACCGGCTGGTCGGTGTTCACGTACCCCACGTTGTCCACGTCGCCGGTGTGGGTCACGTACGCGAAGAACTCCGTGCCTGGCCCAAACAGCCGAGACGATACCGCGTACCCAGGCCCGTTGAAGTTCAAGCGGAGGCCGTCGTGCACGGAATAGGACCCCTTGGATAGGCCAAAGGCAAAGCCCTCCGCGGACGTGAAGTTCGTGTAAAAATCGAACACGGAGGCGCCGTCGTCGTACTCGCCGTAGGTCCGGCTGAGGTTTGGCGCCTCTCCAACGTCCTTCCCGTTGAAGAGGTTCGTCGAGTTGGGGGCAAAGCCCATGTAGATCGTCTCCGAGGATCCGGTGCCCTTCAGCTTCAACCAGTAAACGGTCCCCCCTGCCGGATCTGAGGGGGCGGGCGAGCCCACCGCCAAAGGCTCGAGGACCGCGAGGAAAGGGCTCAACGCGAACAGCGCGATCACCATCGCGGCCAAAAGGGGCGAATGCTTGCGCATGCGCGCGTCCGGCGGGCAAATTTAAGCGTACTGCCTACGCGGCCTCACCAAAAGAACCTGAACGCGTGCCACGCGCTGCAGATTTTTGGATCTCGCCCATACGTAAGACGTTAACAGTTTTTTCCCAAGGGAATTTGGAGCTTCGCACGTGAAAAAAGCCCGTGAACTAGCACCAGTTTCTTATGCAATTTCGACTTGACAGGGGCTGTCAACAGACCTGTCAACAGGCCCTGTCAAATGAGGAAATCAGTTGACAATTTCTCGTCTGTCAACAGGCCTGTCAACTGTCAACACCGCTGTCAAATGTGTGTCAACTGGCATGTCAAATGTGGAGCAGTTGACATGTCAAATGTGGAGTTGACGCGCCCGGTAAAGGGCTTACGGCGTAAAGCGCGTAAGGCCGCGTAAGCGAGGACAGGTTGGGTGTAAACCGTGTTGCCCGAGCCGTCACGGAATTCGAGCTCCACGATACACGCCTCCGTGGTTTCACCGTCCCACAGCGCCGCTGCACACTCCTCTGGCAGCTTTTCAGCTTGATTGAGGGCAGCCTTTACCCCTTCATCTTCAACCATCAGACCCTTTACTGGCGTGTCACCCACCCAGTAGTAAATCGGGTTCGAGTTGGGTTCACCCCGCCCTATTCCGGCATACTTCGCGTAGTCCAGGAAGCGCCTTAGGTCCCGCTCGGTGACGAGCTCCGCTGGATCTTTGAGTAGTTTGGATGCGTCGACGTGCCTTGCCGCCGCCTTGGTAACCGTACTAGGGCGTGTGCAGCTAAAGCTTTGCTCATCCGTCATCGAGGCGATCAGACGCGCGTCGCAGGAGATCGAGGGATCCATCATGAAAAGGGTGGAAGGGCACAAGGATGAAAGCGCCTTTTTCGTGTCGTGGAATTGCTACGCGAAGCCGGAATTACCGAGCAGCAAGCGGTACGTTTTTGTGATCCAAGCATGTGATTGGTGGTCCAGAAAGCATGACTATCCGGCGTTTGGGGATGATGATCTCCGTGGTCACAGCTTTGTAGTTGTATCGCCGAAGATGCTGGGCTTTTCAAGACTCCCCGACCCCAAAAACGGATGCATGTTTGGAGAAATGGCAGCGTATAATTGCGTAAACCTGACTGGTGAGGCATCTCTGTACTTTGGCCAGGAGAATCCACCCGAATGGATCTCAAAGGCCATCCCTGATCTGAAAGTAACCATTAAGGGGGTGAGCAAGGTAAGCGAGCAGTCTGCTGGATCTGCTTCAGTTGGGGTTCAGCCGGAGCCTCAGGGAGGTGAGGGACTTGAGACAGGGCCATTTCACGGGGTCATGGAGGTCGTGTTTGGGGATGAGGGCGCCCACCTCTTCGGCGGCGGCCCGAAGGTCGTGCTACTGAGGGATAGCTCAGACAATCCTGCGGGGGATCTTCTCATGGAGGCAGCCGCAAGAATATTGAGAGAAAGCGACGCCCCCCTCAGGGTGCGCGTGAGCAATTGGGGAGAGGTCGCCAACGATTACATACCGAACTACAACTTGATCTGGGTAGATGTTGATCGTGACGGAAAGGATTCTGACGGACGCTTGAAACATATGCTTCTTGAATTCTCCAGAGGAGTATCCGCGGGGTTTTTGATCTTTCGTCTGACCGATCCCTCAACTCCTCCGAAGCTCTGGGATGAGCTCGAGCAGATTAAAGGAGAAACGAAGAACGCGGTGAGACCGATAATCCTCACCACGCGGTCTGCCCTTCCGGAACTCGCATGGACTAAATGGGGTTTTCATGCCCCAGAAACTGAAGGGCGCTTTGGAGAGCACTTCAACGACGCCAAGGATCAGTTCTGGGAAAGGCTTCGCTCTTTCGCGGCGGAAGACGGGGGGAAGTACCTGTGGGTAACGGAGAGAGCTTCCAGCGAGTCGGAGGACCATTTCTTAATCAAGGCCCTCGTGGTGAAGCTGCTCGCGGCTAGAAAAGGGATTGAAAATGCGAGCGCGGGCCAGATAAGGAGCAGGATACTAACCGAGTACAAGGATGTAAATAGCGGCGAGGTCTATGACGTTTACGACAGCGGTGATGGCATTGCTTATGAGGTCGAAACGCTTTACGGTGAGGGTCCTTTCCCGCTTAAGAAGCTGCAGAGGAGCGCCGAAAAGCGTCCTCGGGTGCGCGTGGTGTTGGATCCGTTCTGCGCATCTCTGCATCTCGAGGAGGTAATGGATCTCAGGAGAGAGCTAATGAGCGGGGGAAAAGACGGCGAGTTTTACGCGGCGACGGCCGAGGGCAAGGGAAGCCTTATCGAGGTAACAGAGTTATCGAAACGCATTAAAGATTATGAGGGATGAACCTCCTCTGTGAGCAACATAAAATCGATGAGCTGCCGTATCTCTGCATTAAAAAGCAGATTGTCGAGCTAGGACAAGTTTGTCATTGTGGATCTGCGCCTTTATTCCAGCCTTACAAAGGGTCATGATTGCGCGTTTCGAGCCATCATCTATCTTGCTTTTGCAAGTTTTCCCCTCTCAGCAGCAACAGCCTATTCAGCAACCAGTTGCTGAAGCGCAGATTGCAGAGGAACAAGGTAATGTATTTATGAGCTTTCTAAACAAGAGGCAAAAGAAGACACAGAAGACACCGCTGCCTCCGACCCCTGTTAATGTGGTAAATGAGCTTGAAATCGCGGGCACGGAGCGGGAACCCCTTCATGTTATCGTTGACAAGGTTCATGAGTACCCCCAACATCCACTCGCAAGTCGGGCCGTTCTGTCTCGTTTTCAACGCATTCGGGAAACAACGGATAAATCTTAAACAGCAAAATGCGCTGCAAAAAGTTTTTCCTCTGGGACAGCAAAAAATAAAGCAACTACGACGATCTGCGTGCGGCTCCATTCCTCATTCTTTACGGGAGGTTACGTCGAAGTGCCGCTCGAAAGCGGCGAGCACCTGAAATGGGAGGATCTTCAGGCCGAAGCGACCGAAATTTCTCAGGACGCTAACAATGCAGGTGCAAACGTCAACGTCGTTGTGACTAGTTACAGTTATTGGTTCGAACGCTCAACGCCAGAGCTGGAAGTCTACCGATAATGCGGTGACGTTGATGTACAGCAACTCGACGGCTTGTTGAAGAAATATGCTATTGATGAGGACTTAGATATCAGTGGTGAGGACTAAGAGGAAGCTGAGACAGCCTCCGCGAGGTAGCAAGAAGATCAACCTTGCTGATTATTATAATAATTTCAACAAAACTCTTGCCGTCCTGCTTATGCGCTCCCTTTCATCCCCAGCTCGTTTTGTCGCTCAAGCAGTGCACATCGGCGCAATTACGCTAGCCCAGAAGGATAAGCGGTACTTAATTGTCGCTATTGAACCGTTAACTCGCGATTAGTTGCAGTACTTTAAGTGCCTTCTTTCTACGTATCGGTATACGTGTCCTCGTCCAACCCATGGTTTCCCTCTAGGGTTCTAAGAACAGAGATCGCCTTCAGATAGAACTCTTCGAAAGCACTAGCTTCCTCTCTAATGTAGTGTTCAATTTTATCGTATTCCCTCATTCTATACCAGATAGGCACTTGGGAACCATCCTGCCGCTTCTGATGGATCAGATTGAGCCTATTTGCAATCTTGTCAAGCTTTGCTCCCTTAAAAATCCCGTCATTCAGTATAACTCCTATTAATTTCAGATCCTTTGAGGGTCTATCTATCAGGTCCTCGAAGGGATAATTTATATCAATATATTTTTTGAACTTTGCATGCAAAAACTTGAAGTCAAAAGCTAAATTGTAACCGACTGGTATGAAATTAAACCATGTATCTCTTGGACCCATAAGGTGGAAAAGTTTTTTAACTATGACTTCTTCATATTCTTCCCACTCCTTCAAGATGACTAGGTCGTTAAGCGGCTTGCCAGTGGCTGTGTCAAGTTCTTGGTATTGTATACTGATAATCTTACCAGTGTTTGGATCTAGGTTTGCATCATCTTTGTCTGAGCCTTCGTTAGCCGTTTCGATATCAAAATAATAATCGGGCAATCCGTATAAAAACAACCACTATTTATAAGCATTTCCAGTAGCTTGTGGATACCACGGTGAGGAAGGCAGGAGTTGTCGTACGTTCTAGTCAGAGAATTTCTCCAAAATGCTTTGTTGAATAAATCCTAGACCACGCTTCCGCCTAGTTTCCCTTCCAGCTTTGCCCTTTTACGCTCTAGCTCTCGCGCAATAGGCCACCGCGTCATAGGCCTAGGCCCTCTGAACTGCTTTCGCGGTGAGCGTTTGCGGCTTCCTAAAGCTAGTGTCCTCACCGAACTTCCTCTTACCGGGGAGAAGCCCTCAACGGCCTAGCGCCTTCCGTAATCCGTTTGCTGTCTCTAGCTCATGTAACCCAGCGAGTCCTTCCCGCCAGAAAAAGAGACGGCCGCTTGCCCTGACGGAAGCCTGGAAATGAAGTAAAGGGCCTCTATAAATTTCTTATCCAACTGCGATCTAAGTTATTTTCCGGAAATAAAGGTGCTGGTCATGCATTTATGGCAAACTCTACCAGACCCCCCTTATTTATCAGTTTTCGACCTGAAGTACTTTTCCGTCCCCTTATCCATGAAGTACACGTAAACGCCAAGGTGCGCCCGAGACAGGAGAACCCTGTACGTGTCCTGCAAGTACTTCGTGAATTGTTCCTCCCCTCCCCTCTTTGCCATGACGTCGTACGAGTTCTCCGGCTTTCCAACCCACCTTTTCTTCTCCCAGTCGTAAACTAAGTCGTTTCCGAATATCACACCTACGTAATCGAACTCGAACCCCTGCGCTGTGTACACTGTGCCCACTTGATCCATTCCGGAGGGGTCCGTGGCCCACTTCCAGAACTCGTCCTTCTTCTCCCATGGCATCCTGAAGCTCCCTATCACCACGTCGTCCACCAGGCTCCCGTCGTCGCGAGGCTCACTCCAGGGCCAGCAGAAGCCGGCGACCAGCCTCGCGCTGTTCGGCTTCTCCTCGTTTCTCTCCCTTATCTTCTCCCTCAGTTCCTCGGGGGATCCCACTATCTCGAACCCCATTGGCTCGTTCTTGCTCAAAACCTTTGCCTCTCCAGATATCCCCAAGATGCCGTCCAGCCACTCCATGTAGCTTTCCGATCCCCCGCACCTGAACTGGGTCCTCAGCTCGAACTCCTCGATCTCCGCACCGAACTTCTTAGCCGCTTCCCTTATGAGCTGAACGCTTCCCACCTCGTTTGGCCTCACCACCTGCTTCTCGTCTATGAAGAAAACCGAAAGCTTGGCCGGCCTTATTATGTCCTCTACCTGAGGCCTGTCCGACCTGAGCTCCCTCGGTACCCGGTAGTCGTTGCTGTTTGCCCTCAGCCTGTGAGCTTCGTCGCATATTATGGCGTCAACCTCGTCATCTGCGCGGTCGGTGAAGTTGAAGAAGTACTTTATCCTTCCCCTTGCCCTCACCCCCACGAGTTTCCTCAGGGTGTTCGTGAACGCGTTCGAGCCAGTGGCGTAGTAGACGTCCTTCCCCTCCGAGAGGAGCTCGGCCATGGTCTCAAGGGCTATCACCGACTTCCCCGTGCCAGGCCCCCCTTTCACTATTATAACGGACTTCTTCCCGTTTGCCATCCTCTTTGCCCTGCTGACGATGGCGTTGCGCGCGGCTATCTGCTCGTCTATGAGGTAGAACACCTGCTGGTTGTTTACCATTTCCCTCACGTAGCTCATGAGTTGCTTCGACGGCTTGATCAGACTTCCCACGAACCTCTCGTAGACGTCGGAGGCCGGGCCGCCCAATATCCTCTTCTTTAGGTACTCGCCCAGCGCCTCGTAGTCCTCCTTCGAGAACAGGGGATACCTCTCAAGCGCCTTCTCGAACTTTTTCTGGTAAAGCACCCTGTCCCTCTCCCTGGAGTAGTTATGGCAGTAAACCGCAGGGGCTATCTGGACCGAGGGATCCTGCTCGAAAACCGTGAGGTTGTCCTTAAGGCCGTAGTAGTACCCCTCGACCTGAAGGGACGGATGGGGCACCGTGGTCCACCTGTAGTCTATGAGCGCCCTGACGTTCCCCTCCTCGTCGCTGTCCCTCACGCCCTCGTTTGACCACTGCTTCAGCTCCACGAGGACAAGCCCCTGAAACCCCTTCCCCTTCCCGAAGACGAGGGCGTCGATCCTCCTGTCCGTCGTGGGTATCCTGTACTCGAGGATTATCCTGTTATCGCGTAACTCCCTAAGCCCGTCGTACTCGAAGGCGTCCTTCAGGGCCCTCAGCGAGTTCTCCCACGAGCGGTACTCCGAGCTCGAGGGCCTTCCCCGGTAGTACGCCTCGAAGCGCTGCTCCAGCTCGTCCGCTATCCTGTTGTTGAGGACGTCCTCCCTGAAGTCGTCGAGGGTGCCGTCGTAGAGCCTCATCCATCATCATCCCTCGTCGTACCTCCTGTTCGATCCCCTCACCTTATCAGCTGGGTACCTCTCGGCGTCCTTCTTCAGCTTCGAAGAAAGGCACTCGGAGAGGTCGAAACCCGTCACGTCAGCGAACCTGAGCACGAAGTAGAGGGAGTCGGCGAGCTCGTCGCCCACCTCCTCGCGCATGCGGGGATCGGCGAGCATTGCCCTCACCTCTTCATCGCTCTTGAACCTGAAAAGCTGAAGGAGCTCCGAGGACTCCGTTACCATGCCGATTGCAAGCTCCTTGGGCGTGTGGTACTTACCCCAATCCCTCTCATCGCAGAAATTCTTGACGTCCTTCTTCAGCCCTTCAACCGTTGCCTCCGCGTCTGCCATGACCTAAGACGGGGCGGGGCTTTAAGTGTTGGGAAGGCGTCGCCTTGCGCGTCGCCTTGCCGCCCATATCGCGCGCCCGATCACGGGCTATCCTTTCTCTGCCCGTCGCTTTTGGCGCCCTCGTCACCTTTGTCGCCCTTGACCGGTAGGCCATCGCGCCGCGTGTTGACGTCCTCGGAAGGGCTTTTGCGACGAGGGCTTGAAGCCCCGTGGCGGCCTGTACTCGGAGGACTTCTTGACGAGAAGAACCGTTCCCAGCTGCCCTACGCCGCCACCTCTCAACTGCCCCATGCAACCGCGTCCTGTACCTCTCACGGTGTAAACAAGTCGTTCTTTCGCCTCGCTTTCTCTCCTGAGTCGCTTGCAGCCCTAAAGGCTAGTTGGATCATGCCGATCGGCAAGCTGCTGCGCTCCTTGGGTTAATTACACTAAAGGTCGTCGTGCCAGAGGTCTTGGCACCAACTTATCTGGTACCGCTTGAGCACTGCTTCAAAGCCGGAACATTTAATAGCGCGAAATCAACTAATAACGATCCAAATGCGTGAGATCTTTTATTCGATTGGTGCCGAAAATCCTTTGTAGCTGCTTAGGCAAAAGAAATCTGTTGTCGGGCTGAGAAGGGGATCAGGTGATTGAGACGGGGGCGAGCAAAGCTCAATTAAGAAGGGGAATTGGGAAGCTTTCTTTCATACCTCTTGGGATCGGCGGCTCGATAGCGGGGGCGATAATTTACGGAGCGCAGAAGGCGGTGGCCACAGCTGGCCCTGCGGGCCTTCTCGCCTACGCCATAGCGCCCTTTCTCTACATGACCATAGCGCTGACGTACATAGACGTAGCCATGGACTTTCCGGAAGCCGGAGGGCCGTCAAGGTTTGCCATATACAGCCATGGGCAGGCGACCAACCTCATAAATTCCATGTCGGACCTCATATGGTACCTCTTCCTACCTCCCCTTGAGGTATACGTTTTCATAGGGCTTGTCGTTCATTACTTTATGCCGTCGGTTCTTACGGCGAGCGGCAACCTCAGCCTGCTGGGCGGCGTCATGGCCGTAGCGGTCATACTCCTCTTTGTCCCCATAAACTACTTTGGCATAAGGGCGTTTACCAACATAGGTGACGCGGTTGGGTGGTTGAAGGTAGCCCTTTACGTGCTGATGGCCGTTTTCTTCATATGGGTAGGGCTCAGCAAAACCCCGATTCCGTCAAGAACTTCTCCAGTTACGGGGGATTCATGCCGTACGGGGTTGCGGGCCTCTTTGGGGCCATGCCCATAGCGATGTTTTCTTTCGGCGGGGCAAGGTGGGTAGCCGACTTCGCGGAGGAGCTCAAGGAGAAGAGGTACATACTGTACGGCATACTCATAACGGTTATCGGTGAGGCGGTGATATACCTCACCTTCACGCTTGCGTTCATCTTGAACGTCAACTGGAACGCGTTGGGCATAGCGGCCGGTGACTGGACGGGCCTTCTCAGCCTCCTGCAGTTGCCCTATTACGCCATGGCCAGCTCATACCACGCTCCGCTCATGGCCTACCTGATACTGATTTACCTCACCCTGGCCCCCATCATGGTTGGCTTCGTGTACATGGGAGGCGGCGCGAGGGTAATGCTGTCGATGGGCAGGTCCGGCTACCTGAACAAGGAGGTAAAAGACATCCACCCGAAGTACGGAGTACCTTACCGGTCGATAATACTCTTTGGCCTCATAGGAGCGGTCATCTCATTCCTGTTCGCGCCGGTGCCGGGACTTTACGCGCTCATAAATGACACCGTTTCGGCTGGCTTCATCGGATTTCTGGCGAATCCCGTGGCCATGATGGTTTTGAGAAAGCAGGGCATGTCAAAGTACCAAGTGCCGGGAGGATGGTTCGTTTCCGTGGTGGCCTTTGGCATATCGTCTCTTACAGTGTTCTGGAGTGGCTGGCCAGCAGTGCCCTACTCAGTTCTCCTAATTGCTGTGGCATCTGCCATCTTTGGGATGATGTACAGGATACGCGAGGGATGGCGCGACGGCCTGTGGTATGTGGGGCTCATAGCGTTCCTGACGTTCATGACTTACGTGGGATCTGATGGGGCTCTTCGCATCATACCCTACATGTGGGCTACAGCGATAACCGCTGCCGCGTCGGTTGCACTCTTCTACCCTCTGGGGCTCGTCTCGGGTTTGAAGGAGAGGAGCTACAAGGCCCACCTGGGAGAATCGGGAGCGCCATCCACGCTCGGTGGAGGGCAGAAGGCGGCGCCTTGACGCCCAAGAGCGAGCCCTAGGAAAGCAAGGTCAGGGGATTGGCCGCAAATGCGCAAGTTAGTGCGATTTTTTGTAAGACCAGCGTTTTTGCCCATAGGCATTAAGGCTTCAGCGCCGATACCCTCACCTTTTTCTCGGAGATATCGGCCACGTAAACGGGATCTCCGACGGCCAGCGGGCCCGGGTTGACCACGGTCGTCATGCCGACCTTCGCGACCCCCCTTGCCTAGTGTATGTGGCCGGCCACGTGGAGGGCCGGCGCCCTGCGCCTTATGAAATCTAAAACCGCCCTCGATCCGGCGTGTGACCCATCGCGGGTCACGTCGAGGACGCCAAGGGGAGGGACGTGCGTCACGGAGACCAGCGTTCCCTTTTCGCCGCACGAATCGGCTGGGGCTTCCCCTTCCCGGACGTGTTCGCGTAGTGGTTGAAGATCCCGCCGCACCTCCTGCACCTGTACCTCGTGACGTTGTAGAAGCGGAACCTCCAGGACTTCTGGATCTCCAGATCCGAGCTCCCGCAGTACGGACAGGCCGGCACGGATAGCAGAATGCATTCGCTTAAAAATATGGCGCGACGAAGGTGGCCGCCCGAGGACCCCACGCGACGCAGGTCAGTCCACTCCGCGTCGATTCACCCTGTATAAGTATTATCTGCCCGCCCCCCGGGCCTCAAGCCTACTTCCTATCCGAACGATTGGTTTCTGTCTGGATTCCGTCTGAGTTCCGTCTAGATTCTATCTGTGTTTTTTCCTCGTATGGGGGCTGAAGTTGGTCGGTGGGTGGGCTGGGCCGCCCTTGTGACCTTCAATCTCCGCTTCTGCCTCGGCTTCCGCTTTTTCCGCTTCCAGCGCTTCTTTCGCTATCTGTGCTATTTCCTTTTCCTTTCCCTCTTCAAGTTCCTTCTCACATAGTCAGCCCACAGGGGGACGGGCTCTCCCGAAGGGTCGTCGTAATCCAGTGAGAAATCTATCACTTTTGGCTCCCCCTTTTCCCGATCCCCGTGACTGTTCATCTGCCCTTGCCCTTTTACGCCCGATTTCCGACCACTTTTCTTCCCCGACATGACCCAACTGTATTCGTTACGTACTTTTACGCGTTTTGATTCCGCGTTTTTCTCTCATTTTGCCGCCTAAGGATCGCGTAAACGTCCCGTCAACATTGCGTTAGCGTAGCGTTTTCCTCTCATGACGCACTTACACGGCTCTCTGATTCGATTCGGATTCGATTCGGATTGATCGTCATATGGTCACGATATCGGCACTGTTTGATCTCTGTATGACTCTAATACGACCCCAAAATGGCTCTAACATGACGCCTTTCCCTCATAAGGGGCCGAAAGGAAGGGGTGGGTGGCTCGGGCCGTCCGTGCCGCTTTCGATATGGGGTCTATAGGTTCCCCCTCGAATTTTTTGGCCCTCTAGAAACGGGACGGTTTCCATGATCGAGGGCCATATAGCGTTAGATATTCCCTGAATTGAATTTGAGGTAACTGATAACTTTAGCGGTTTTTTCTTCTCCTTCTGACCCTCCTTCTTCTTTTCTGCTTACTGACCTAGCCCAGCCCCGACGGCGAAAAACTCGGTTGGCGATACACAACAAACCGCCGTTATTGCACACCGGGCAGAAAATTATTGGCTCATGCGCGCTATAGCTTTAGCTTGAGCCATTTCGCTATTCGTGCTGTGTTACACGATGGGAGCTCGTTGTCCACCGATTTTGACCAACGCGCACTTAAGCCGGGCCCGCGTTACCCGGGCCATGCCCGGCGACAGGGACTGGCACAAATAAAACCAGGCGCTCGTGAGGAGGGGGGCTGGACGTCGATCCCTCGGTGCTGGAGGGCTGGGGGAGGGAGGGCTGAGGAGGGCCAACAGGGACAACGTTTTGGGAGCCGTACCGCTACCCGGAGTCCTTCCTCGGGCTCCTCGCTT
>Ga0080003_1000952_pt1 | contig 16921 bp, 14 predicted proteins | sample JossMetagenome_FD_69206 | JGI IMG/M metagenome (GOLD analysis project Ga0080003, IMG submission 69206) | Hot spring microbial communities from Joseph's Coat, Yellowstone National Park, USA - JC2_E (SPADES assembly) (version 2) | ecosystem: Environmental > Aquatic > Thermal springs > Hot (42-90C)...
CACTTATATATGCAAGAGGATAGCCAGTAGCTTTGCTAGCTAGAGCACTAGAGCGCGACATTCTAGGGTTTGTTTCTATCACATAGAAATTGTAGCTCTTTGGATCGAGCGCAAATTGCACGTTGCATTCGCCAACAAGCCCTATCGCTTCTGCAACCCTTATTGCAACGCTACGCATCTTCTGGTAAATATAGTTGTCAAGCGTCTGGGCAGGTGCAACAACTATAGATTCTCCCGTATGTATACCCATCGGATCAAGGTTTTCAAGGCATGCTGTCACCGCCACTGTCCCAAACTTGTCTCTCACAACTTCATATTCTATTTCTTTCCACCCTTCCAGATACTTTTCAAGCAGTATCTCGCCCACACTGCTCTGCGCGAATGCCTTCCTGAGCGCACTCTCTAACTGCCTTCTGCTTCTCACTACTGAAGAGCCCCTGCCACCAAGGTTGAAGCTTGCTCTTATCATCAGCGGGTAGCCAATTTCACTTGCAGCATTAAGAGCTTCCTCTTCGCTTTTTGCACTTCTGCTTTCAGGTACAGGTATATGATGCTTGCGCATTGTCTCTTTGAACTTCTCCCTGCTCAATGCCTTTTCGATTCCTTCTATAGGTGTGCCAAGCACCTTTACATTGTATTTAGATAGCACACCATTCTTGTAGAGCGAAACTCCTATCGAGAGGGCGGTCTGGCCACCAAAGCCTATCATTATCGCGTCTGGCCTTTCGCGCTCTATTACTCTACTTACAAAATCTGTATTTATTGGCAACATGTAAACCTTGTCAGCAAGCCTGTAGCTTGTCTGCACAGTCGCAACATTTGGATTTACAAGTATACTTTTTATCCCTTCTTCACACAGCACCTTCAGAGCCTGGCTGCCACTATAATCGAATTCTGCAGCCTCGGCTATCTTTATTGGACCAGAACCTATAAGCATTACTTTCTTCACAGCTTCTTTTTTCTTCACAGCATCCTCCTAAATTTCTCAAATACGAAATTTGCATCATTTGTGCCAGGTCTTGCCTCTGGATGGAACTGCACTGTTATAATTTTGTGGTTCATATACTCTATGCCTTCAACAACATTGTCGTCTGGGCTTATGAACCATATCTTGCCACCCTCAGGCATACTATTAGGATATATCGCATAGCCATGGTTGTGCGTTGTTATAAAACCTTTATTTGTAGCAGTTTCAACAACCGCCTTGTTTATTGCATGGTGGCCGAACTTCATCTTCACTACCTTAGCGCCGAATGCCATGGCAGCAATCTGGTGACCAAGGCATATTCCTAATATAGGCACCTTGTATTCAGAAAGCGACAGGAAGTTGTTTACTTCATTGCTGAGCAGGTTGGGATTGCCAGGGCCATTGCTGTATACTATTCCTACAGGGTTGTATGACATAACTTCATCAGGGCTCGCATTATATGGCAGGCGCACTATATTATAGCCGATCTTAAGCAGCTCCTCAAGTATGCCATGCTTTACACCAAAGTCGATGAGTACTATATTTCCAGGCAGCTTGCCCTTGTATATGATAGGCTCCTTTACAGAAGCGCGTTCTGCGAAGTTTACGCTACTATAATCCATTTCTAAAAGCCTCTTTAAAGCGCTGTTAGTAAGCCTTATACCATTTGAAAGCACTGCTGGCATTGCTCCGCTCTCTCTTATCTTCTTTGTCAGCATTCTTGTGTCTATTCCTTGTATTCCTGGTATGCCTTCTCTAGCGAGCCACTCGCTAAGTGTGAGAACGCTATTCCAGGACTTGCCTTCTGTAAGTTCTGCTACTATGACGCCTTCTACCATAATATGCTCTGATTCAAAATTCGAAAGTATACCATTTTTGTAGATCTTATTAGGCACACCATAATTGCCTACAAGGGGATGTGTGAATACAAGCAACTGGCCCATGTAGGATGGGTCTGTAAGGCTTTCAGGATAACCATTCATTGATGTGGTGAATATGAGTTCACCATTTCTAATGCCTTTCGCTCCAAAACCTTTGCCCTTAAGTACAGTGCCATCCCTAAGATACAAATAGGCAGCACCAGAAAAAGAGGAAGCCCCGCTACGTGTTAATGCTTTTGAAAGTGGGCTTCTCATCGAAATCTAAATGTTTATTATGAAGCACAAATGTTTAAATACATATCTGTAGGGAGCAGTTTACACAAAACCAAGCTATATATTTTTCATAAAATGGAATACTTATGAGATTATATAATTATGTGAATTTTAACAAGAATTCACATAATCAAAACTTTTGTCGTCGATCTACTTTAAACCCCTACCAAGCACGATATTGTCTGGTTTACCTTACTAAATTTTCAGCCATATTTATAATTGTTTGCGGAATTTTTGTGCTTTCTTTCAGGCTTAAATAGTCAAAGCACCTAACAGGTAAAGCAAGTTCTGTTAATATTTCTTTTGTAAGTTGTCTATACTCTTTAGTATCTGGGTATACTTGCGTGCCGATTATAGCCGCCCTACCATTATGTTCTTTTAATTTATATATATAACTATCTGGCATTTTTCTGACTATAAAGAATGGTTTTATATTTAGATACTCACACATTTCAATCTTATTTTCAAATTCATTTTTATTGATATAATCTAGGGTGTTTTTAATTTCGATACCTATACCTATCCCATTTTTTTGAAATATAAAGTCAAGATTTTCATCTGTTTTATTCCATTTCTTGCCGTTATATTCATTTATATTCCTTCCAATTTTTGTAAAACCAGCGGATTCCAAGATCGGAGCTACAATACTCTCAAGATGTTTACCCAAATCGTTTGTCACATCAGGATCAGAAAATTTGTTAATGATTCTTATTTTTTTATTAATTTTCCTACGGACAAACCGGTTCTTTGGAAGAAATAAAAATTTTATATTACTATATGTAGATTTTTTCTTTTGCACATTTAATTGGCTATGCTTTATAAGTTCATTCAATGCATAGCTGGTAATCCAATGGAAGTATTTGCATTCTAATAGAACTTCTATCTGCTTAATATAAAAGACGCGGAATTTATCTAAAACGTCTAAAGGATACTCATTTTCATTTTCTAAAATCCTTATTGTCTTGGAGCATTCTGGGGGAAGAATGCCTTTTTCAAATAAATTTATTATATCTTTTTTTGCGTCTGATACATATCTCTTATTCCTCTCCGAATAAAACTGAAACTTATCTGTATTAATCTTCGCTGAATTCGTATCTGTATTTAAATCTAGATTATCCATATAATTAATTTTTAATAATAAATTATATCTTATTTATAGATTTATGTCTTAAGCTGATGACAATTGATAGCTTTAAAAAATCGATTAGTGCAAAAGCTTAAATTACTTTAATACTTAAGTGAAAAAATACTATGGTATGCAAGGCAGTAGCAGATCTCAAAGATAAGAAAACACAAAATATAATACTATCTGCAACAATTTAATTTATTCCTCTATGCGTTTCTTTTATGCATTTTTAATTCATCGCAGTGTTTCACACCTATTAGCTACTGGTGATAGAATTTCAATAAAGAATGCTACGCTGTTTTTGAAGCTATACAGTATCATATCTTTAAAAGACCCCTTTTCTTTATAGGCAGCGTTGCCAACGAAATGCTACATGAGTTGGCTTGCTAAGAGACCTAAAAGAAAACGAAAATTCAAGTTAAAGAACCTAAGGTTAGTAGCGTGCTCTTAACTCTATTTTGATAAAAGTATGAAAAATTACTATCGGGTGTGTCATTAACCCAGCAAAACTCCCAAAAACAATAATATTAAATTGTTTTATTTTGAAATAAATAGTGATCTAAATGAGGTCTCTTTTAATACCTTTTGCACTTCTAATCGCTTCTTTTCTTATGCTACAGGCTAACGCATACTTTAATGTAACATATCTTAATACTACAGTAATACTGCAAAACGACACAAGTGCTCATGTTATAGAAGTTATAACACTCTTCATGAGCAATTCTTCAGTTTCGCAATACTTGCAATATAGACAAGCTATAAACTTGACTCTAAGCAACTGGGATAATGCACTCGGTACAAACTATCTTATCGAGCACATAATAAACCCTGAATCAAGCATATCAAGGTTTACTTTCCTTCCTGGGCCAGTAATGAGAAATATTAATGGAAGTGGTATTGCATATCTTACTATGGATTACTATGTAGGCAATGTTACTACAGAGCGGATAATAGCACCAAGGAAGTTTGAATACACCTTCAATGACAAGGTATTCAACTTTATGCATACAGCAAGTGGTCAAGCTCTTTATCCGAACAGTAGGCTAAATATAATAATACCAAAGGGTGCGCAAGTTGTATCAATATATCCAGCTCCAGACTACCCAACGCCATCTATGCCTGGCAACTATACCGGCTATACCGAATTCTCGTGGTACTCAGGCGAACCTCTATCGAAGTTTTCATTCTCATACATTATAACAGAATCTCTGCAGCAAGAAGTGGTAAACTATTTCTCAAATCTATTCGCTAAATATGGGTTAGAAATCTATGCCTTTGCTATAATAATAATTGTCGGGGTTGTAGTCTATCTATATATTAGGCTTGTTCTTGGGTGAATAGGTGCATAAGTACGTTGCTTCTGTTTTAAGCGTTCTACAGAAGGAAAAAAGTTCTTCGCTAAACAAACTTATAGAAGAAACTGGTTTAACCAAAGACGCTGTACTCTGGGCTCTAGAAGAGTTGCAAAGCAAAGGGCTTGTGATCTTGAAGAAAAGAAAGTCTATTTCAGTTGTGTTTTCAGATGAGGGTTTGAGATATGCTCAGACAATGCTTCCAGAGGAAGCACTCCTCAAGCGATTGGCTAAGGAAGAGGTCAAGATAAGCGAATTAAATAACGAAGAAAGGATAGGTTTCCAATGGCTCAAGGCAAAAGGGTTTGTTGAGATAAAAGAAGGCTTTATCGTGCTAAAAGAAAGCCCAAAAGAAATAGAAGAGGGTAGCTTACTAAGAGTGCTTTATCAAAAGCCAGACGAAGCTGATAAGCTTATTTCAGAGCATAAGCAGGCATTTGAAAACCTATTGAAAAGAAAACTTGTTTCTGTAAAGGAAAGAGAAGAGATAGATAATATAGAGATAACAGAGCTTGGCAAAAAGGAGAAGATAAGCATAGAAGAAGATATAGGTGAGCTGAACAGAGAGATCATTGCTAACAAGTCTTGGCAAGGAAAGAAGTTCAGGAAGTATGATATTAATATAAGCGTAGAAGATGCATTGATAGCGAAAAGGCATCCGCTTAAGAATTTTATAGATGAGATAAAAGATGCCTATCTAAGCATGGGCTTCAAGGAAATATCAGGACCAATAATAGAGCCTTCATTTTGGGTATTTGACTCCCTTTTTGTTCCGCAGGATCATCCAGCGCGGGAGATGCAAGATACTTTCTATCTTATTAATCCAGGAAAGGTCAATGTAAAAGACGAAAAACTCATTAAAAAGGTCAAAGCGATGCACGAGAAAGCATGGCACATAAATTGGTATAAAGAGGTTGCCGAGCAGGCATTGCTTAGAACCCATACTACAAGCGTTTCTGCAAGGTTCATATATAAGCTTAGAGAGAATTTGAAGGAGCTTGCAAGCATATCACCAGTAAAGCCACTTCAGCTCTTCTCTGTAGGGCGTGTCTTTAGAAATGAAAGCATAGATTACAAGCATCTAGCAGAGTTCTATCAAACAGATGGTATAGTGGTAGGTATAAATCTAACGCTTGCAAACCTATTCGATGTGCTCAAACGAATATATGCAAGCATAGGTGTGGAAATAAAATTCAAGCCTTCATACTTTCCTTTTGTAGAACCGGGAGTTGAGGTTGATATATTATACAATGATGAATGGCTTGAGCTTGGTGGTGCTGGTATTATAAGAAAAGAAATAACTGATATTGTAAGCAAGAAAATAACTGTGCTTGCGTGGGGCCTAGGCGTTGAAAGAGCACTTATGACAAAGGATAAGAGCATAAATTCAATAACAGAGCTCTTCAACAGCAATCTTGGTTGGCTTAGAAGAAAGGTGATTGTATAGCTGTAGTCACATTTAACAAAAATTATCTTTTCAAGCTTATTGGCAAGAGTATAAGCGATAAAAGGCTAAGCAAGTATATCTTTGACTTGGGTATGAGTGTAGAAGGCCTTAACGCAGAGGAGATAAGTATTGATATAACGCCGAACAGGCCAGACCTACTTGACATAGTCGGGTTTGCTAGAGCACTCAGAAACTATATGCATTTCCGCGAAAAGCTTGTATACAGTTTAAAAGATGAAGAACCAGCAGCAACAATAGAGGTTGGTGAAAATGTTGGCAGAGTAAGGCCATTCATAGCTGCCCTTATTGTAAATGGGTTAGACCTTACAGATGAAAGCCTAAAATATATTATTCAGTTTACAGAGAAGTTTAGCGAGACTTTTGGGAGAAAGAGAGAGAAACTTGCAATGGGCTTACATGACCTATCAAAGATAGAAGGCAATCTTAGATATGATGCTAAGATAGAAGGGAAGTTTGTGCCATTGAATAGTAAAAGCGAGATGAGCTTCAAGGAAATAATGGATACGCACGCAAAAGGGATTGAATATGCACATACAATAAAAGGTTCTCTCTACCCTGTTCTTGAAGATGAAAAAGGAATATTATCGCTTATACCAATAATAAATTCTGATAGGACAAAGGTTACTAGCAATACTAAAGACATGCTTGTAGACATTACAGGCACTTCGCAATATATTGTTGAAAAGGCAGCGGATATGTTTGCATGCATGTTTATGGATTTGGGCGGAGATGTTAAGCGCGTTAGGATAAAATATAGAAAGAAAAGTGTAATAACGCCTAGAATGGAAAATAGAATAATAGAGATAAAGCCAAAGGAAGTGGAGGAGCATATTGGTGCCGCAATAGGCTTCAACAACATTCTTTCACTAGCAACTAAGATGGGCTATAAGGCTGTGTTTGTAAATAGAAGGGTAAGATTTTTTGTTCCACCATATAGGTTTGATATAATAAATGAGCAGGATATAATAGAGGATATAGCGATAGCGTATGGCTATGCTTATATACACCCAATACCTCTTCTAACAGTAGCTAGTGGCGGCAGGCTAGAAGAAAAGACAAAGCTTAACCGAAAGCTTGTAACACTTATGCTTGGCTTAGGCTTTACAGAGACAAACAACAACTATCTAACAAATGAAAGAATGAACTTTAAGAACATGCTAATAGAGGAAAAGCCACATGTTCAAATAAAAGGTGCAAAGACAGAAAATATAACCATGATGCGCACATGGCTTTTGCCTTCATTGCTTAATGTTCTTGGCTTCTCTTCGCATGAGAGGATGCCGCAAAAGGTTTTCGAGCTTGACATGGTTTTCAATATAGATAAAGATCAAGTCATAGAATCTTATCATCTAGCGGGTGTGGTCGTTTCTCCAAAAGCAAACTTCAATGATATAAAAGCGATTGTTAGCTCTCTAATGCACGCTCTTGGCCTCGAATTCAAGGTAAGTGAAGAAAAGATAGGCTCATTTATAGAAGGAAGGTGTGCAAAGATAGAATCAAACAATATTAAAGGGTTCTTTGGTGAATTGCACCCAGAGGTGCTAAACAATTTTGGCATAGAAGAGCCTGCTATAGCATTCGAGCTAGAACTTCCTTATTGAGCTATCTGGCTTTCTAGTGTACACTCTTTTGGAAGCTTGTCATCTCTAAGCCTAATGAAAGAAGGTGCCCTAAGAATATTATCGCGTGTAAGCTCTAGGTATTTTACCTCTGCAACAAGCTCTGGCTCCACAAAAAACGCTTTCTTTCCAGGCTCGAGACTCATTTCAATTTCATACTTTTCCTTTTTTGCATTTTTAAGCTTCTCAAGAAGCAAAGCCCTCTTTTCTTCATCAAATCCTGTGCCAACCCTGCCGATATATCTTATCTTACCTTTGTCGTAAACCCCGAGTATCAAAGCGCTTAGCTCCTCTTTTTCGCTTGTTGTATAGCCTATTATAACAGCATCAATTGTATTGTTTGCCTTTATCTTCAGCCAATCTGTACTTCTTTTTTGCTGATATGTTGAATTTATCTTCTTAGCCATTATTCCCTCTAGTCCCTCCTTCTTTACTCTATTGAAAAGTTCTATACCTTTTTCAAAGATATACCTTGAGTTCATGCAAAAATCGCTCTCTTCAAGAACCTCTTCAAGCATCTTTTTTCTTTCTATAAGGGGCTTTTCTAAAAGATCTTCACCATCAACATGAAGTATATCAAAAACTACATACACAGCGGGGTGTGCTTTTGATAGCAATTCTATTCTCGCTTTATTCTCGCTTTGTTCTCTTTCTTCAAGAAGGTAAAAATTAGGTTTTCCGTTTTCAAATACAACAACCTCACCATCTAAAATTGCTTTTTTTGCATTTATCTGCTCATATAAATGCATGAGCTCAGGATAGCGGTATTCGAAGAATTTGTTCCTTCTGTTAAGAAGTTTAACCATCTTTTCATTCTTGTCAATATAAGCTATCCCCCTAGTTCCATCATATTTTATCTCCATAAGAAAATCCTTTGAATCAAAAGGCTTTGCTGGAAATGCAAGCATGGGCTTTACTAGTTTCATCTCACTGTTCCAGAGCATCAAAAACACTACTTTTGCTTCAGGCTCTCTGTAAGGCTTTCTATCAGGCTTTTTGCCTTCTTTACCTCTTTCTCAGCCTTAATCTCATAGCTCTTTCCAGCAACCTTTGCCTGTATAAGCTGCTTAAGTGCTTCTGTATATTCGTCTTTGAATTTTGATATATCAAATTCTTCCTTGCTGAGCTTCTCTACTAGCATTTGTGCAAGCTCAAGCTCCTTCTTCTCGGGCTTTGGCAATTCTTCAAGCTCTGCCAATAGATCCATGCTTATTATCTCGCTCTCATAGTATAGGGTTTGGAGGAGAAGCCCTTTCTTATATGCTCTCAATGCAACAACATGCTCTTTGTCTTTCATTGTAAACTTTCCTATTCCTACTTTGTTTGCAAGGGCTAGTGTTTGGAAAAGAAGCGCATAAGCTCTCTCACCGTTTTTATCTGGTACGACATAGTAGCTTTTCTCAACATAGATTGGATCTATTTGTGAATCTACAAACTCCTTTATCTCTATCGTTTTTGTTGAAGGTATCTTTATCTTCTCCAAGTCCTCTTTATCTAAAATTACATATTTATCTTTGCTTATCTCGAAGCCCTTCTTTAGCTCCTGCCAGGTAACCTCTCTTTCCTCGACAGGGCACCATCTCTTATATACTATTCTATGCCCGTTCTTGCAAAGTGAGTGCAATGGAACTTCTCTTTCTCTTATCGCAAGGTAGAGCTTTACCGGTATGTTTACAAGGCCAAAACCTATAGAGCCTTTCCATACACTCTTCATAATTAAAATAACATACCTAATTTTTAAATTACTACCTGTTGCTTTGACAAACACACCATATGAAAAGTAAAAATCATTGCTTAATATCCTTTCGGCTCTTCAAAAAGAGATATAAAACAATTAGGAAGTTCAAAAATATTGCAATATGCATTGTTGTACAGTAAATGCATAACGCGTGTAAAACGTATAGCTCTATATAGATAAGATAAGGTACCACTAACACCCCAAGAATACTCCATGCCAGCAAAAGCACCATTACCTTGCTTCTATTCATAATAACTAAAATTGCCAGTAAGATAAGATTTACGCCAAACCATGCAATCGCAAGGAAATCTAATGGAATTCCAAATACTCTACTAAAACTGCTTGAAATAACAGAACAGCTAACTTGTAAAGTGCCGCCTAAGTTTTCTCCTACTTCGCACAAAGGCAATGAGGTAGAATTTTCAATATAATAATCTACAAAAACAACCCCTGCTGCAATAAGTCCTATAATAGAAATTGTAAAGAGCACTGCCTTTGTATATTTATTCAAATAAGCGTGCATAATACTTTTTGGGGTTCTAAATTTTTAAAACTTCATAACTGATGCAATTGCCAAACACTACATACAGCTTGGCTTCTATGCAATTATTTTTTATTTTTGCTTTGCTAATATTATATTAGGAGGTAGGATGGCAGACATAAAAAAAAGCCATCCGTGACCTTGCAACAATAGCAGTAGGCATTCTAGTCGCAGATGTTATCTTCACTGTGACTGGAATGGCACTAGCGAGCCTCAACTCAGCAACGGCCAACCTCAGCTCATACGTAAGTGTGAGCACATTGGCTGGCGTAATATCGGCAATAACCCCAATTTTGGGCTTTACCCATATAATTGGCGGCATTGTCGTGCTGTTGGAGCTCTTTGGTGCGGACAGCCTACTCCAAGTAAGCTGATTGCAGGGCCATGGAGAAGCGCAGTGACCGCACTAGCGCTCCGCTGCGCTTTCTGCTTATTTTTATAGATCTGCAGATATTATCAACATCTCTAACATTAAAAAGCAATAGACAATAAAAAATAACGTCTAGACTATATATTGCTTTTGTATATTATCTCTTTAGTTAATGTATGCTGAGATTGTAGAAGTGCATAAATGTATACCACGCAGGCTTTGGCTCTAGAACAGGATTTGAAAGGTTTAACAATCCAAAATCATTTCCTTCTGGACCATCCGACAAGCCCCAAAGGTCATACCAGTAAACCCTTTTCACAAACCTCATGCTGTTTAGCAAATCAAAGCTTTGGATCATAAACTCATTCTGCAAGCTAGGAGAAAAGCCTGTTAAGAGCCTTGAGCTTGCGGGCATGCCTATTTCTGTTACCCATATAGGCTTTTGGGTAAGCTCTTCATAAGCAAGCAACGACTGGTTCCACTCATTAATTTCATCGCTGTTCATTAAGCTAGCGTATTGAGGATAAGCGTGTATAGAAATTGCATCACAATACTTCGCTGCACCGTAGCTCCAAACTTCAGCATACCAATAAAATATATTGCTATTTCCAATAGGCGCACCCCCAAAGCAAACGATCGTTGCATTAGGCTCATGCTCCTTTATTATCGTAGAAGCACTTTTGATTATAAGATAATAATTATATGCGCTTCCATTCATAAAGCCCGTTTCGAAATTCGGAACATATGGCTCATTCCATATCTCCCATGTATTTATCCAAGGATAATTTGCAACAGCTTCTTCCACACTTGTGTTCCAAGTACTTAGATTCCAGTTTTTGTTGCTTATCCCGCCAGGTAGTGTAGAATAGTCAAGTATGCCCAGGTAGTTTGCACCAAGAGTATGCTCATAATAAAGAAGTTTTATCTGTTCTGGCGTGTTGCTTATATCTGTCCTAAAATACTTTATTCCATGATTTAAGGCATAAAGCTCAGAGCTTTCATTGCCATGTGTGCACACTCCAAGGGTAAAGTTAACACTTTTAGGAAAAGCATAAGTCGTGTTTTTAATTGCAAAAGTTATAATATATGCAATGATTAGCAAGAGTAAAATTGCAATAAGTATAGCATAGACTTTTTTCATCCAATCTATTTCAATTATCTTTTCAATCTTTTAATCTTTTTCTTGCTCTTGCGCCAGAAATGCACAAAAAATATATAAGCGTTGCAATATTATCTACTAAGGCTGGTGGTATGAATACAAAGTATATTTTGCCAGTCTTTTTTATTCTTTTATCGCAGTTAGCGAACGCAAGGTGCATAGATATCTTTTATCTACCTACTTGTCCGCATTGTGAAGCCGCGCTAAACTTCTTATACAATATCAGCTCTTCCTATAATCTGACCCTTCATGAATACAGCGTTGAAAACCCCGATGTTATTCCACTATTTTATAACCTCTCAAACTACTATAATTCTGGAGGTGGTGTGCCGTTAATAATAATAGGTAATAAAGCCTTCCTTGGATTTGCGTATGGCAATGCGACATATGGTCAACAAGCTAACTCAAAGTTGTATATAGGTTATAGTGCACAGCTTCTCAGCGCATTAGACAATTTAACAAATAACTCATGCCCTGCTTTGCCTTTTAATTTATCTGCCAAATATACTGTTGTCACGCCTGCAGAAGCAAAATCTCTCCAAGAAAAAGGCAAAATAATAAATGCATTGACCTATATTCTTTTGTTTATATTGATTTTAGCTGCAATCTACATAGCGATTGCAATTAAAAAGACAAAAAAGGATAGAAAATGAATGGTATATGGGCAATAACAGCATCCTTTGGGGTAGCTGATGGAATTATAGATGTATGTGATATAAGCGTACTTTTATTCTTAATCACTTACCTTCTCGAATTAGGGACAAAGCGCAGAATGCTATTCTATGGCTTCCTTTATGTTGCTACGATCGGTGTTATCTACTATTTCTTTATGCTAGGCCTCTTTATGGGATTTTTGAATGTTGCAGCAATACTGCCATATACAAACTGGATCAGATATGCTATTGCTATAGTATTAATTATATGGGGCGTGCTCCAACTAAAAGATTATTTTGCCCCAGGCAAGTGGTTTAGCCTTGAGATGCCCCATGCAGCAAAAGCTCGTGCAGGCATTCTTATCTCAGATGCAACGCTCGCAAGCATACTTTTGCTTGGCGTTCTTGTTGGTTTAGCAGATATTCCTTGTGCAAGCGGTTGGGCGTTTGCATATATTACATATCTTGTTACCCATAATATTGGCAGCGCCGCAGCATTCTTCTTTATCTTCATATACATACTCTTTATGCTTGTTCCTCTTATAATAGCTGTCCTTGCCTTGTACTTTGGTTTAATAGAGATTGAGGCGGTTAAGACTAAAGGTGATGTAATAAAAAGATACCTGCATTTATTTACAGGAATACTATTTATAATCGTTGCAATTTTGCTCTTCTTCATACTTTGAATTGTTTTTTGTCTAATTTATGAAAAACTTTTAAACATATACTAATAATATCAAATCAGAAGTGAGGTTATGCAAACATATTTTATAAAGCTTGGGGGAAGTGTAATAACAGATACAGAAAAGCCTTATACAGCAAAGATGGGGACGATAAGAAGGGTGTTAAACGAGGTAAAAGAAGCAAAGAAGGAGAAAGATTTCAATCTTATAATAGGTCATGGCGGCGGCTCTTTTCCACATATTCCCGCACATAAGTATAAAGTAAACGAAGGTCTTATTTACAAGTTTAGCAGGAAAGGCACAACGATAACGCATTTAGTAGCTCAAAAGCTGAATGAGATAGTTGTAAATGAGGGCATAAAGCTTGGCCTAGACCTATTTCCTTTCGTTCCTTCAAGCTTTTTGGTATGGAATGGTGAACGTGCATTAAACAGCTACGTTGAGCATATAAAGGAAGCATTAGAAAGGGGCTTTATTCCTGTAGTTTATGGCGATGCGGTAATAGACAAAAAGAAAGGTGTTGCTATAGCTTCAACAGAAGCGGTTTTTGAAGGGCTAAGCAGAGAAATAAAGGCAAACAAGTTTATACTTGCAACAGATGTAGACGGTATTTTTGACAAGGATCCAAAGGTAAATAAAGATGCAAAGCTTATAAGGAAGGTTAGCTCAAAGAACATAAATGAAGTAATAAAAGGCGCAGGTGGTTCGCACAAAATAGATGTTACAGGCGGCATGTACACAAAGATTCTACTTTTGCATGAGATGGTAAAGAAGACAAAAGGGATTGGCATAATAACAAATGGCAACAGGAAGGGAGCAATAAAGGAAGCCCTTTTGTACAATAGCGGCTACTTTACCGTAGTTAAGCCATAGTAGATTGTAAAAGTTTGGTCAGCCTCTTCTTAGTGCAGCATGTGCTGAAGATAGTTCTTTTCCTGCCTCTGCAGCTAGCAGATTGAGCTCGCCAGCAAGTACACCGCTAGCTATTAACTCGGCAAGCATATATTTGCTAACTCCTTTTTCGTCACCTTCGCCATAAACTCCGCTAGCAATAAGAAGCTCTTTTGCGGTTTCTCTTCCTGTGCCACCACCATATGTGCCTACTTCAAGTGCAGGAATATAAACAGAAATATAAAGATCCTCTCCTCTCGCTTCTGCATCAACAATTGCTATAGAGCCATCGACTATCTGTGCAACATCTTGGCCATAAGCGATAAATGTTGCTGCAAGTACATTTGCTACATGTACATTATGTGTTGCGCCGGCAAGCGTAGAGCCTATATGATTCTTTGCATAATTTAGCCTTTCTATGCTCTTTGCATCTACTTTAAAGTAGCCTTCTAAAACCTCTTTTTTAATTATTGCTTCTGCAACTATCGATATTCCGCGGCCCTCTATTAGGTTTATCGAAGAAGGTTTTTTATCTGTGCACATATTGCCGCTCTCACTAATAAATCTTGCTTCTATACCTTTTTCTCTTAGCTTTTCTACAAGCTTCTCTGTAGCATATGTCGAAGCAATTGTAAGCATATTCATGCCCATCGCTGCTTGCGTATCCGCTGAGTAGCGTATAAACAAAAATCTACCTTCTGTGAATGTCTCAATATTATTCAATGATAACCTTTTACTCTTCTCTTTAAATGCATTGTTTATAACCTCTTTGGCTTCCTCAGAATTTATATAAGAAATAGCGCTGAGCGTGTCTTTTACTGAATTAAATTCTAAGATAACACTTCTTGTCATGCCACTCTTTATTATTCTTGTTGTTGCACCACCGCTTTTGTTTATCGCAGATGCACCTCTATTAATGCCCGCAACAAGCTTTCCTTCTGTAGTTGCAAGAAAGAGTGGCTTTAAGCCATGCAAATATTCGCCATTGACTTGAATCTCTACAAAGCCTAATGGCATTTGTACAGCCCCTATCGCATTCTCTATATTTCTATTGCTTGCGTCGTTAAAATCTATTATATGCTCTGAAATTTTCTCAAGCTTTATAGAGTATTTAATTTCTAAAAATTCACGTCTTATTTCTGCAGCAAGATTTTCATCGCCTGCAAGCTCTCCTATCTGATATGGCTTTATCTCGCCTCTTTTGAGCATCTCTAAGATCCTTTCTTTTTTCTCTTTTTCAGTTTCCATGCTAACGAGTATATTGTTCAATTCTTTTAAAAGAATTGGCACTCCTCGTTAAAAGACGTATATAAAATAAACTTTTGTCTATATGAGTTAAGGTGAGCTTAACATCTCTAGCTATTTACCACAGTTTTATCCTTTTTGGCCAATAATGGTTCCCACTTTTCTTCTATACGCTTTATGAAGCTCTGCTTTGCCGCTTCCTTCTTCTTGGGATCTGGATCTCTAAGCTCATTAAGCAAATCTTTTGGTATATCAAATGCACTTGCTTTTGGATGACCACCACCATCAAAAATCTGTGCAAGAGGTATGGAATCTATGTTTGAGTCATCCGCTACCCTGATGTGGCCTGTACCTCGATAAACTTTTATATATAAAGCCATATCAGCCTTTTTGCCAGAAGCTGCAGCTAATGAGAATAAATGATTACAGCCATCATTTGTTTGCAAAGAGCCAGAAAAGTTAAAGCCAATCACTATTGTATGACCATTCAAATTTATTACATGTACATTCTTACCTAGCTCTTCTTTTAGTGATTTCTGTTTTTCTTCATAGAAAGCTGCACGTTCCTTTATAAATTCATCATTATAATAGTTATCCGGATCTTTTGCAACAGCTTTTGCAATTTTGAGCAAGCATGCTTGTACTTCTTGAAAATCTTCCGTATAGAGGTAGCAGCTTGCTATAGCGTAGCTTAGTTTTTTGCGCTCTTCATCCCTTTCATCATGAAGTGCAAAATCCGAAGTATGTGCCGTATTTGCTAACTGTGCTACCTTCTCATCGTATTTACCTAGTAGCTCTGCTATGTGCTTAGCTACAAGTTCAGCACCGCAATAATTGCTTTCTCCAGCTATTATATAATCTGCATATTTTTCAATAAGTTCTTTTACATTATTGCTCGTAATTTTGTGGTGGTCAAGCCATATAATTTTATTGCCTTTTGCTTTGAGCATTTCGAATGTTTCTTCATATAATCCAATTGCGTTGTCATTAAAGTTTAGGTCATCAAATATTACAACAGAATTTTCTGGGCTTAGTTCCTTTAAAATTTTGTTGGCCTCTTTTATTGCGTCAAGTTCAAAATCAGAAAAGACAACATCGCTTATCCTTTCACCAAAAACATTCATTAATATAGCAGCGCTTGCTATACCGTCTATATCCTTTAGGTGTGTAACTACAATGACATTTCTATTATCCAAAAGTCCTTTCATATCTGTTGTTTTTGATATTGATATTCCTTCCATAACAATCACAAATTCATAGCATTCATGAGCATAATTTCTTTTCGTTTTCTCTGAGCCATCTTGCTCTTTCTTTATACTCTGGGCAAGCTGTTTTTACAAGGTTCCAGAATCTTTCTGAGTGATTTGATTCCTCCATATGCGCAAGCTCGTGTACTACTATATATTCAAAAATCTCATCTGGTGCAAAGAGTGCAAGTAAATTTATATTTATTGAATGGCTAAGCTTGTTGCAGCTGCCCCATCTACTTTTAGCATATCTAAGGTTAACCTTCCTTACCTCAAAATTGAAATACCTCTTGTTTATCTCATCTACTCTTCTCTTAACTTCTTCTAGCATATACCTTGCAAGAAGCCTGCGCATAGCTATAAGCTTTGCCCTTTTTTCTTCTCTGTCAAAAGGTATCCTTAGAAAAATCTCATTTCCAATAAGCTTACTATAACCCTTTGCGCCTTTCTCTATGTGCACTACATAATCCCCGCCTAATATTTTTAGAACCTGGCCATCATAGAAGTCAGGGATTGTAAGCCTTCCCCAATCTGGATCTTTCAGAAGCCTCTTTACAACCTTTGCCTTAAGTATATTTGCTGCCTTAATTTTCTCTATAAAAGGTGCATGCTTTGGCAGCTTCATTATCACTTTATTATTTTCAACAGTAGCCTTAGCTATTCTTGAATCAGTATAAACATATTCAATTTTATATGATAGGCCATTGG
>Ga0080003_1000953_pt1 | contig 16907 bp, 15 predicted proteins | sample JossMetagenome_FD_69206 | JGI IMG/M metagenome (GOLD analysis project Ga0080003, IMG submission 69206) | Hot spring microbial communities from Joseph's Coat, Yellowstone National Park, USA - JC2_E (SPADES assembly) (version 2) | ecosystem: Environmental > Aquatic > Thermal springs > Hot (42-90C)...
ATATTTCAAATGCAATATAAAATAAAAATATTCCTCCTGCGATCCTAAAATCTATTAAATCTATTCCTAAAACTACTAAAAACCAATTACCAAATAAAAATATTATTAACCATAATATATAAGCAATTAAAAAAGATCTGTTAATTGCATATCTTTTTTTATCTATATTTAATCCTAAAGAATCAAAGATTGATTCAAAAATAAATATATTAGGAATAGTTCCCAATATAATAAACATAGTAATAAATACATTAATATAATTCTCTATCATAAATTAAGTATACCTTCACGAATCTTTTAAAATAAATACTTTTGTATTTGTTTTTTTAAATTTGAAAAATTATCTCATAAATTTAGGATATAATATTTATAAGACTTATTTTTATTACTATATAGTAATGATCTCATCTAATAAAAAATTAGATGATATAATAAAAGAGGAATATAAAGATATTAACGATTATTTTAAAAGCCTAGGTATGGATAGAAGAGCAAGACTTAGAATTGTGGGAGGAATTAAATTACCAGAAGATATTATGTATTATTTATTTTTGGGAATTTTAATAAGTTTATGGGCAATTTACAATCCTACAATCTATGTACCAATAGATTATGCAATATATGCTACAGTGTTTGGCTTTCGAATACAGAGATATGACGATTCTAACGCATATTACTCACTATTTCTTAGATATATTTACATTAAAAAGAACACTATAAAAGAAAGAACAAATGATCTAATAAATCAGATTTATTCTAATAATATAGAAATAAAAGAAGACAATATTATTGCAATTAATTTTTTCAGAGATAATGCAGTATATTATCCAGTATATATAGACAAAGATAAAAATAATATAGAGGAAATTATATTAAGACCTTTTATAAAGAGTGTTTTAGCTCATGAAAAATCTCATCAAATTGTTGGTAAAAGCGAGATAAAAGCTTCTGCTTCAGAATTTTTAGCATATTTTGATATGTATAAATTATATAAATATGAAAAAGCTAAAGAAGTTGTAAGAAAAAATATAATAAGATGTATGGAATATATTGAAAGTCATGATAGGTATGATCCTTACACTATTGGAAGATGTTATGGAAATATTGTTTTATATGAAAATAACTTTTCAATAAATATAATAAAAGAAATAGAGAAACTTAAACATATGAAAAACGAAGATATTATAAGGAAAGTAAAAAATTATATTCTTAATCACTCAAATGAAAATATTTTAAAATATTCTTTGAATTAAATTATATATGGACTTGGATCGGAAGATTTAATGATAAAGATGTTTTTATTAATAAATTCTATAAATTGAATTATATAATTAATTATGCTATGGAGAATAAAGATTTATCTAAAAGTGGTTTAGAGATAGATATTGTAGCTAGATTAAAAGTATTGGAGAAAATGAAAGAAAAAGGATATAATCCATATCCATATGAATTTGATAAGACAAATGATGTAAAGGAAATAGCAAATGATCCTAATAGATTTATGGATAAGTATGTTAAAATTGCTGGAAGAGTTTATTCAACTAGAAAACATGGTGGAATTGTATTCTACGATATAAGGGAGGAAGGTTACAGAATACAGGTTGTTATTAAAAAAGATATAACAAAGAATTTTGAAGATGCATATGAATTTATTCAGAGAGGAGATATAATTGGTGTATATGGAAAGATAGGAAAAACAAAGGCTGGAGAGTTATCTTTATTTGCTGAGGATTGGATTATATTAACAAAATCATTAATTTCTTTACCAGATCAATGGTATGGATTTGATGATGTAGAAGAAAGATATAGAAAAAGGTATTTAGATCTATTAATGAATGACGAAGTAAGGAGATATTTTGAAATAAGATTTAAAACAATAAGTTATGTTAGGAAATATTTTGAAAATTTAGGATATATAGAGGTTCAAACACCAGTATTACAACCAGTATATGGAGGAGCAAATGCAAAACCATTTATTACATATGTAAATGATTTAAAAGAAAACTGGTATTTGAGAATTGCCACAGAACTATACTTAAAAAGATACATAGTTGGGGGATTTAATAAAGTGTTTGAAATTGGACCAGATTTTAGAAATGAATCAATAGATGTAACTCATAATCCAGAATTTACAATGTTAGAAGCCTATGAAGCTTATGCAAATAGAGATAAAATGATGGAAATAGTAGAAAATTTAATATATGGAATTGCAAAGGATGTTATTGGAAAAGATTATATTGAATATGATAGTAAAAAAATATCATTAAAACCACCTTGGAAAAGGTTAACAATGTATGATGCATTAAAGGAATATGCAAACATAGATGTAACAAAATTATCTGATGATGAAATAATTGAAATAATGAAACAGAATAATATTCAACTAGAATTAAAAGAATATAATAGGGGTTTGGCAATTACTGCATTATTTGAAGAATTGGTTGAAGACAAATTAATTGAGCCAACATATATTATAGAACATCCAAAAGAAAGTACACCTTTATGTAAAATAAGCAGAAAAGATCCATCTTTAGTTGAAAGAGCAGAAGGATATATTTTAGGAGTAGAAGTTACAAATATATATTCTGAATTAAACGATTCAATATTACAAAATAAATTATTATTGGAACAGTCAAAAATGAGAGAATTAGGATTTGAAGAAGCACATCTATATGATCAAGACTTTGTAGAAGCATTAATGTATGGAATGCCACCAACAGGAGGAATTGGAATAGGTATAGATAGAGTAATAATGTTACTATTAGGAATAAAAAGTATAAAGGAAATTATACCATTTCCAATGATCAAGAAAAAAACAGAAAGCGAAGCTGCAAAAATGTTGACAAAATATACAATAGAAAATCCAATTGTAAAAGGTTATGAAAAATATTAGGCTCTTCCAATTCCAAATCTTTCTAGTAATATTTTTATATTATCATTTACCAAAAATATAAAGAATAAACTATATAATACTACAAATAAATAATAGTAAATATTTATTGGAGCCAATAGTCCAAATCCAAATAATGAAATTATAGTTGCAATTATTAATCCTGCAATTGTAGATATTAAGAATAGTTTACTTGGTTTTGATTTATAAAATCTATCTTTTTCCCTAAATATATATGGCATTAGTAGACCAAAATATGTTATTGATATAAAGAAAAAAGAATGCAAGAGATGAATATTATTTATTTTAAATATATTTAGTGCTATATATAATAATAAAGACATTTCAGAAAATGTAAATATACCCATTATACCAGCATATTTTACCAATTTTAATATATCCCATTTTTCAGGATATTGCGATCCTCTTTCATCATCTACAGACAATGCTATTGTTTGAAAATCTATGATAAAGAAAAATAATAATACCTCTGTAGATGATAAAATATATAATGGACTATGATAAAAAATTATAGTAAATAAAAATACAGACAAGACAAATACTGCAATTTCTATTGTCTTATTTATTTTTGTTAATATCCAAGTAACAACTCTTTGATATACAGATCTTCCAATCATAACTAAATCTACAATACCTTGTAAACCTTCTACTGTTAATACAACAGAAGCTGCAGATTTTGCAACATCTGTCGCATTATATACTGCTATACCAACCTCTGCTTGTTTTAATGATGGAGAATCATTTACACCATCTCCAGTCATTCCGACAATTTCTTTTTTCTCTTGTAAGTTTTTTACAATATAATATTTATCCTCTGGATATATTTCTGCAAATATTTCAGATTCATTTATCAATTTCCTTGCTCTATCAGGATCACTTTTTAATAATTCTCTTAATTCATTTCCAGATACTATTTTATCATAATCTAATCCAATTTCTTTTCCAATTTCTTTTGCAATTGGTAATGAATCTCCGGTTAACATTTTTACTTTTACCCCAAGATCTTTTAATTTTTTAATTAATTCTGGAGTATCTTTCCTTGGAACATCATATAACGCAACAAGACCAATGGGTTCCCATCTATTATTATTATTTATTGCAACTGCCAAAGTTCTATAGCCTCTTGATGCAAAATCATCAACTATTTTTGATACTTCTTTAGGTATATTTATTTTACATAAATCATTAAATATAATATTTACTGCACCCTTTGATACATAAAATATTTTATCTTTATATAATACTTTTGCTTCTGTTCTTCTAGTAGAAGGATCAAATGGTTTAAATTCTAATATTTTATAATCATTTTTATTTATATTAATTTCCTTTGCTTTATTAATAAATGCCATATCTATTGGATCATTATTTGATTCTTGAGATGCTAATGTTCCATACAATACCACATCCTCTTTTTTATAATTATCTAATTCTTTTATATCTGTTATAGATAATCTATTATATGTCAAAGTACCTGTTTTATCTGAACATAATGTTGTCATTGTTGAAGCATCTTCTATTGCAGATAATCTTGTAATTAATGCTCCCTTTTTCGACAATTCCATAGAACCAACTGCCATTGTAACTGTTATCATTACTGGTAATGCTACTGGAATCGCAAAAAGCAATAAAGATATAATTAAAGGTAATACAGTAGAAAGTATAAACTCCAAATTATGAATATATAAAAATGAGAGTAATAATGTTAATCCACCAAATATTAATACAATTATTAATAATGAAAATATAATTTTATTTGTTATTTCTTCGATATGTAATTTTGGTCTTGCAGTAGATACTAGTTCTACTGTTTTTCCAAAATATGTATTCTTTCCAGTTTTATATACAATACAATTTGCTTCACCTCTTCTTATAATTGATCCTGAATATATAATCTGTCCCTTTTTCTTTTCAACTGTTAAAGATTCTCCAGTTAATACAGATTGATCTATCTCTAATGTATCATCACTAACAATTATACAATCCGCAGGGGATATATCTCCAGCCCTTAATCTTATTATATCCCCTGGAACTAAATATTTTGATTCAGTTAACTTCCATTGTCCTTCCCTTAATACTCTCGCCTGTATTTGTAATTTTTCTTTTAATAATTCTAATGCTTTGTTTGCTTTTTCTTCATGTATAAAAGATATTAATACATTAATAAATAATAAGAATAAAACTAAATATGCATCTATATATCTTCCAAATATAAAATATAGTATTATAATAATTTCCAACATTATTGAGGAAAATGAAACAAATTTTTTCAAAAATTTAATCAAATTACTTTCCCTTTTTTCTTCTATTAAATTATATCCATACTCTTTTAACCTTTTATCAACTTCTTCTTTTGTTAAACCATAATCTAAATCTGAACTTAGTTCTTGAAGAACCTTTGATAGTTCTACATTATCATTCATACTATAAAAACTTCCTTATTATTTATAAAGAATAATAGTTAAAAAATCCTTTATTTCTACCTATTATCTCCACTACCTTGTAGAGTTCCTCTTTCTTTTCTACCTCTAACTTTCTTCAAATTATATTCTGCAACTTCTTCTAGAGAAATATTAAATCTTCTTGCAGTTTCTGAAAGATACCATAAAATATCTCCAAGTTCCGATATAATTTCTTCCCTTGGTATTTGAATATTATCCCTAGCAATTTTCTTTATTTTATTTAATAATTCTCCAACTTCTCCAGCCAATGCTAATGCAGTATAATAAAATCCTCCATCCAATTTATCTGGATATATTGCAGTTTCTTTTGCTCTTTCTTGATATTCATTAAATTCCATTAACTATATTTATAAAAAATTTATATAAACGCCGCGGGTGGGATTTGAACCCACGCCCCCTTTCGGGGATATGGTCTCAAGCCATACCCCTTGGACCGCTCGGGCACCGCGGCATATAAATAATTTTGATCTTTATACAATTTTAAAATATTTGGGTTTTAAATATTCTAATAGATCATGGACTAGCTTTGATGAATCAAAATTATTTGAAGAGATATATATAAAACAATAATCAAGTCTTTCCCAATAATTTAATGCAATAATAAATTTATTTGTATCAAATAAAAATGAAGAAAATTTTTCTTTATCCGATATTATTATTTTTTTATTATTTATTACCAATTTATATTTATCAACTAAATAATCAAAAAATTTATATATATCTTGCTCAGAAAATAAAAAATTATTTCCTATTCCATTAAGAACTAGTTTTACTTCCATATAATATTCTCTCTCTTATTATATTATCTATATCTTCTTCAGTTCCACCAACCTCTACAGATTTTATTACCTTTAATATTGCTGGATTCTTTAATGCTAGCCCAACTGCTAGACATGAACCAGTTTCTAATTTTGTTAATGCTTCAAAATATTCTCTAGATAAATAAGGACATGTTTTCCTTATAAATTCCAAATCTTTTGGATTTATTATCTTTAATAAGATAAATGTATTTAATTGAGATGTAATATCTTCAATAATACTAGAAGGTACCTGAGATACTAAGATTAATCCCAAACCAAACTTTCTTCCTTCTCTTGCAATTAAAGATATTCTAGAAGAAACTTCACTATTTTTTGATGCAAATCTATGTGCTTCCTCAATCACAATTCCCAAAATATCTGTTTTATTATTAAATTTCCATGATTTATATTTTTCGTAAGTAACTTCTAATAATATATCTATTAATATTCTCTGTTCTTCAATTGATAATGGATATAAATCAAATATAATTATTCTTGGAATAAATTTATTAGATTCTTCTAAATATACCTCTCCGTTTTCTTCTTTAACTATATTATAATCAGAAATACTAAAGTTTCTAATATCTTCTAACAATTTATTAAATAATTCATCTACATTTTCGCCCATATCATCTACATTTCTTGGGAATAATAACCAATCCTTTATCCTTAACAATCTTGATTGTAAAGATCTCACTACATCTTCTCTATTTTTGTATTTTTCAAATATTTGTGGTGGGTCTTTTTTATTTACCATTTCCAATAATTTATCCATGAATTTTGGTGCTTTTCCTTCTTCTAATGATAAAATTTTATATAATAAAGAATAAACATGCGGAGCCTGTTTTCCAGATATTCCAAGAAAACTTTCCATATAATCTTTTATATATTTTAATGATAATTTCGCATTATATACTATTACATTTTTCTTGTTTCTTTCACTTATTAATTTTTCTATAAATTCTTTTTCCCTTTTACTAAACGTTATTATTATAGAATTTTCAAATGATAATATATAATCTCTATGAATATCAAACAACAATATTGGTATATTCTTCTTTGATAATTCACTTATTATATGAGCAACTGTTGTACTTTTTCCAGAACCAGTTATTCCAAATATTCCAGTATGTCTTATAATTAAATTCTTTATACCTAAATCTACAAAAAATTCTTTATTCTGTAAATTTATTTTCCCCAAGGATATTGATGACTCTTTTTCTTCAAATGAATATATTTTACTCACTTCTTCCTCTTCTGGCAAGAATACCTCATCCCCAGGAACTGGTGGAGTTTTTGGTTTTTCTTGTAATATTTTCCCATTTTTTATTACTCCAATAAATATTGCCTTTCCAATTATTAAATATTGTAATTTTTTCATTTGTCCATATAATAATTCTATTGCTTCATAATCAAATAATCTTTCTTCCTCAATAGCTTCAGATTTTAAATCTTCAATTATTCCAAAATAAAAAAAATCACCAATTTTTACTTTAACTATACTTCCAATACCGACTGAATATCTTTCCTTTGGATCAACAACAAAATAAAAATATTCGGATGTTGCTTCGTTTATAACATAGCCAACTTTCATAGATGTATATTTATAATATACTTTTAAACATTTTTTATCTAAATATTTTAATGCCTGGTGCACTTAAAATAATAATACCTGAAGGAAGCACATTGAAGGATGTTATACGTATTGTAGGAGTAGAATTGAATGGACATAAACCCATAATTGTAGAATTAAGAAAAATACCTGGAGTAAATTGGAGATTTGCTAATGCTGTATGCAATGTATTAAAGATAAATAAATGGCAAGTTTTAGGATCTTTAACAGATGAGGAATTAGAAAAATTAGAGGATTGTTTAAAAAGACCACAAAATTATGGTATACCATCTTGGATGTTAGATAGAAGAAAAGATATTAAAGATGGTCAAGATAAACATTTGGTAGGACCAGATTGGGAAATTCAAGTAAAAATGGATATAAAAGAAAAAATTGAATTAAAAACATGGAAAGGACACAGACATATGTATAAATTACCTGTCAGAGGACAAAGAACAAGATCTCATCATAGAGGCGGTTCTACTATTGGTGTAATAAAGAGTAAAGAAGTAAGGGCCCAACAAAAATCTGAAAATAAACAGTAAAATGTGGAAAAATAGAAAAATCTGGGAAAGTCCCAAACATCCATGGCAAAAGGACAGAATAGAAGAAGAAAGGCAATTATTAAAACATTATGGATTAAAAAATAAAAGAGAAATATGGAAAGCTTCTACAATTGCTAGAAGAATAAGATTTTATGTTAGATACTTAAATGCTAAAAAAGCTGCAGGAGCAGATGTATCAAAAGAAGAAGAAAAATTGAAGAATAGGTTAGTTAGATTGGGATTGTTAAATAAAAATTCAGATATAAGTGAAGCTTTAAACATAACAGTAAGAGAAATACTGGAAAGAAGATTACAAACAATTGTATTTAGAAAGGGTTTAACAAAAACAATAAAACAAGCAAGACAATTAATTGTACATAGACATATTGTTATAGGGGATAAAGTAATATCTTCTCCAGGTTATTTGGTTAAAGTTGATGAAGAAAATAAAATAAGTTATAATCCTTATTCAAATATAGATAAGGAAAAATTATTAAGTAAAAATATAAATAAGGAAGAAAACAAAGAATCAACCGTACAAGAGGCTAATCAATCTTCTCAATAATCCTTTCTTTTTCTTTTTTACTTTCTTCTTATTCTTTAAAATTTTATTTAGCCTATTTATATTTTTATTTAATAATATTATAGATAAATTAAACTCTTTTATCATTTCTACTTGACTTCTTAATTCGTTTATAGATTGATCTAATTCAGAAATATTATATGGAAAAGTTTCTTGAACCTTTATATATTCAATACCTTTCTTTAATATATCTTTTATTGTATAACCTTTTTTCTTTAATTCTTCTAAATCTTCTTTAATATCTCCAATATATATTGTTGTTGAATCCTTTGACATTTAAAAAATAGGTACTTTATTCTTTATATAATATATTAGAAAAATTTATATATAATATTTATAAAATTTTTCATAAAACTTATAAAGAGAAATTGTTACACCCATAATATAATAAAGTTTTATATAATTATACGACATTAAATTATGTTATTACAAAAAAGTTATCCTAATATATGACAAATTTTGCTATGGGAATTTATAAATAAAAAATTTGTATCTAATAGGTTGTATATCATATTTCTAATACAAAAAACTTATTATATCTATATATAAAATTTTTGGAAAATATTTATAAAATATTAGTTAGGTCGCATAACTTTATATTATTTATAAATATACTAACTAAAAAGTACTCATATCATAAAATAATATGACAATCTATTAGTAATAAATAGAAAAACTTATTAATAAATACTTAAAAATTCCAAAGTTGTATATATATGAATTTTTATTATCAAAATTTTATGGTAGAATATTGTAAATTACCATATGAAGATAAAAAATATGAGATCCTTATTAAAAAAGAGGAAGAAACAAATGAAAAATATGGCTATGACCCATGGAAAAGACCAATAAACGAATTGTTAGATTTCTCAATTATTAATTTAGATAAACCAAAAGGACCCACATCACATCAGGTTTCTGGATGGATAAAAAATATTTTAAATAAAAAAACGGGGCATGCAGGTACATTGGATCCAAAAGTAACCGGAGTATTACCGGTAGGAATCGGGGGAGGAACAAAAGTATTAAAATTATTGTTAACTGCTGGAAAAGAATATGTAGCATGGATGCATTTACATAGTAATATTGATGAAAATAGAGTATATGAAGTATTAAATAAATTCCAAGGAAAGATTATTCAAAAACCTCCATTAAAATCTGCAGTAAAAAAGGTTCCCAGAGAGAAAAATGTTTATTGTATAAAAGTATTGGAAGTTGATGGCAGAGATTGGCTATTACAAATTGCAACAGAAGCTGGAGTATATATAAGAAAATTAATAGACGACATAGGAAAGAATTTAGGAACAAAAGCTCATATGCAACAATTAAGGAGGATTAGGGTTGGAGAGCTAAAGGAAGATTCTGAAAAATATCCTCTATCCACCTTACAAGATATAATTGACTCTATATGGTTTTGGAGAAATGAAAATAATGAAAAATATATAAGAAGGGTTTTTCTACCAGCGGAGGTTGCAGCAGAACATACAAAGAAAATCTGGATATTTGATACTGCAGTAGATGCGATTGCACATGGGGCGAACCTAACAGTTAAGGGAATATCAAAACTATACTCAAATATAAAAGAAGGTGATTTAGTAGCAATATTTACATTGAAGGGAGAAATAGTCGCATATGGAACTGCATTAATGGATTCTGAAAAAATTTTAAATTCTGAAAAAGGTATTGCAGTTGATGTTGATAGGGTTATTATAAAAAGAGGCTTATATCCTAGAGTATGGAAGAAATCTAATATACAATGAAATCAATATTGGGAATTGATGAAGCTGGAAGGGGACCTGTAATTGGGCCAATGGTAATTGCTGGTTATTGTATTGATGAAGAAAAGATTGAGTTATTAAAATCTTTAGGTGTTAGAGATTCTAAAGAATTAACAAGAAAACAAAGAGAAGAAATATATGATGAAATAATAAAATTAACAGATAAATATAAATATATAATAATCGGTCCAAAAACAATAGACCATTATGTATATAAAAATAGATTAAATTATTTAGAATTTGAAAATATGGTAAAGATAATCGAGGAAATAAAACCAAATACAGTGATAATTGATTCTCCATTAGTTAATACAAAAAAAGTAATAGAATATATAAAAAATAATTTAAAAATAAATGTCGAAATAATTGCGGAAAATAAAGCAGACAAAAATTATCCTGTAGTATCTGCAGCTTCAATTATTGCAAAGGTTATTAGAGATAAAGAAATTGATAAAATTGAGAAAAAAATAAACATAAATTTTGGATCTGGATATCCATCTGATGAAAGAACAATTAAAGCAATAAAAGAAAATTATGAAATATTGAAAGATTATATTAGAGAATCTTGGATGACAGTTAAAAGAATAAAAATAGGAGATCAGAAAAATATATTTGATTTTTTATAAAAATATCTCTTTATTAATAAATATTTTTATCAAAAATTATTATCTTAATTTTAATATATAGAAAGATTATAATAATTTATAGAATTAAGAATGGTAAGATAAACATACCTATTGTTAGATTAATTATTATAATTGCCGATAATGCTACATATAAAATGTTCTTTTCACTAAAATATTTTTTAAGTTCCATTAAAACTTCTATAAGTGGTACGGAGATCAAAATAAAATAATAGATATACGATAATAAGATATTTTCTGTTAATAAATAATATATTATAGCAAAAATACTTAGAATAAATAATACTATAAATGCAATTTTTTGAAATTTATACATTTTGTTAATAAAAATATCATCTTCTTTTATATATTTTTCAAAATTTACCTTTTCCTCTTCTTTTTCTTTGAATTTTACCCTTTTTAATAATATAAATGAAATTAGAGAGACTAAAAAAGCAATCAATAATGAATAAAGTATGTTATTTATATTCAAACCTACTAATAATAATCTTGCACCCAAATATGATATAAATATTATAAAAATGAATCTTATTGTATTATCCTTTAATCTCATTAATAATCTAGTTCCAATCCTTGAACCAACTAAAATTCCTAAGGTAATGAAAGGTAATAAAATAAAGTCTATATAACCTGCTTTGAAATATAAAATTGAAGATGTATCCGCAGTTACTCCTATCATAAAATTACTAGTAGTAGTACTTACTTTTATTGGCAAATTCATTATTAAATCCATTCCCAAAACTTTTAATATTCCTGAACCAATTCCTAATAAACCAGAAACAAAACCCGCAAATAACATAACAACCCATCCATAAACCCATCTTAACCCATTATAATATATTATTTTTCCATTTTCTTCATATTTTCCAAATAAATTAAAGAAATATGTAGATTCATCGGGTTTTGATGGATAATATTTTTTTCTTAAATTCTTTATTATCAAAAATATTGAAGATAATAATAATACAACTCCAAATATTATATAAACAATAAGAAATAGATTATGAGTATATAGATAGTTATTTAAAAGAAATCCAAATATAGCACCAAAAGTTGTAGCAGTTAATAAACTAATTGCTATATTATCATTAGCAATTTTTTTCTTTATATATGTTAAAGATGAAGATAAAGATGTCGAAATAGTAGATAATAAAGATATACCAATTGTTAAATATAATGGATAATTTAGAAATATTGTTAAGATTGGAGAAATAATTGTCCCACCACCAAGACCCGTTATAGAACCTATAATACCTGCAAAAATACCAATAACTAATATTAACATTAGATTAAAAAATGTATATATCATGTATAAATAAAATTCCTTAAAATATATAGGCCTTCATATTTTGATATATTTTCTTACATTTATTATAAATATAGAAGATAGTGAATAAACAGAAACAAATATTATGTCATGCAATTTCAATGGTTTGAAATAAATGCTCAAATGTTTATAAATAATAGCATTGTTATATCATTATGGCAAAATATTTAATATTATTAACAAAAGAGGATAAAAATACAGTAGAAATGGCTTTAGAGTTTTCAAAAGTATTAAAAACGAGCGGAGCAGAAGATATAAAAATTTGTTTTACTTTAGAAGGAATTAAAGCATTGAATAAAGAAAACGAAGAATATAATTTAATTATATCTAAACATTTGGGAGATATAAAAAATTTAAATATAAATGTATATGCATGTGAAAAATGTATGATGAAATTCAATATACCTGAAGAAAAATTAATATATAAAGATAAAATATTTTCATATGAAGAAATGAATAAGTTAGTAGATCAGGGATATGCAATAATTACCTTTTAATTTCAATTATTTTTCCTTCAACATTATCTTTAAACAAATCATCATGTGTACATAGTATTATTTGATAATTATCTAAGCTAGATATTAACTGAGCTAAGGATAATCTTATATTTTCATCCAAGGATTCTGTAGGCTCATCCAATAATAAAACACTAATATTTAGATTTAGTATAGAAGCAATTGCCAATCTTAATGCTAAGTCTAATATTTTTATTTGTCCTCCGCTTAGTCCAGCTTCATCAATATATTTTTTAATACTCTTTCCATCAATATTTTTAATTATATAAATATAAAATAACTTCTCATCTTTTACTTTACTTTCTTTTATATCTATTCCAACATCTATAATATCTTGATATCTATACAATTTCTTAAAATAAAATCTAAATGCATTTTCCAGGTTTTTTGATAGTTTTTCTCTGTTAACCTCTATATATTTTAATAAAACATTATATAAAGACCTTAGATTATTTATATTTTTACCTATATTCTTTAATTTTTCATTTATATTATTATATATATTTAACTTTTCTTTATAATTTTTTATTAATTCTGGTTTTAGATTTTCATATTTCTTTATTTCTTTATCAAGTTCATTTATCTTATCTTCAAACTCATGTAATGAATTTAAATTATTCCTTTTATATATATCTTTTATTTTTTCTAGATTCTTTTTCATATTATCTATCCTCATTAAAGAATATCTGATATTATTTATCTCATTTTTTATGTTTTGATATTCTTTTCTTAAATTATCTATTACTTTATCCAATTCGTTTTTCTTTATATAATTTATTGTATCATTTATTATCTTATATTCATTTATTTGATTTATTTTATAATTTATTTCATTAATTTCTTTTTCAATCCTTATTTTTTCATTTTCAATATCCGATAAATTTATTTTATCTTTAATTTTTCCCTGAATATATAGAAAATATTTATATTTATTTTCCATTTCCTGATAAGATTTATCTAGATTATTTTTTTCATTTTTAAATTTACCTAAATTATCTTTATCTCTATCCAAACCTTCTTTATATTGATTTAACAGTTTTTTATGTAAATCTTCATCCAGAGTTCTTTTACATACTGGACATTCTGATATTTCTCTATTTAGGATATTTAAATATTCTTCCTCTTCTTTTATTTTATTTTCTAAAATTATAATATTATTTTCCAATTCTTTCTTTTTATTCTCTATATTTTCTATTTCACTTTCTATATTTTTATATTCTATATATTTTTCTATATTAGAATAAATTTCCTTTAATTCTTTTAATTCATATTCTAATTCTTTTTCATTAACATTTTCTAAATATTCTAATTCTTTTTTTCTATTTTCTAAATATTCTAAAGAATTGCTTAATAAATCATTTGAATAATTTTCATATTTAAGATTTTTTCTTTCAGATTCAAGATTTAATATATTATCATATAATTCCTTTTCTTTTTCTTCATATTCTTTTAACTTTTGATTTAGATAATTTTCTTGAGTCAATAAATTATAATCTATACTACTTTCCAGTGTTTTTAGCTCTAAATAATCTTTATATATATTATCCCTTATTTTTTTTAATTCCAAATACTTATTAATTTCTTCTAATAATTTTTCAATATCCTTATCACCAAAAATATTTTTATATAATTCTATATCTTTTAATAATAGATTCTTTTCTTTTTCTTCATATTCTTTTTCCTTTTCTAAATCTTTTATTAACCCTTCAACTATTTTTAATATTAAAGAATAATATTCTATATCAAATATTTTTTCTAATAATTTTGTTAATTCAATTTTTCCAGATAAATTGATATATCTTCCCAAATCTCCTTGTTTTATATACAATACATCCATAAATTTCTCAACCCTATTTATATTCAACATTTCCTTTATTTTTTTATTAACAATATCCGGTCCTGAAGCTATAACCCTATTTCCTTCATATAATATTGCCTTAGATTCTCCATTATTATTTGAGGATCTTATTATTTTGTATAAAGTATTTTCTCCATATATTTCCAATTCTACATTTAGATTATATGCACCAGTTCTTATTAAAGATGATGCATTTGATATATTTATACTAGGCAAAGAATCTTTTCCAAATAAACCAAATAATATTGCATGAAATATGGATGTTTTTCCAACCCCATTCTCCCCTATTATTATATTTTTTTCATCAAAATTAATCTCCAAATCTCTATGTATTTTAAAATTCTCTAATCTTATTCTATTAACTTTCATTTTATTAATTGTTTAAATATTGTTTCCCTTATTCTATCTAAATCCGAATTCTTACCAGAATACATTTCCTCAAATAATTCTTTTATATAATTAAACGTTTTTACTACTTCTTCCTTATCGTTTACAAAAAAAGAACTATCTATTATATTATCTATTGTAATTAACTCCTTATCTGATTTTATTTCCTCATCTAAAGGATAAGAATCATCCAAGATTAAATATCCAGATTCTATTAAATTTTCTAGTAGATTTTTTATATTAATATAATAATCTTTTTTATATCTAGCCTTAATTTTTATAATTGTTTCCTTAGATTTATTATAAATATCACTCTTTAATTTATTTAATCCATCATCATTATCTATTATATCTTCATAGATATATATTGGCCTAGTATTTAATTCTTTAAATTCTATATTATCATCTTCTACATAAAAAAATCCTTTCTTTATATTTTCTTCATCTTTTGATATTTCAGTCCTTTCAGTAGAACCTGGTAAAGCAAAAATTATATTATCATGTTTTTCTAAATGTTTCTTGTGAAAATGACCGAATGCATAATAATTTGCTTTGGGAAAATCTTCCATAGATAAAATCCTTGGTTCTTTGCTATAACCTTCTAAAATATTTTCTGGAAATATATTTACTGCACCATGAAAAATAAATATGGTATAACCATTATTTTCAAATTTTAAATTCGATAGATTCTTTTTATAATATACCCTTAATTGCTCATATGATAAATTTGATGGTTCAGATATTCCATAAATGTATACATCTTTATATATAAACGGCTCTCTTATATTTGCTTCATATATTAAATCCAATCTTTTTAATATTTCTAAAATGTTTTGCCTTTGTCCTTTTGTATCATGATTTCCCTTAATAAATATTAATGGTATTTTATTATCTTTTAATTTAAATAATATATCTAATATCTCCAATAAATATTTTGAATCTATTCTAAAATAATCATCAAAAAAATCTCCAGAATGAATTATAAAGTCAACCCTTTCTCTAATTGCAAAATCTATAACTTGTTTAAATGAATTTAAAAAATCATATTTTCTAATCTCACTATATTCTACTGGAATTTGACATCCTAAATGGGTATCAGAAACATGAACAAATTTCATTAAATATTATTGTATAAAAATTTTTTATTTATATTTTCCAGATATTCTTTCAAATAATTTAAAACTATTTCTTTATCCTTTTTATAATAATCAAAACTTATTTTTAATAAAAAAGAATCTTCGGTATAATGTAATTTAATAATTTTATTTAATGTTAGTTCATCTTTATCAATTCTTAGATAAATATTATAATTCTCATCAAAGTTACAATTATTTTTTATATCTTCAAACTTTAATCCTAAAGAAATTAAATTTCTAAAAAATATATATGTGCTATTTTTATTATTAATTTTTATTTCATATACTTCAATTATATTACTTATTAATCCTCTATCTTTATAATTATTTATTTTTATTTTCTTTCTATCTA
>Ga0080003_1000955_pt1 | contig 16900 bp, 27 predicted proteins | sample JossMetagenome_FD_69206 | JGI IMG/M metagenome (GOLD analysis project Ga0080003, IMG submission 69206) | Hot spring microbial communities from Joseph's Coat, Yellowstone National Park, USA - JC2_E (SPADES assembly) (version 2) | ecosystem: Environmental > Aquatic > Thermal springs > Hot (42-90C)...
AAATGAAACATTAAGATATATTGCCGGAATATTTGTTGTATTAGATGTATTAGCTTTATTAAAGATCTTAATGAATATATAATTATGAGTAAACAATATAGAATAGGTTATTATTATGAAAAGAAAGTTAAGAAAATATTAGAAAATGAAGGTTATTTAGCTTGGCGTTCACCAGCATCTAAATCTCCAATTGATATTATTGCAATAAATGATAAAGGTTATGTAAGGTTAATACAAGTTAAAAGGAAAAAAGACAATACAAACAAACTATATATTAATAGGGAAGACTTTCTTAAAATATATGAATTAGCTAAAAGATTTGAAAATACAAATAATGTTGATGTTGAAATATGGGCTTTTTTAGGTAATAAATTGGAAAAGTATAATAAAAAGGATATATTAGCTATGCTTTAAGCTTTCTAATATTAGATTTATTAGTCCTTGCTCTGATAGATCTTTATATAGGCTTACAACTTTTATAATAGTATCTACTTCATCTTTAAGTTTAGGATCATTCATAATCGTTTTTACAAGTTCATAACCTTCCTTTGTAAGATAAATCATACTATAATCAGTTTTAAAATCTATAGCTTCCCAAACATGAAGTAAATTATCGAGAATACTATTTAAATCAAAATATCCATCCAGTGTAGTTATCTCGATTGTTTTTGTTTTCATATTAATATAAAAGTCTAAATCTTCTAAAGGATCTATAGGTTCTATATTCTTAATCTCATTATATACTAAATAAAGCAATGTACTAAGTTTTTGTTTTGTTATTCCTCCTTTATTTAGATAAAGTATTAATAAAATAACTCTCTGGTCCCATGTAAAATTAAATTCTACAATTGTTCCACCCATATCTATAAACTTATGCTACAAAATATTTATAAAACTTTCTTTCACTGTAACTTTGTGGTCTGAAACTATCAACCAACGTGTCTGACCATTAAACACCCTGGTATGATGTATCTACTTTTTAGTGGAGATAGGATACCAGGGTGTGTATACCACCCCCCATACACCCTGGTTGCCTGTTTCGAACCACTGAGGTACAGTAACATGAAAGGTTTATAAGCATTATCAAAACCTAAAAAACCTGTTGAAATATTTTCAAGATACATAATATTATATTTGCCTTTCATATTTATAAACCTATCCCAAAGACCTAATTTTTCTATCGTATTCATTATATACTTTTTCAATGGTATTTATTGTTAATTGTTCATCTACTCTTTCTATTTCCTCTTTTAGTAACTTATAATATTTTTTAAAGTCTTCTTCTTTTGATAATGTATTCAAAACTATTTGTTTAAATCTAATTTTATAGTCTAGTTTATCTAAAAGATACTGACTTAATTTATATGCAATATCTTCCTCAGAGTTAACTATCTTGTCAGATAATTCAACTAAACTTTTAGCATATGCATAAGATAATATTGTATCAACATTTAATTTTATTCTTAATAGGAAACTAAATAATCTATAACCTAATGCACTACTATCTTTTGATTTTTTAGCTGCAGGTGTTATTATACTTGCTATTCTTCTAGAAACATTCATATCTAATTCTCTCATGGTTAAGATTCTTTCTGCATACCTATCCAATTCATCTATTGGTAGATCTTTCTTTATTTCATCTGGTAACTTTTCATAAGTATAATATAATATATCATCATCTGTTTTTGTTTCATCCTGTGGTCTAAAAATTAATAAATTATCATCTAACTCGAATATTATTTTTCCCATTATATTGTATTAATTAGTTCATTTAATTTAGCCTTTACCAATTCTCTTTTTCCATTATCTGTAATAAACTTTATTTTATAATCTAATGAATAGGAATAGAATCTATATATAAGTTGTATAAATCTTTTTATAATTCTCTCATCATTAAATCCCATTCTATCAATAATATATAATAGATCTATTGCCTCATTTATATATATACCTCTAATATTTTTATAGGCCGAATCATTGTTTAATGTGTATATTAATGTATATAACAACGTTTTAGCCATGTTTGTATAATCTCTATTTACTAACAGTTGTTCTAATTCTTTATCAATATCTGACTCGCTTTCTATTATATCCGATACTAAAAAAAGATTATATACCTTATCTAATACCTCTAATAGCTCCATCATGATTTAAGAATTTCTTTAATTAATTTAGCTTTTTCATCTTCTATATATTTTATAAATTCAGCTCTAGCTTTTTTACTTTTTATAATCCATAATAGTAGTTTTGTATATAAATATCTTTTATTTATGTTTAAGAGTGTTTTTAACTCATCAAATGCATTATGTATTTCATTTACTTGTTTTTTAGTTGCTACAATGGTAATATTTGTTTCAATAAGTGTATCGTCTGTAAATATTTCCATATTATTCTTGTATTATATTAGCTAATTCTCTTAATTTTGCCTTTATTAATTCATTTTTTTCTTTATTTGCTACTAAATCTAACTTATTTTCTAATGAATATAAATGAAATTCTACTACTAAACTTATAAATTTTTTGATAATTTCTTTATCATCTAAACTAAATAAATCAATTCTAGATAATATATTTATGCAATCAAATATTTTTTTACGGGCTATTTTAGCATATATTGGATAATTATTTATATCAAACATTAATGAATAAATAAGTAATCTTATTGCCTTTTCGTATTGTCCCTTTTCTATTAATTCTTTTATTCCATTACTTATAGGGGCTTCTTCTACTAATATACCCGATGTTAAAAAAAGGTCGTATGTTTCCATTAATAGATTTTTTGGGTCCATGTTATAATATATGAAAGTTAAATTTTATAAACTTTAATTGGTATAAAACTTTATAAACTTATACAACTAAATATATGGTATGGTTGCCAGAAGATATTGGTGGGTAAGGTTTTTAGATGAGAATACTGCAGAATATATAGATAAAGAAATACAAAAGATGGCAATAGACCTAAATGAAAACTTAGAAGTACTTAGAGGTAAGATCTATAAAGCAGTAGTATATGATCCTGAAGTAAAAGCCAAAATAATAGAATATATAAAGAAAAATGGACAGTAAAGATCTTGAAAAGATAGAGGAAATAATAGAAAGGCATTTATTTGAAGAAACAAATAACTCAGAATATGAACTAAAAAAGATAGATGTTATGATAAAATATTTGATATATCAATATCTAAAAAGAATAGATTATAGATTAGATTCTATAGATAATACTTTAGCTAATACAATAAATGATGCAATATATAGTATAAATAAAACTTTAGATCCTTGGAATGATACAGATAAACATTTATGGGAATATTTAGGTGATCATCTAAAAAATATAAATGAAACTTTAAAATCTATAGATGAAAATTTAGCTGAATGGGCTAATTCAGGAATATATGAAAAATAAAAATGGCAGTTACAAGAAATGATATACTAAATGATATACAATTATTAAAGAAAGGATTACAAGAGGTAGAATTTTATATAAGAAATTATACAGAAGAAAATACTAAAAATAATGAAAAAGGTATTAATGGAGTTATAGATTATATGGGAAAGATATTAAAGGAAATAATTAGTAAACAAGCAATAAATTATAGCACTATTTTAGAAGATGCAAAAAAGAAAGGACTAGAAAGAGAGTTTAGAACTGCATATAGAATATTAAGACAGTTATACTTTATAGATTATGACCAACAAAATAAATTAATAATTATTGGTAGTAAAACAAAATATCTTATAAAATTATTTACTGATTCAAAGTTTGAAAAGAAAGAAATAGACACAAAAAAAGTAAATGAAATTTATAGCTGGGTATTAGATCAACTTATTAAAAATGAGTGGATTGAGGTTAATACGATAAAGGGAACATTTAAAGGTTATGAAAAAGAGATTATGGAAGCTATTAATAAAGTACTTTCAGAAAATAAAGGTAAATTGATGGATAATAAAATATATAGAGTTGAAACTGAGAAATCGAAAGCTATAGATATTAGCAGAGCTAAAAAGATAAAAGAACTAAAGGACCAAATAGATACTTTAGAAAGAAGAATCGAAATAGGTCAAGCTATGGAATTATCAAAAGAAGAACTACAGAAGTTATTAGAGGAAAAGAAAAAGCTTGAAGAAGAATTAAAACAATTAGAAAACCAACAATGAGTAGAAAAAGCCCATTTGAAAAGGATGTAAACCCTAAAGAAAATTTAGAAAGTTTAACAAATTTATTTATATTTATAATAATTGTTATGTTAATATTATTGGGCATATATTTTTTAGCAGAGGTATTATATAATCCAATATATACTTTACTTTCTATTATTGGAAATACTATAATAAATGTTACAAATTATATAACACCGATTCCATCTGTTATCATTATTTTATTAATAGCCGCAGCAATATCAAAATTAGGTACTTTTTTAGAAGATGAAAATGATATAAAATTATATGAAAAAACTATATATTTCTTTTGGTTTATGGATATAATTACTCTTTTTGCAATAATTATAACTTATGCATTTAGTTCTATACCAATACACTTATTAGTAGGCATTGGATTTACATTATTTATAGCACCACCTTTTGTATTCTTAATTATGAAAGGACTATGTGAATTATTAGGCTTAATAATAGCTGATGCATGTCATAATCCATTCAATGGTTGACTACGACCCAAAAGAAATTTTTAATGAACCAATTTTTATGAATACAATACCAGAAAATATAGATATATCAGAAGAAAAATATGAAGGTATTAGTCCATATCTACCATTTATTAGAGATTGGGATTCAGATATAATTGATATAATTTATCTAAGTAAACCTGAAAAAGAGGAAGAATTTACATTAAAATTATTAAGAAAAGGATCTTTAGACTTTATTGGGAGAATTACTGAAATAAAGGTAAGATCACCTATAGAATTTATAGCAAAATTATCAAATGGAGTTGATGTTATATTTGATGAAGATACTTTAAAAAAGAATAATCCCGATATGGATGATAAAGATTTAGTAGATGTATTAAATGAAGTTATGAAAGCAAGATTATTGTATTTAAATATTATAGTAAAAGGCAAAGATAAAAGACACCATAGATTTTACATAAAATCTTATATGGATTTAGCGAAGGTTGAATTAAAAACTAAAGAACTATTAGAGATAAAAGAAAAGTACAAAGTTAATTGGTTTGATCTATTCTTATGTGCTGTTGGAATAAATCCTTTTGATATGAATAAAGATGAATATGCTCTATTAAGAAAAATATTTCTGCCAAGAGTTTTATCATTATTCCCAGTGAAATTAAATGATGATTTTACAAAGTATACACATACTTTACAATTTACAAAACCAGGATCCGGTAAAACAACATTTTATGTAAAACTAATTAATGTTATGAAAGTTACAATATTTGGAAAATTTCCTTCTAGAACAAGATTAGTAATGGATGCAAGATCTGGAACTTTAGGCGCCATATTCCATAATGATTATATAGTAATTGATGCATTTGATAAAAATTTAGAAAAGGATAAATTTGATGAGTTTATATCTTATGCAGAAAGTGGATTAGCTCAGGGAGTATGGCATATAGAAAAAGGAAGTGCATCAACTAAATCTGAAAGAGATACAATTAAAAGAGATGTTGGCTTTATATTTTTGGGTAATGTTGATAAGATTAGTAATGAAAATTTAACAGACCTTGTAAAAGACTCAAAAGAATGGTTAAGAGGTGAGCTAAATAAAAAGGGATTAAGCCCAGGATCTATAAGTGCCTTTTTAGATAGATTAGCAATTGTAAATATAATAGATGATGACTTTGATGTAAATAGATATTTAGTAGATAAAACAATGAATGCATCATACTTTATGGCAATGATTAACCAAATTAAGCAAGATATATTTAAAGCAAAATATAATTCAACAAAGCTATCAGATTTAAAAGGAAGATCTAGAACATTTGCTATTATGGTAACTAAAAAAATAAGGGGTTTGGGATTAAGTACAATTATAGATGATCCTGAAACAGATATACAACAAGGATATTTGGAAGAAATAGCTAAAGATATTGTAAAAGGTACCTTTGGTTGGAAACATGATTAGTGGAATTATTGCTATTTTAGTAGGCTTTATTATAGGTTTAATAATAAATAGTAATTGGTTCCAAAATTCGGTTAATACTTTATTTAACAAAATGTTTCAGGGAAATATAAAAAGAATAAAAAATGTAAATGAAGAAACTTTAGAATCATTTTATAGAGAATTATACAAAAAGAATAAAATGCAAATTTATACAGCAATAAACTATATTATCTTTTATTCTACAATAATATTCCTTATATTAGGTACTACAATAACGGTCTCAAACATTTTTATACAACCTCTAAAATTGGGAAATATTATTATACCAAACTGGATATTAGTATTAATAGGAAATACATTAGCTGTAATATATAAATATTTTAAAACTAAAAGGAAAGCAAAGGCTACTTATTCAAATTTTTTGTAATAAAAGTTATTCTATAATATAGGTTTATCATATCTCTTTGTATTTCAACTTTAAACAATTCTGGATTCATACTTTGAGTTTCAGAGTTATATAAATAAACAAATTGGTTTGCTTTATCAATTTCATCCTTAATTGTTTTCTTTATAGTTTTATCATCTTTTAATTTATCCCTTAATTCTTTTAATAACTCCTTTTCCTTTTCTTTTATTAAAGGAGTCTTTAATAAACCATACTTTTGTAATGTTTGTATAAATGTTATAGGAACTATTATTAAAAGATCAACATAATTATTAGGATAATTTATGGAAAGTAAGTTGGTTTTGAAATCATTTTGCATATAATATATATTTATAAATGGGGCTTTATAAATTTTATATATGGAAAGAAAAGTTCCTTATATTACTTATTTACTAAATTCAAAGGAGGACCTAAAAGAAAGACTTAAAGAAAGGATTAACCAAATAAAAAAGAATATAGAAAGTGTTGAAAAGGAATATGGTAATGATAATAAAATTATAGTTAAGAATAGTGCCATGATTGATCTAAAAGAGGCTTTAGTTTTAGCCTTAAGCTATTTAGCCATGTCTAATTCTAATAAAGTTGATGAATATAAAGACAAGGTTATCCAAAAATTGGCACATATTCGGGAAAACAGAATATTAACTTTAGACCAATATAGAGATACATATTGGTTATTAAAGCAAATATTAGAGTTATAATTTATAAAACCCTTTAAACAATAATATAATATGGATGAAAATTATCAATATACATATCAAATTCCTGACTTAAAAACAAGATTCCAGATTGGTTTTGGTAATATTATTGAACAAATTGTTAATTTATTAACATATTCAGAAATGTATGGAGATACAGAAACATTTGATAATGAAGAACTTAAATATAAATTAAGGGCTGCTATAGCTTATGCTTTAGCTTTATTGGGATCAACATGGGGTTATGCCATGAGTGCACAAGTTCAGAGGGATGTAGAAATGGCAAAAGAATCATTAAAAACTTTATTTAGTAGAATAATTAAAGATCCCGAATTATCTTATTTAGATCTTTTAGATATCTATTATCAATTAATTCAGCAAGTAAGTATTATATTAAACTATGGTACCCCAATACCAAGGCCAAGAACTGGAAATTATGAAATAACATAAAATGATAATAAAAGGTTTATTAGAACAAGAAATTACAAAAGATGTTATTGAATATAAAACATTATATACAATGTATTTAACTAAAAAAGATGATAATGTGGCATTAGCATTAATAAATAAGCTTTATAATCTAATTTATGATGCAAAATTATATGCGAGAATATTTGAAGAATTAGATAGAGAAGATAAAGAAATCTTATTGAAGGAATTAGATAGTTATTTTGAAGAATTAGATCCATTAAAAAATAGTAGAGCTTTTAATATAGAAAGTATAGATTCAATCTTTTGGTCCATAATGAATTATTTGAATGCAAAAACAAAGGATGATTTTGATAGAATATTAGCAAAAGTAAAAACAAAAGAATAAGGTTATTCCTTTTTAAAGAACTTGTATATTTTCTTTGCAATAATATAAGCTGGTATAACATATATTATAACCCCAGCTAATGCAATGGACACCCATAATAAACCTTTAAGTATATAGATAACAACTAATCCAATCAATATCAAAATAAATAAAACTTTACCTGCACTTACATCCATAATAATGATGAATCAGCAACTAATAATATTGCACCTATTGCATAGTAAAAGAATCCAAATGTTGAAGCTATAGAATATATTGCTGTTAATTCTGTTTCTATATTATATAATTGTAAAACCATATTTGGATCGCCTATGGTATTTATTAATTGGTATATTTGTGTTAAGCTATAACCTAAAAATGAAGGTAATATAATAACCATTAAAAATAAAGTATAAATAAGAGTAATTACATCAAAAAAGAATTTTAGTTTGGGATTTTTTATAAAGAATAATATTATAAGCCATATTATAATAGGTGATAATGCTAATCCCAACATTATTGGCATATAAAAGTTTACATTAGAAATCATATAAGGATTTAGTATATAGGTAACATTTGCAACCATATATTATATAATGTTTATAAAGTTTTATGTATTTTTCTTTAATATTGTTATAGCACTTTTTAGAGCTTTTTGGATTATTTTAGTTACATTATCTTTAATATCATTTGGTAAGTTTTGTATACTTTCAAAATTCCATTCTTTATTAAATATTAGTTTTGATTTATATATAGTCTTAACAGTATCATTTGTAATTTCTTTAGAAACTTCATCTTCTACTTTAGATATATCTGCGAAAGCAATTGGTACAACATTATTCCTATTTAGCATATATTCAATTATCATATTACCAATTGTAATATAACCAATTGGTGGTTTTGCATGTTTTACCGAAAATTTAGTAAATTCTTCCTGTATTTTTTGTGCAGTTTCATATTGTTTTAAGTTATATTCATGAATATCTCTTAGTTCCTTTAATTCTTTTCCATCATAAAAATAAAATTTTCGTTCATGACTTATTTCATTAGTTTTTAAGCTTATTGTAATTAAATGATTTGTTTCAAAATATATATCTTTATCAAATACTTTATAGTTCATCATGGTAAGGGATTAGTTATATGATATGTTTGGCTATTAATTTTTGTTGTATTAAGCATTAAAGATATATTATTAGTTAGTGTACTTCTTGCACTTAATAAGAAAAGGAACATTGCAACTACTATAATTACTATAATAACTGCAACACCAATATTTATAATTGTTCTAGTATCTGCATTTTTCATAAATGAAGTTATTCCACCACCAAATATTCCTTTTTTAGATTTAGTTACTTCTGCATAAACAGAACCTAATTGTCTAGCTTGTAAATAATAATTAAAAGCTCTTTCAATTGCATCACCTTGATTTAATTCTATATCTTCTTGTATATCCTTAACCTTTATTGGTTTACCTTTTACTTTTCTTAAAGCTAATTTATTTGTAATCTTTTTAATAAATCCCAGTTTATAGTTTGTTAATGTGCTATATTGATATATTAAAGAAATTTGATAATAATATTCTAATTCTTTATCATCCAAAGTTTTTAATTTTTCCAATTCTTTTTTTCTAATTGGTAAACCATAAAATAATAATATAGCATTTATCAAATATTCTTGTCCTTTTTCATCTATAATAGTCCATTTATCTTTTGAACCTCTAAATAATTTTTTTAGTTCAGAATCTTCAGTTATTAAAATATCTGGTGGATAATAGTAAATTATGTATACTTTACCTTTCTTAAATTTAGTTTCTTTATTGTTGTTTTTGATTTTGAGGTCCATAGTTTTGATAATTATAAGGTATTTGACCTTGATTTAGGAAAAATAATCCCTGTTGTGGTTCCTTTACTTCATATATAGATCTCTCACTTTTATACAATATTAATGCTGAATTTAAGTAAGAATCATTTTTTATTATAACTCTTTCAATTAATGCTTTTAGATGTGGATTTTTTGTTTTTTGGTACATAGCCCTTAACTGGGTTGAATAGTTTAAAAAGAACCCTATTAGATCATTAAATTTATTTAGAATTACTTTTTTATCAGGATTAGCCATAATAACCGAAGATATTGGTGTATCTATTATCTTATTAACTTGCTTAGTTATTTCAAAATTTAGGAAATTTGGTAAAGTATCTCTTGGTTCTTGAGGTTTATTTAAATAGCTAAAGTTTGCAAATTTTCCATAATTTTGATCTCTTTGTTCATCTATATCATCATAATTATCCACCATCTTATTTTGTAATACCCAATGTACTTAATATAATTGGCGTTATAAAATGCGTAAATATTGCCACTAATATTAATGTAATTGCTACAACTATATATGCTCTTGTTGTATATTCCTCTTCATTAGCTTCATATACCGCCAATGTATAAATAATATTAAAGATAACTACATATAATATTGTAAAACCTATCCAACTAAGAAGTGGATTAACTAGAAGGGTACATACTAATGGTTGCATTTGTTGTAATATATATGTAAATGCTGCACCTACTATTATAGAGAATAATAAAAACCTTGGGTTGGTATCAGCACCAAATCCAAATGCCATTATAATAAATTGTTAAAAGTTATTTATAAATCTTTTTATAAAGTTACTTCTATATTTTCCTGTACTATCCTAAATGGTTCCCATAAGATTATTTTTTTTACAGAGGCCTTTTTTGGAATTTTTGTAGTATCCTCTATTTCAATTATAAAATTAGTTGTTAATAGTGTTTCTTTTCCATATTTTTCTTGTAAAACTTTTATTAGATTATTTAATAATCTAGATAACTCTCTTTTATATTTATCTACTAAATCTCTATCTTTTGATGATAAAATAGCAAAAGAAGTTTTAATAAAGCTTAAACCCCCCAAAGTTACTGGCTTAGAAATATTTAACTCTATTTCCATATAATAATTTTATAATAACCTATATATAAATCTTTGTAATATACATTTTTACACTCTATGTTATATAGTATGTAACTATAATAGTAACATGTAACATAAAGCCTATAAAACTTTATATATAAGTAATACAAATAATATATTATGGATGTAGTCTATACATTGATTGGTTTTACATTGGGGTTAGTAATAGCGGCAGTAGTAGTAATGATAGGACAAGGAATAGTAAATATATCAGGCATGTTCTTCTATCCACTATTGTACAATACATACCAGTCAGTATATAGCGAAGTACCAGCAAATGCAACAAATATACAAACCTCAGTTAATACATCTTTCCAAAATTCTTTAACATATATATCAGAAGCAAATACATATGCAGCAATGGCAATTAATACATTAGCAATGGTATTAGAAATTATAGCAGTTATTGGAGCATTCATAATAATATTACAACTATTAATGGCTTTAACAATGCCAAGAACTACAGTAGTTGCACCAGCTGGATATTAAGGCCAAAGCTTTTTCTTTTTTTAGGTTTAAATGCCTAGAATATTTAAATTTGAGAATATATACTTTGGAAAAAATTCACTTGTAAAACTCTTTGCAAATAAAACACATATACAAAACTTTACTGATTATGATTCTACAGTTTTAGCTTATTTATTAGATGTTTCTGATTTTACAAATACAAATTCCTTATTGTCTCACTTTGCTATAATTGATGGTAATAATCTTAAACCTATTTTGGTTGAATGGAATTTAAGAACTATTCATGGAAGATTTATGATTTTATTAAATCAATTACCCGGACCACATGATACAAAAATGTTATTAAAAAAGTTTGAGCAAATAATAGAAGATAATGGAAAACCAGAGGTTGTTAAATATACCGCAGGTCAATATTCAAAAGCTTTATCAGATGCAAAAGGATTACAGCAAACTTATGATTTCCTAGTACAAAGAATACAACAACTAAAATCAATTGGAATTAAAAGAAGTGAAGAAGAGGTTAGAAGATTAGCTGCAGTTTATAGATAAAATGGTAGTACCTATTCCTAATACACCTAATACAAATCAACCAAAACAAAATAATAATATTAATGTAAATATTTCACCTAATTTAGTTAAGCCAATAATAGAAAATCCAATGGTTAATCCAAACTTTGGAAAAGATATTAAGATACATGGACTAAATAATACTTACAGTATCGATGTAAATTATTCAACAGATTTAACTCATCCTGAATTAGCTCCAAAAAATCCATTAGTAAATCCAGTTTTAGAAAAAATGAAAACATTAAGTCCAGTTCAAGAAATAACTATTATTGGAAGAGGAACAGATCCGGAAGCTATTGCAAATAATCCAACCAAAGTAAATCCTTATGTAAGAGAAAAAGAACAAACTGCTGAAACTTTAGTTAAAACTCAAACAACAAATATTAATAATTCTGAAAGTGTATTAGGACCTTTTGTTAAAGCATTTAATAGTAGTGATGTTAATCAAATTTTACAAATTACAGGTGGGTTAACCTTACCCGAATTATTCCAAATATTAGGTCTTGATATAAATTCTTTTGTTCCACATAATAGAGGTAATACTATTAATGGACCTAATTCCTGGAGTTATGTAGGAAGTCAAGCAAATGTTTCTTTTTCAGGAAATAGTATAACTTTTTATCGTCAATATGCAAATGATGTTAGAGTTAGTAAATGGTATGATTATTATACAAATAATCAACAAATAACAGTTAAACCTTATTATTATACTTATAAAGGAAAAACATACAAATTAGTTGAAGTAATATTTAAAAATAATATTCAAAATAATAATACCGGTGGTTATAGTGACAATACCTATTACCACTATTATATTATAGATCCAGTAACTAAACAAATACTTTATAGTGGTTCTAGTGAGCATCCCATTGTAAATATGTCTAAATTAAATTCAAGTATAACTGGAGATCTTATCCAACCAGGTAAAGAAATAGAGGATATTTTACAACAATATGGATATCAATTAACACAACAAGAAATACAAGAAATAAATAATTTACAAAAAGGACAATCTATTACAGTAGGAAATCCTAATCAAGGTCAAACACCTATTAAAATAACCTATGAAGGAGGAGATGCATATGAGATAGAATCTTTAGGAGAATTTTATACACAAAATGGTCAAGAGATTGCAATAAATGAAAAGGTAACTGTACCAACTTATAGTATTAATACTGTAGGTGGTGAAGTAATGACTACTGGTATTGATGTTTCTGGAGATATTTATGAAATAATAGGTGGAAGATATAAACCCTTTGTTACTGAGACTTATAGCGTTAATGAGTCTATCCCAACCTTTTGGAATTATAGCTCTGGACAACTTACCTTTTCATTTGGTAAAACACTGGGAGGTGTAAATTTACAATCAATTAATGCACCAACATTAACATATCAACAATATATTCAATTAGCAAATGGACAAATACCCTCGGGAATAAAACCCGGATGGTATTATTATCCAACACTAAATGAATTTGTTCAAGTATCTTATCAAACAGTACAACAACCACAGGTAAATTGGAATAGTCTTTGGGGTGGTTATAGTTCAATATATCAAAATAATCCTTATTGGTTTGGTTATTCTTCTATACAACAAAAAACAAATAAACCTCAAATATTACAAGATTCCTTTTTTACTCCATCAATGATTAGTGGTATATGGAATGGAATAACAATAATTGGTCAAGATATTTATAATGGAATTACATCTTTATTTAGTTCCCAAAAACCAATAAATCCAAATACTTATAATTTTAATTATCCTATTGGTTATAATACCCAAGGATCTATCTTATATAGAGATCTTACTAATGCTTATCAAGATATTCAAAATTGGTATGAAAATAATAATAAACAATATTTACAAACCATGAAACTTGCATCTGAACATCCTATAAATTGGGGACAGATTTTGGAGAGAATTAATCAGCCAGGGGAAATAACTACACCAACTGGACAAAAAGCGGATCTTATCCAATTTACTATACCGGCAATTGGACCTGCAAGCGTTGCTGACTTTGTAGGTATTTTTGGGGATACAGGAGATACTATTTCTGAAATAGGAGGTACTTTAGCCAGATTATTTACAAACTTTGCAAGTCCAAAAACTTTAGCAAATATAATTATAGGTGCCGGAGAATCTTGGGGATCTGGTGAATTAATATCTTTAGCAGAAACGGGTAAACCCTTACCAACAAAACAAGCTTTAAGTTTAGCTGAACAAGGTAGCATAATTGGTGCTTTTGCTGGGGAACTTTCTGCATTAAGTGGATCTTCTAGTCCATTTTGGGCATCCATTGGTGAACAATTTACACCATGGAATTTCTTTAAAAATTTAGGTCTTAACATTGCTGGTAATGTTGGTGTTGGAAATATATTAAGTTTAGCTACTCAGGGAAAACCATTAAAATTACAACAAGATATTTATGGAATTGAAGAAGCTGGACCTGCAACATTAGCATTTAGTACTATAGCTGGAATATTTGAAAGTCCATATTTAGCTAATAATTTCTTAAAATTAGTTACAAGTGAAAATTCTAATAAATATTGGCCAATAATAGCAAGAATTGGTTATGATGTGGGAGCTAACTTTTTGGCGGGTACTACTTCAAGTTTAGCAGCCCAAGGAGTTGGTAATTTAATAGGTGCACAACAAGGAATTAATTGGAATGAAGCTTTAGATGTTGGATTATTTGCTGGAGCTTTAACAGGTTTAGGAGAAAGTTTTTCAGCTTTTAGAAATCCTGGAGGATTTGTAAAAAGTTTCGGTTATTATCCACAAGAATATGATATAGAGAATATAAATGCAGTTCCAATAAGAAATGATTTTGATGAAAATAGTCCTATAAATGTTGATGTTTATGGTTATGGATATGGAAAATATGCTCCAAAATTGGGTAATAGATTTTATACAGATCAAGATTTTTCAAATATTAAATCTTTAATTAAACCTTTTAGTTTAGAAGGTAATGTAAATGTATATCAAGGTTATATAATAAATAATGAAGAAAATCCTGAAGGAATTGCAACCTTATTCTATGAAGGAAACTTTAAAACAATAATGGATGATAATATTGTAACCGCAAGAGCCCAAGGTATTATACCATTAAAGAAAATAGCAACAGATAATTTAGAGCAATATCAAACCATTTCTAATGATATAGTTTCTGCAATAAGTAAATCAAAACTACAATTTAGTGAATTACAAACCGTACCTCAACAAGGTTTAACTTTAGTAAATAAAGCATTTGAAGGAGATCTTATAGATTATGTTGAAGGCTCAAATATAAATGTTCCAAATCCAAGATATCTAGATTGGCAATATCCTTTATCAAGATTACAAACTGGAGAATGGGTAACTAATTTTGCAATACCTGAAAAAGCATTTCCAGTACCTATCGGAGGCTATGAAACAGAATATATAATAGCACCTAGAGAAGGCTTTGATTTAAATACAGGTTTATTATATGAAACACGTGTTCCTTTAGGTGGCTATATAGTTTATCCCGGAGAAGAAGATGTATATTCTATATATAGAACAAAAGTTCCAATAAAACCAAATTTAAATGAAAATGTAAATAGTGTATTAATATTTAGAGAAATGGGGGCTATGGATACATCTTTAGGTAAAGCATATAGAACCTCTATGTTTGGAGTTGGGGCTACTTATGAAACTGGAGAAAGTAGTACAGATGTTTCAGGTATAACTACAGTAGGAGGATTTTCAGAAGAGATAGGTACTAAAAAGGTTTTTGGATTTGTAGGCCAATCAGGAAGTGTAAATGAACCAGATTTCTTACATCCAGGTCAAAGTACACAAATTACTTTTGGATATTTAAAAGGGATAGATCCAAATTTAAATCCCGAAACAGTTATGCAAACATTAGGAAATTTACAATTAACAGGTCCAACAGCAGAAATAAAACCACAAGATATTATATCAGCATTACAAGAATCCTCTAAAAATAAAGTTGTATTACCTGAAAATCCACCTATTATAAAAACTTATCCAGATTATGGCTTTTCAATTATTAATTCAAATTATAGTACAAATCAAAATATTATAAATCAAAACAGCAACTATAATATAGGCATGAGTAGATTACCTAATGTTAATGGAAATCAGCAAAAAATAAATAAAATACAAAATCAATATGTTGAACATCCTGAATTAAATATATATAATATTCAAAATGGATTAAATAGAATACAAAATACTTTTGGAAATACAATATGGACATCTAATAATGGACAATCAACTTTAGAAACAATAAACCCATTAGAAAAATATGGAAGAAATTCTTATTATAAATTACAACCACCCGGAATAGAAAATATAGAATCCCAAAACAATTCAATAATATCTAGAAATAAACCTTTAGAATCTGGAAAAAATTCATTAAGAAAAGAAGAAAATAAGATGAAATCATTAAGAAATAATGAGAATATAGGACAATTGATAATACCAGAAATTGGACTTGCAGCATTTGAAGTTTATAGACAAGAAACAGATAAAACATTAACCACCACCACAACAACAAGAACAAGATTTAAAATACCATTACCACCACCAACAAAGCCAAAACCAACAACACCAATACCACCAATACCACCAACAACACCACCTAGAGAGTTCTCACCATTTGGATTTCCAGAAATTTCAGTAATGGGAATGCCAATTAATGGTTTAGCACCTGGATTTGGAAGAGGCGTAAGATCAATGTATGATATACAATATGCATTAAGTAGGTTACAATGGTAAGGGCATTTAATAGATTAGTTGTAACTGGAGTAATAGTTTTATTATTTATAGTAATTGCGGCTATGTATGGATTCTTCATGAGCTTTTTCTATTATGGAGCAAATATAGG
>Ga0080003_1000956_pt1 | contig 16891 bp, 19 predicted proteins | sample JossMetagenome_FD_69206 | JGI IMG/M metagenome (GOLD analysis project Ga0080003, IMG submission 69206) | Hot spring microbial communities from Joseph's Coat, Yellowstone National Park, USA - JC2_E (SPADES assembly) (version 2) | ecosystem: Environmental > Aquatic > Thermal springs > Hot (42-90C)...
ATTTTCCATATTATTCATGCCTCCTTGCCTGTGATTTTGCCAAGGAGGTATCTTTAACCTTATACACAAAATTTTTGGACACTATCCTCTGACCCGAAACGGTGAAGATATAAAATATATTGATATTACATGCATTCATATTAAGTAAAATATTAAATTTCAATAATGGGTCATAAGAGAAACTTTAATAGGATTGAAAGTTTTCATAAGGAGTTGTCATAGATGTTATAGTCCTTTCCAGCTCGTAAATGTTACAGAGTAGAACGGTCACATAAACGCGGGGGGAGAGTGATAATAAAAGTTAAAAGCCATACCATTTATTTTATATATATTTTAATAATAATACCAGAAAATATAACTTTTCTTTAAATACTCGGAGATCGAAGTTTGAAATATAATAATGTAAATATATGTATATGAACATAATATAATGAGAATGCAAAAGGTTACCTTTCAGGGATTTCTATACCCTCTCATCCCTAAACATAACTAAGGTAACTAAGGTCACTAACTTAACTACATCTCTTCTAATTTATTCTGGTATCCTATTAAGTTATGACGGTTTAAATTTTCTATTGAAATCCTCTTGTAAAAGCCAAATTAAAAGGTCAATTTTTAGAGATAAGAGATAGGGTAATATGTTTTCACCTTTTGAACGCGATACTTCAGAAAACTCAATAAATCAACATATTTTTTGAAAAGGATGAGAGTCTTTATTAGATATCGATTAGTTATCGATGAGGTATCCTGCAGTACCCCCCGAAATGGAAGGAATTTTCGGTTTTGCTTTTTCTCTCTCGGAGAGATACCCTGGTTCAAATCGATGATATCGCATATTTTTCGTGCCTTGGTTATCTATTCATTTTGCGAGATGAGAGGTCGGGTAATCTTAACTAATTGGCTCAAACTTGCAATATTCTCATAATTATTCTTCTATCCATACTCTATCGGATTTATTAATCGAGTTAATTAATCTGAATACTTGTTCATTCCTCTCGGCTTTGAATCGTTTAACGGAGGGAGCTCGCCATGTTCTTTAGAATACTTTTTTAATAATTCTCCTTCTTCTTTCCTGGGATCTTCGTTCTCTATGATTTTCCAATATATTGTTATGTGGGGTTCCCTTTTGAAAATATAATTATTTATTTTTATATTTGTATTCTGAGATCTACCTGGATTTCTATAATGCGAAAACCTATTCCTTAATCCTCCCTTACCCCTGGTACTGCCTATATAGAGTATATCACTTTCGCCTTCAAGTCTACAGATTCTTTCGTTTTTTAATATTATAACATATACCCCAGATTTTTTGGGCATATCATTACAAGCTTTGTCAAATGATTCACTTTTCTCGAACCCTACCAAATCAGAACTATCCGTTTAAATCACCTTCGTTACAATAATTTTTTGGATATTAACATTATTAATTTGGAGTTCAGGCCTTGCCTTAAATTATTGCTTGTCTTTCAGTATAATTTTCAAAAGTAGTTATGAATATTGAATATAGAGCAAATTTGCGAGATGAGGGGTCAGGTAGTGTAATTTATTCGTTCTAACCCTCATACCCTCTTAAAACGCTCATCTGGAAGCACTTTTCTTTCAAATTTAAGGCAATACATCCTTGCCCTCCAAGGAAAGGATAATGTAATCATTTGATATGAAAAATAATAACACATTTGATCTTTAATTCACGTTTTCTGGACACAATTCTGGGACTGTGTTAAACATGTGTTAAAGGTCGTTAAAGATGAGATTGCCTCTTTTTGAGAAACCCTGAATTATAAGCTAAATTTGGCATATCAGGGGAATCGGGAGATGTATGGAGATAAAGTATGTTCTCCAGACCCAGAGAGTGCACCCATGACTACCTATTATTCACATGCTCTAGGCATTCAGAGTTACCAAAATATGCTGTTCTTACACGTATATATTCGGTTGTATCCTTCTTGAAAAACTTCCTTATGCATACACGCATGTTATTGATATCAATACAAAACACGCGCGGGCTTGGAGAGAGGAAGAAATAGGGAAGCATTGTCAAGAGATTTACTTCTCTTGTTCCAGGAGTTTACACAAAATTCGTGACACTACGCTCGCAGTTGACAATTTCATAAAAGAAAATAAAATATTTTAATGCATGTTTATCGAATCATCTATTTTCTATTATTCTGCGCCTTTGTTCCTCATATTCCTTATCACTAATTAGATCCTTATCATGGAGCTCCTTTAATTTTTTAATCCTTACGTCGGACAGGTCATTTTTACCCTGATCTCCGGAAACATTTTCTTTAGTTTTTATTTTTGAGTTGCCTAATTTTTTGGTTCTCTTTTTAAGTATTACCAGGATTGCTATGATAATAACAATTACAATAATTGCTGATACGATCCACATAAATGATAGTGAAGAATTACTATGAATATTTGTTTTAGCCAGCTCCAAAGTACCTCCCAAGGTTCCAAATATGCCACCTGTTTCTTCCACAATAAGACCTGTACTAGCATCAACATATATGACTTCACCATTATTATTTATCTCTATAGCATTAAACGATCCAGCTGGTACGTTTATGCTTACTCCTGTCGTTATTTGAGCTCCAGACATGTCAGGTGGAGCCTTACCAGTTTTAAGCATAGATAAATCATTTGGCGAAACTGCTGGGAAAGGTGATGGATTATTAAAAGACGTAGAATAAGAACCGCTTAATGAAGAATAGATACCTCCATAATTTTCAGTTACAGTAAATGTCTGACTTTGATCGTTTACTTGGGAAATACTAAAATTCAGTGGTATTGATTCTGAATAACCCTCATATGTTACTGCAAGATTATAATCTGCATATGAACCGTTGAAGGCCCATAATGGAATATTAGAATTTATATTTCCAGTTGTTGAAATTTGGGAATAAAAGAATTCATAAACACCTGTCAACACCGCCGTATTTCCAGCACCAGGTGGAGTAGATGCTGTTGCGATAATCGATACCGTATAACTTCCCGGTGACAAATATGCATGCCCAATCAAAATCTCCTCTGCAGCTCCGCTTTCTGATGCATCTATTGAGAACCCAGAAATATTTCCTACTGTCAAGTGATTTAGACCTCCAGCTGACAAGGCAATTACCACCACAAATGCATCTTCTGGCAAATTAAACTGAACGCTTGTTTGTGTTCCTCCTACAGAATTATTGTAGCCGTATATAACATTATAGGAATTAAACCCGGAAATTCCTATACCACCTATATCATAATATAGGCAATTAGTATTAAATTCATTCTGATTACTTGATGACATTGCAAGTTGAGCCGCGATATTACCGTTGGCATCCGATACAGTTTCTAACCCTTTGTCTGAATATTCGAAATTTCCACTATAAGCTGCCCCGCCTGTTGCTGCACCATATAAATATATCTGACTACCTGCAGGTAGTTGAATGCTATTTTGTTGATTATATATCTTTACGGAATTAATTACAGTACTTGAGCTACCTGTGGCAACCGACATCATAGTTAGAATCAATATTAAAGATATAGTAATAATCGATATTTTATTAAAATACCTACGGAATATTTTACCCATATTCATTCACCTATATTCTTCCTAAAATTTTTGATTTCCACTCATCATATTCACTCTGGTTTATTGCACCGGAATCTAGTAGAGATTTAAGCTCCTTTAATTTCGACTCAACTGAATCAGATGAGGATGACCCGTGAAGCAGCTTATTCTTTTGTGCCTCAAATTCCTCCTTTGTTATGACTCCACTTTCCATCAGTGATTTCAGTTTCAGAAGTTTTTCAACATTATCCTCCTGCTCTTTGGAAGGTACTTGTTTTACAGGTTTGGAAATCACTCCCAATATGCCTCCCAATAGGCCTATAACCATTCCTACAGGAATGAAACCGAAATGACCGTACTTGAACTCGTCATATGCATAGTCAAGTATGACCACTATCGCACCAACGAGCAGGAGGATGCCGCCAACCCTAGGGTGATATCGGGATGCGAATAAAACAACAGATCCAGCTAAAATTAGGACAAGACCTAATCCTGACAGAGCCAAGTCTACCATCGAGAACGAAGTTAGGAAAATAGAATAGGTTTTTACTAAATGACCGTTTTGAAAAAGGAAAATGATTTCTTCCGGTATCCAGTCTAAGGTTAATAGCTTATAATAATAATAAGATGAATAATAAAACGTCCATGGAATTATCAGCGAAATAATACCAAGAACCCCGGCAAATACTTTTAGCCTCGCCATTTATTATTTCCCCACAGCATCAACACTTAAAGCTTCTCTAGCAATTTACGCTTTTGTTCATCATATTCACTCTGGTTTATTGCACCGGAATCTAGTAGAGATTTAAGCTCCTTTAATTTCGACTCAACTGAATCAGATGAGGATGACCCGTGAAGCAGCTTATTCTTTTGTGCCTCAAATTCCTCCTTTGTTATGACTCCACTTTCCATCAGTGATTTCAGTTTCAGTAGTCTGTCAAGGTTCTCGCCTGACATCTCACCTTCAGTTCCTAGTTCTTCAATAGGCCCATGGGCTATAAGAAGCATCACTCCTGGAATTATTCCGGCAAATATGAGGGCTACTATTGCCCATCCTATGGAGTTAAGCTCCTTGAGCTTAGCTATGTCCCCTTGGTTTGCCGCTTTTTTCATCTTGTTAGTCCTATTCATAACCAGGATCGATGGAATCATCAATATGAGGAATACCACAGTATATATTATGCCAGTTACGAGAAAGACTGGACCAACATATGGACCACCTAAAATCCCTAAAAATATAAGATAATAAATTCCTACCAACAGGCCTATAATCCATCCAATTACTACAAGCAGTGCAAAAATCCATGCCACTAGGATTTCTGTTTTAATACTTCCAAGTTGATTTTCGGAAGCCATGGTTGAATATAAATTTAGATCTATAAATATTTTGCTTTTTACCAGCATCTTCGAACTGATAGTGTGATAGATTAGGTTACTTCTTCCTTCTTCCCATTGCAAATATTGCACCTATTGCCGCTGCTATCACCACAATAGCTATTATTATGTAGACAAGATAATCATTTGAAGAAGGCGGAGTAGTTGTTGTAACAGATGTGAATGTTATGTTCTGGCTGATATTCGTCCCTTTCACTGTGATGCTTCCTGAGGATAGATTTGGTGAATAGCTCTTGTTAGATGATGATATAACGTATGAATAAGTTCCGTTGGGTTCATTGAGTGATATTTCAGTACCTGTTGATTTATAGGATTGACCGTTGCTGATGTTGACGTACCAGCTTGTTCCGTTATGAAGACCTGATTCAATAAAATTGATGTTGTATTCCTTTAAATGGGTTAATACTATTTCCTGGAATTTTCCACCGTACCCCTGAGAAGTGTTATTTCCCAGGGCTGCAACAATTGCTTCAAAATTTGAATTGTAGGGATTGTTTATGTAGGTGGGATTGCTGATAATATAATTCGTGAAATTTTTTAGAATATTAGAATCATTTACAAATTCAAGAAGTGAGACCAAAACATTTTTGAAATTTGGTTTCACGTAGATTGTACCATTGTTTTCATATTTGACATTTATAAAATTACCGTAGCTGCTGATATTCTGGTAAGGATAACTAAAGTTACCATAAATGGGATATGCCACTAAATTCTGATATGAGGGAATATTGAAAAATGGAATGTTTGAATTACTGAATTTCATTTCTCCAGGTGGAATACTCTTATTTTGGATGTTCCCTTGGACACTCCACAGATCCATTCCCATGGAGGCACTGAAATTACCGTTCCACCAATCTTCTCCAACAACAGGGTATGAAAGGCGTGGAGCAGTAATCCATTTTCCATTTATTCTCATCATCATTGATTTTACTACTTCTATAGGATTGGGCAAGAAGGACGAAGAATTAGGGCTACCTGCTCTGACCTGAGTAAGCACTTCGAACCAAGATTGTACCCAGCATAAGCGGCATTGGAATAAGAACTCGTTGTGTTGAAAAAAGAATTTAAGCCAGGTTCATTTATGGGAATCCCATTTACGAGGAAACCCCATGTTGTATTATTAATCAGTTCCATGGTAAAATTGTAGGTGTCATTTGGAATTAATGGAATATCCGCATCCGTTCCACCAGGTGATCCAAAGATATTTGAAAATATTCCCCAGCCAGCATAAGAAACATCGTTCATGCCGCCAAGCCAATTGTTAAAACCAACTTGAGCCCACCAAGCTTTTCCAGTTGAGGGATTAATGTATCCCTCACCTATCCATGTGGCCAAGGGCACTGGGAATTTGTAATAGGGTGCCTTTAGCACGAAGGATAAGCCTGTGTTGATACTCATATTTGGAGGTATATTCGAAGCTATGTTGAAATTAAAAGGATAAAAATTTTCGGCAAATTGAGGCGGCAGCGTTATCAGAGATGCTATATAATTAGATATGTAATAATCCCATAAATCATATGTGAGAAGCCCTGTTCTATTTCTTAAATTTTTGACAATCATTTCAAACTTGTATCCTGTGAAATTAAAATTTACGTAGCCGTAGGTATCAGATGTTTGAATTACCGACCACTGTGTAGGTCTGCCGCTTATTGTCCTATTGTAAATAGTGCTGTTTCCACTTATTAATATTATATTTAGCGTGCTGTTTATTACACCGAAGCTCAACGAGTCAGGCCCTTTATCTGGTGTTAAATTGAGCTCCTCAGTTGAATAGGAATCGATGGTGAGGTATTGCCTGCTTATTGATACAGGGCTTATGAAGAAGTCCAATTCAAAAGACTTATTTTACGATTTCAAGGAAAAATTTCCTGTTGCATTCCTGGTAACGTACTGAGGAAGATATGATGCAGCCACGTAATCATAGTTCCCATTTGGCACAGTTATTGCCAGCTCAGTTCCATTTGAAGTGTAATTTTGGTAATATTCAGGAATCCTTGAACTTTCGTTTATTATTTTGATTTCCCATTCGGTTCCGTTGGGCAGACCATTTTCATAAAATTTAACCTCGTTCATGTTTTTAGTAAACATGGAAGGTGTTTCATTACCGTAATACCACGATACAAAGCCCTGTGTTGCCTCTATCCTATAGTTGAAGTTATAGACAGGACTTTGCTGAACATAATCCGTTGCAGGTCCCCTCCCTTGACTTCTTCCTGTGATTGCTGATCCAAGTCTGGAGTTATCTACAGATAATCCCTGCCTTTCATTCATGACTTTTTGCTGATTTTGATAAATTGAATAAGAAAATCCCGAAATCAGAAATAAAAGCACAAGTGAAACAGCGACTATCTTCATTACATTATTTTTTTTAGCCATTTCTCCTTCGCCATGATTTGAATATGCCTATGTAGATTGTTATGCATTCTTACTTATTTATAAATATCGTTATCATTCCTAAAAGATACGATATTGTCGACTCTCCGTTGACAAAATAAGCCCTCTGGTTATCCGCCAAATTTCTACAGCTCAAGAATATATACCGAGAATAGGTTAATAAGACAGATAAAGGGTCAAATTTCAGAGATTGGGGATAGGGTAACATGATTTACCTTTTGAATGTGATACCCCCGTAAACTCAATAATTGGATATATTTCTCGAATGGGTTGAAGGGCCTTGTTCGTCATTATCCGTGGAGGCCACAGTGGCCACGACGGACAAAAATTTTCCGTTTTCATCATGCTGTTCGGAGACTGTCTTTGAACTGTATTCTTTGCCGAGTTGTCATTTTGCAACTTCATCTTCATACGTGGAGGCCACAGTGGCCTCATCTTATTCTTTATCAGCATGCCATCTTGCGTTAATGGCTTTCACTCTCCTTGTTGGCCACTGTGGCCGCCAAGGAGGACTTACCATACTTTACTATGTTCGCTATCTCTACTATTGTGCAATCATTACTTTTTATATCTATTACTTTCTTTTTTCTCCGGTCAGGTATGTCTTGAAAAGCTGAATTATCCTCATTTTTTGACATGACCAGTACTTGGTCAGGTTTGGTCATGTTGGTCAGGTTTTCAGGCGGTGGTGGTGGAGGTCCATAGGTTACTCATATTCACTGACTGGGGATACGTCGTTGACGTAACTCGCCGTGGCCATTGACGTATTGATTGGAATGAGAATACATCGATGTTCTCAGACAAAATACGGCAATGCGGCAGAAAAAGCTAACACATCTATAGATACGCACCGACGGTGCGGCATGGTGCGGCAATTGGTGTGGCAATTGAAATGAGGATACATTAATGTTTTTGGACAAACCGCACCACCGCACCAATGAAAAGCTGATATATCTCATAGGCTTGTCTGTGCTTATTTATGCATGCTTGTGCATGTTTGTGTAATTTTTATGATTGTATAACTAAAGGGTGTCCCTTACTTTATTTTGACCAGTGAGGATGAGTTCTGAAGACCTCCAAAAAGCTGAAAGGGGAAACGAGCTTTTATTTTAATGTGGTCAAGCTTCAATTATTTGATGAATTCACTATAAGCCCGAATAATTCATATTTGTCAAATACCATACAAGTTTTACCTATTATTTGGGCGATATTGCGCAATAATACACAATAAGATACAATTGACAAAATACTCATAATCATAGAGATACTAAGTCTTGAAAACATATTAATGCTCTTGGATCTTCAGGACTTTGAAAAATTTCGAAAGGAAAATGAAATTGTATTTATGTCATGGGCTTTTATAGCCCCTTCTACTGGTTTCACACAAATAAGGTCATTAATCTTCATTAATGAATGATGCTAGTAGCACAATGAGAATAATAAGGACTAGGATTACCAGTGTAGGAAGAAGATATGACAGGCCGAAATATATCAGATAAATAGAGTAAATAAGTAATATAACAAACACAGTAAAGAGAATCAGACCCAGTGCCTATTCCTCTTTGGCTCAATATGAGGACTAACATAATGGGTCCTTGATAGTATGGTGTTATCAACGATATTATGTGGTAGTAGTAGCTCTTTTTGTATCATAGAATCCTTGATTTCAGCACATTGGACAGGAGAAATATGATATTTCATGCTTATTTTCCTGGACGAGAGGCCTCTCTGAATATCTTGCTTGATAGCTTCGATCATTTCCTCTGTTAAATTTGCCTTCAGGTCCATTCTTTTAGTCCTTATGGCATGTTCATTGCATTATTGTGATTTCCTGCCAAAGAAAGAATGTGTTCAGTCCGCCCTTGTTATCGTAAAGGTGGTTTCCTTATGCCTTTTAATGAATTCGACCACACAATCCGCTATGGTTTCCGCAAGCTCATCCTGCATTTCCTTTGGGAAATCAGGGAGTATGAATTCAAAATAGAACCTTCCGAGGTATGTAATGAGAAAGGTATTCCTCTTGCCAATTCTCGGAAACAGGAATTTCTTGGGCTTGAGCTTTGGTGGGGTTCTGATATCAAGGATATTGTCATTCGTGACTTCTTTATTCGTGTATTTCTCGTTCACTATCCCTGCTTTGCCTGTTTCGTTATCTTCCGAGGTTTTCGAACTAACAGGTTCGTTGTTTTTCGCAGTCTCTTTTTTTTTTGTAGATTTGTCTGTGTTCTTCCTTTCTTTGTGGATAGCCTTATCTATAGATGAGTTCTTTATCTCTGCATAGGTTTTGAATGATATATGGTATTTCTTAGCGATATCTCTTGTTGAAATGTGCCTGTTTATATCTTCCTTTATTGCCTTGATTTCTTCATCCGTAAGGTTTCTATTCATATTTTCCTCACAGCCTCTGAATTCTGCTTGACAGTCAGATCCCCCTGTACCGTTGTTATGGCGTGCTTCATTATTATGAGGTCCTGTCCCGTCCTTGTGTCCGTGACAATTACGTCAAATTGTCCGTATCCTTTCAGCTTCCCAGTCACCATTTTATTGTTCATTAGCTCAAAGGTTAATAGTTTTCCGACAAGGTGTGCACCGAAGTTATCAAGTACTCCATAGCCATAGGGCGTATTATACCTGGTTGGCATTCTGTCCTGTTTCTGTCTGTCTTCCTTCGTTGTTTTCTCCACGTTTTCCATCATTTTCTAATCTCTTGGCCTTTCGGGCCGACTCCCTTGCGGGTGTTTCGTCCGAGTTTCACGGACTCATCAGGACCCATTATCTCGTAGTGGAAAGTGAAGTCTGAATCAGGGATCCTCATGAATTTGCTCATTTCCTCAACCTCCCTATTTTCTCTATGAATGAGTCAAGTATCCTTGTGATAGTCTCAAATTCCACGACCAGACCGAACATCACGAGAATGCCCAGGGCGAGACCCCAGATTATCGCTTTCATTCAAACCTCCCTCCTTCCCCTATGTTTTAAGAGAGATGGGGGTCAAAAGGTGTAATTACTCGTCTTAACCCTGACATCTCTAATAACGCCCAGCAAAGAGGCATTTTTTGTTCAAAAGTTAGAAATGCTGTCATAGACTCACCTCACCACTCTTTCTTGAAACGTGACGTCAGTTTCTCGATATCATCCCTAGAGAGTTTCCTCTCAGGATGTTTTGAAATCCATGCCTTCTCCTTTCTTGCGTACCACGCCATAGAGTCCTTGACATTTTCCGGAGGATCCGAAGGAACTCCTCGTATCCCTGGTCTCACAATGAAGTTACGGTTCAGCATTTCGTACGTGAAGTAGTCGTCCCTTTCCTGTTTCCTGTTTCTCAGTGCCCTCCGGATCTTTTTCTGAGTTATCACAAACTGCAGGCCTGCGAACACTGGGTTTCTGCATATTTCCCGGGTATCATCCTCTTCGGGAAGCCATATCCTCTTTGAGACGTCTGGATCTAAGGGGCATAGACTGGCTGAGCATGTGTGGAAGAACTTACAATCTTCTGGACTTCTTGATATAGATGTTTCAGGGGCGGAGCCAAGCGGCCTTGCATATGTCATTTCGGAATTCTTCGAGGTTATCATTATTTATCGCCCTCCTGAACTTGAGTATTGAATGTTCTTTCATAGAGTAATCCATTTCTGGAAAGATTGACATAATCGAAACCAAGTTTTTTCATAATGTCATCAGGTCGATAGGGGTTCAAAGTATAAACGAGGAAGCGTTTGCTTTGCCAGTCTATTCCCGATAAAGATTCGTTTACGGTAATGCCACTTGATTTGATTTCATTTAAAATTTTGTTAAACTGTTCTGTCATTTCAGGGTTGAAGTCTTGTTTGGGTTCGGGTTGCTGGTCAGGTAACGGAGGCTCGTTTGAGTTGGACACAGGTTTACTGTCTCTGGGAACCTTATTTTCGGAGGGTTTTTGGTCGTTTCCAACCGTGTCCAACTTAAGCGCACTTACCTTTTTATTATATTTATTATTATCTTCTTTATCTATATTATTATCATTATTATTTCCTTCCTTACGCGAAGGGTAAGGTAACCCATGTTGGACACCAGAACTGTCGGTGTCAGAACCCGTATTTTTCAGGGGATTTTGTTCGTTACCCCCGTGTCCAACTTGCAATGACCCCTTGTCTTTGGATACTAATTCATTTAGTACGCTCTGGTATGACCTCTTAATATCTCCCCTTGTTTCCTTTCTCTCCAGGGGTTCAATCTTACAACCAATAAAGTAATAAGCTCTGTCCCCCCGTGGACCTAATCTCCTTCTATCATAGTGAAATCCAAAATTCTTGAGGAACGTCTGTCTCCTCAGTGTCGGTATCCCCTTGTTCTCACAATAATTTTCGAATGCCGTGTAAGCGTCATCGTAACTGATACTCGAATTCGGATCGTCTCCAACTGCTTCTTCAATGAAATTCTCGACTGGGTCAGCTAATTTCTCTAGCATCACCGCCGTTTTGTCCTCTATTGCTTTTTCGCTCCTATCTACTGAGCCTTTTTCGGCATGTTCGGAAGCAACAAAATCTGGAAGTGGAAATTTAAAATTATTATCAATTAATTTGAATAAAACCTCAACCAAGAGAGTAGCTATTCCATCCCGTTCTCTATCCAAGACTTTTTTGTCAATATCAGGGACTACCTTGTCGGGCCTTTCATTCCTTGTTTCTACCAGTAAAATCCGAGCTATTGCAGGTGGGCTGTCAATGGACATAAAAGGGAGATTGCCCAAGAATATTCCTTTGGCCTTAGAAATATAATCGTGAGCCTCGTGCCCCTTTGGTTCTATGCTGAGGACATCTTTCCCAAATAAGTTCGTGAACGCAGACCACTCAAGAATCGCCCCCTTTCTGAATTTACGTCTTGTCTCCATATCAACGAGCAAATTTTTTCCATCTACCCCTTGAAATTGAAATCTATCGGCTGTGAGGATTCTTGCCAAAGATATGGATCCCGAACCTTTTGGTATAAGCCCCATCAGTACCCTAACAAGGGAGCCCTTTCCGATACGCTCGCGCCCTATGATGAAAAGAACTTTATGCGCGGGGAAGTCTGGATAGAACGTATATGCAAGATAGCTCAAAACAAGTGCAATATCAACCGGTTTGAATAATGTGTTTAACAAATAATTAAAAATTGGTAAGTCTCTAAGTGTGATGTACCTGCCCGTTATGAGGTTTGCATTGATTTGGTAAGTGTAAAAAAATCAGGATCAAATGCCTCTAATTTTCTAGTCTCTAGATTGAGTAATCCATTCCTGAAAAGGATATGTCCAGGGGGGTTCATTTCGTTATGCGTGAAGGTAGTCCTTCTAATCATCGCTAATACTTCATTGATATCACTAGCACTTGGCCCTTTATTTATCGCCCTCTCCATTTTCACTATGTATTCCTTGTTTTCTTCCTTTTTGGCAATTTCGAGTACTTCTCTGTATTGCCTGATATATTCCCTGTGTGCTTCTTCTTTAATGACCTCCTCGGCCCTTTCCCAAATTTGGTCATTAAAATAGTATATGTTTTCCTTGTCTGTACCTATTTCAGGGATAGTGCGAAATTTATATCTCTCCATCAGGGCCTCAACCACACGTGCTGGGCCAGGGAAAAATAAATTTTCATCATCATTTCTTGCATTTTTTGGTGCCATGTTTTCTAATGTTTTTAAAAGCTCATCTGGGCCGATATAATCCGAGAGAAATGGTCTATAGTTATATCCCTTCTCATATGCGTTTTTGACTTTTGCAATAATTTCGTTTTCGCTGTGCGGATCTTCTGGGAAGGGTCTCATTCGATTGATGCCTAACATAAACTCCTGGATCTTTTCTAGACTCCACTTTTCCTTAATCTTGAAAAACACTGTCAGGCCGACATCAAGGTAATTTCTCTTGCTAGGCTCCCAATATGGAAGAATCTGCTTTGCATATTTGAATTCCTGATCTTTTTCTTCAAGTACCTCCAGGAATTTATCAAAATTCTCGTTGTATTCGATGTCTTTTTTATTTATGAATTCGTATCTTGTGCCATTTTTGTGAATAGAGGGCGGGGCTACAACATATCCCCCTTCTGCCTTAATATCAATCTTTAGATTCTCAAATCTCGTGGTTTTTAATTGACTTTCACGAACTCTATAATAAGCTTGGTAACCCCTCCCGGTCCTTACCACAGTGGTTTTCTTAGCAAATGTTTCAATCCCTCCGTTAACAAGGAAGGCTAAAACTGCAGGATCGTCAAAATCAGCTACGACAAGATTACCTGAGATTTTCCCGCAAATTATTGCTATATTCTTATCCCCTGCGTTAAACCATTCATGTAGTTCCTCGTCTGTAGGTTTCCTTTCTTGATATTGCTTCCAAGAAGCTATTGCTGGAGTCTTGTCCCTGGGGTTTATTGGGATTACACTGAAACCTAGATCGACATGTGGTTTTGCATCCTCATAGGTAATAAAAGCATTTTTATTTTGGTTAGGGATACTATTATGTGGGGATAAGGCGATTCGGAATCGGCCATTTATTTGACTCTCCCCTCTTTTGCTTTGTTTTCGTCTTCACTGAATATTGCGCTATATAATTTGAGAAATTTTTGTATCGGTGACTCGTTTTCACTCACCCGACACGCCCCCTTAGACCGATCATAATCAGATACCTCGACACATTTAGGTGAAATTCAGATGCCTTCTCCTCAAGAGCCTTTTTTTCATCTTCTGTGACGCGTATTACAATCAGTTTCTGCTTCCCAATATTGCTTCCCATAGATGTTTAATGTTTGTTAATATAAAAATTTTTCTATGTCTTTACACTTGTTATTACTTTATTTAAGAATTGATAAATGACAATGGGAATTGATAATTAATAATAACAGAAATAATTAAATATAAGTATGTATATTTTTATGTAGTGTTCCATATGGGTGATGAAAGAATAGATCTACAGGAACAATACTTTCAAAAAAGAAGGATCAATTTCGCTATGGATCCTCTTGTATATTACGAAATACAGAGACTCAGGTCATTGTATGTTCTGAGTGGGAAGACAGTAATGGAAATACCACCAATGACTGAGTTCATCAATGGAATGGTAGTTTTTCTGTATTTTCGGTTAAAGAGTGATTATAATGAACAATTAGCTGGGAAAGAAGATCTTGATGTTCTCCCAATAGTAAAAAAGAATTTCGATGGTCTTCAAATAGAGAAGGAGTTTAGCCAAGAGGAATATGAAAACTTTATCAGTGTCTTACCCCAAGAAAATTTTAAAATAGAGATCGAAAATAGAGACGACAGGCCAGAAATAATTTACAAGATGGGATATAGTGGATTGCCTCAATACGAGCCTCAGGCTTTTAATATGATATTGAATGAAGAAATGGTAATGTGGATAAGGAAAATCAATAAACTCCTTAATGATATCAATCATAAAAGAGTACTTTATTCTCTCCCTGACATAATCAAAGCCACGACCAAAACAGTCGTGCTTTCCTCATTAAAAGATATGTATGTAAATAATGTTTACCTAGCTCGTCTCTATAACATAGATATAATTGAATTTTTTGAATTCTTTTACGGCATGTCATATGGTATGCGCGAAGAAATTCTTGATAACCCTAAATACAGAAATCTCATTTCAATTCTAGCTGATAGGCCTATAGTGAATGACCTCAAGAAAATATCCAATAAATTGCTTAATTCCGATGAATTAAGCGCGTATAGAATTAACAGATTGCTTCGCGAAATAGACAAGGAAATGGTTGGGGATAAGCTGTGGAGTTATGTTGGCAATTTCAATTATAAGAAATCTATGAAAGGTTTTGCACTTTTAATGTTAGCTTTATATAGCAACTTGGATATGACTAATTTTAGTATGATTCTTTATGACGGTGAGTTATCAAATTATTTAAAGGATAATATAAAACCTCCTCAAACCCTGAATCACGTATTAGCTTCATTATTTCGCCTCTTTTTAATATCGTTAGAGACGTTTATGGAGACTGTATACCTTTATAACACCAAAATCAGCAATCTATAATCGCCAATATAAATAAAATCAGATTACGCTTTGAGACTCTCCTGCAACTTCCTTACTTTTTCAGGGTCCTTGACTATTTCCTGTAATAAACTCACAAGCAACTGCAATTTAGCTGTTTCAGGCGCCTCATCTATCAACTTCTTTACGAGGGGATCTACAACTTCCGTTCTTTTAATAGCCTCTATGGTCTTCCTTTCTTTCTCTTCCATATCCAGGGCTACTTTCACATCGAAGGGCATCCAGCAATTCCTGCAGTACTGGGCATCACTCGGGTTCAATGTATGGCATCTCAAGCATTCCTTGGGCTTATCTTCCTGGATAGTCTCACTCTCAGGAACCTTTATTCCGTAGGCTTTAAGGATAGCATTATCCTGGTCCCTCAGTGATAAATGGACGTAAGTCCTGGTTTGCTTTGAACCGTGAACCCATCCCATCTGTGCTTCAAGAGGAGCTTCTGTAACCTTGGAAGCAAGAATAGTTGCCCTTGTATGTCTGAATAAGTGAGGATGTATCCTCTTCCTGATTCCGGCTCTTTTTGTCGCATGCCTTATTATTGAATATACGTCAGCATAGGTAAGGTGCCTTCCGAGTATGCTATCTGATAAATTGCAAAACAGGAAAGCATTGACGTCATTTCTCAACGGATGATTATCTAACCATGCCCTGAGATAAGCGATACTGTTTCCGACTATCCGCACCTGTCTGAACCCTGTCTTTCCAGTCACTCTTAGCAAGGCCCCGAATTCATCGAAACTGAGGTCCTTAATTCTCATATTGATTATTTCCCCTATTCTGCAACCTGAGTCATAGAGAACTGAGAACAAGGCCCTATCTCTGGCATTTCTTGAATTTTCAATTAATGCCATTACGTCCTGATAAGTTAACAAATCATCTGGCGCCTTTCCATTAACTTTTACTTTAGTCTTCATATTTTGAATATAATCGGGCAGTTTCCCAAGGTGCCATCGATAGAACTTCTTAATCATTGTTATGTATGTTGTCCTGGTCCAGTCACTATATTCCGAATCAAACAATTTTTCCATAACGGTATCTATATCCTTCGCCTTTGGCCTTAGAAACCCATCCGGTATCCACTCAGCAACCTTTCTTAGCCTCTGTACATAGTTGATCCTTCTTATTTCAGATATATTCTCCTTAATTTTCAGGTCATTAACAAATTTCTTAATTGTGTCCTTAATTTCTTTGTTAAATTGCTCATTTTCTAGCCTTCTGAGCTCATCTCCCAGTGTGTCCTTGTATGGAGTTACCATGAATGTTATAATCCATTCTCTCTTAAATGTTATGGAGTTGAACATTTATTATAACGCCGGGGGGGAGATTTGAACTCCCGATCCCTTGCGGGAACAGACTCTCTGTGCCTGAAAACTCCAGGCCTGCGCCTTACCGGACTGGGCCACCCCGGCTGAGTCAATCCGCATAACATTTAATATTATAATTGTTTTTCTAAAACCATATGGAAGTACCTGATGGGACTATAGAAGTAATAAGTACCTTTGTCAAAGAATTCGTAAATG
>Ga0080003_1000957_pt1 | contig 16888 bp, 16 predicted proteins | sample JossMetagenome_FD_69206 | JGI IMG/M metagenome (GOLD analysis project Ga0080003, IMG submission 69206) | Hot spring microbial communities from Joseph's Coat, Yellowstone National Park, USA - JC2_E (SPADES assembly) (version 2) | ecosystem: Environmental > Aquatic > Thermal springs > Hot (42-90C)...
AAATGGAAAAGGGATAGAAAGGGATGGGCGAAGCTGCATGTTATTGTTGATATCAATGAAATAAGGGCATTGACTTTTTCAATAACAGATGAGCATATACATGATTCAATTGAAGCATTGAATCTTGTAAATAGAATAAGGGATAAAATATCAAAACTCTATGGTGACAAGGCATACGATTCAAGGAGCATATACAATGCTCTTTGTGGCAAGGCAATAATTCCATTGAGGAAGAACTCTTCCACGTTTTCAAGGGGTTCTCCTTAGAGGGCAAGAATAACCAGAGAAATAAGAAGAACTTCAGAGAGTGAGTGGAAAAATAACAATAACTACGGAGATAGCTTTTGGAAATATACTTCTCAGGCCTAAAGAGTGTTACGGGAGAAATCATAAAGGCAAGGAGACTTGAATACATAGCTCAGGAGATAGCAATGAATGTCCATTATTATAATATTCTCAGACAGATGACCGAGGCTTATTAATTATGCAACACACTTTCTCCGAAATAAACTACTATGCTAAGAGAGAATTGTAACAATACGAAAATTATATGTTATATTCTTAAAAGTTATTTTTTTAAAAAAAAAAAATAAAATAACTTTTCACAAGCCTCATCAGTGTAGTTCTCTGGGTCAGAGCAATATTTCCCAAATTTTTCTTGTACTTTATCTATCATTTCATCTTCTTCTTTTTTGCTTTTTCTTGTCTTATTTGCTTTTTTTGCCATTTTTCTTTTATAAGTATAGTTGTCACTTTCTAATATTTAAATATTTCTCTCTTAGATTCTTCTACGATTTAGGCGAGAATCTCTCTTAAAATGAAGAAAGATTTATAAGGGAAAATTAAGAATATTCATACTTATTATAATTATAGAGGAATTAAAAGTAAGGGTAAAGTATAACGCAAAGATTAACAGTCAGGGAGAGAAGGTCAATTATCCTTATTATATAGTTACTTCTCCTATAGAGTATTCTAACATACTTAAGGAGAGAAAAATATAAAAAAATGTAACAATAGTTACCGATGAAGAGAAAATAGAGTTAAGTAATGTGAAGATATTTTCTTTGGAATATTACAGAAAAGGAGAAGAAAAGATTCCTTATTTTAGTATTTCTATTCCTAAAGAGATAGGGGAGAAATTAATAGGTAAGAAAATTTTAGTAATAGCTGAGATAGAATAAACCCCCAGTTTAATGTAGAAAATTCAATTGCTATGTATAACTACTACTAGGGTTTGTCCGGAGAAAAAGATTAGTGAAAAAGCTTAGGCCCAGGGTGCTTTTGATGTGTAAAAGTCTCCTCTTTCTCTCCATAGAAATCATATCTTCTTTTCTAGGTTAACTATAATATAATCTTTATCCAGGGTTTTTATCCAACCATAAGTCTTCATCTTCATTAATATATTATGGGCTTCCAAAGGTGTACATTCCATATAAGCAGCTGCAATATCGATTAACTTTTTCTCTCTATGGCTAAAACTCCATTATTAAACTTAGTTATGTTGACAGGGAATTTGTAAAACTCTAGGGCCTTTCTGTATTGGTCATCTTTCATTGAGTTGGTCAATTCGTCTATGGTATAACCTTTTCTTGCGATAACTTCCATAATACTATATTAAGCATATCCCTATTTATTAATTTTCCATTTCAGTTTAGAATTAAACACCCCAGTTTAATGTACAAAATTGAATTTTGGACTACACTCGACCAAAGATAGCGTTGTAAGGCTTATGTAACTTATGTAAGGCTGTATAAAGATACCCCCTACCCCCGACTTACTCAAAAATTTTCAGAGATGGGTACCCCCCGTTACATACGTTACATATGAGCGTTATTTTACGTAAAATCAAATTACATACGTTACATACATTAATCTAATCTTTATATATAATTGAAAGAAAATAAGGGCTAACGTATGTAACGTCTTTTAGAAACTTTTTACTGTATAAAGTTGAAAATTACATACGTTACCCTGTATTTGAAAATTCAATAAAATACTTATATTATTAAGAGTAAAAATGGTCAGTTTTTGTACACATCAACAATACAAACAGTATATGTTTATCTATATATATTCAAATATTTTGGATTAAACTGGAGGTTCAACGGAAGTTAGAATATTTATTACAAAATTGAGAAAAATTATCGATAGAATTAGCTAGGTATTCAATGGCCCGACGTCGTTTCATCGTCATTAAATACCCTGAATACTCCGTTCTCGCTGTCATAATACCCATACTCATTACAGTACTCTATATCTTCCTCATTAACCTCTTTCATATCTAGAGATTTGCAATAAGTTTCTTTGTTATCCTTAAATTGATACTCAAATACGTTATTAAGAGTTGGACCGTATCTGGTCAGCGTAGTCCTCTTGACTCCTAAAATTTCTGAAATCCTTCTCCAAGATAGTTTAGGGCGGCCGTATTTCCTTGTGAGCTCCATTGAATATTCTGTTAATAATAATATATTTAAGACTATAGTTGAGTGTTTAGTGCTGATGAAGAAGCCTTAGTTTTGTAGAGCAGATTCAGGGTCAATGGGGTCTATTACATTTACATGATCCCTATCAGAGGTCTTAATTATGTTCTGCTTCTTTTCGTTGATGAACTGCAAGAATGCTCCTTTTACTACTTCATTAAAGTCATCATTGCTTTCATTGAACCCTGGAATGTAAAGTTCAGGAAGTTTTATTCCGTATTTTGAAACTATTTCTGAGAGTATTGAATATCCTAATGTGATGTAGTATTTTACAGCATCTTCCCTACTTGCAACCTTTAACGCTTGTCTAATCTCATTGATCTTCCTTTCAAAAATGTTTAAAACTTCCCTCATAATTGCAGCCATGTCAAGTTTATCTTCTTTCGTCATCCTTCTCGGTGTTTTAATCTCGTGAGATATCTATTATTATCATCTTATCACGTACGTAGGGGGTCAGGGTCTCTGCGTCTGTGTTATTAGCTGGTACAATTAATGACCTTAAAGCTAAAAACACTCTTTCGATGTGTTTTCCGGCTCAACATAGGTTATGGGAATACCATTTAATTTCGCCTTGTATTCAATGAATTTCTGAAGCTGATAGAAGGACCATGAATTCAGATTATAGTTGAATGATCTGGCGTAACTTGCATCTCAAGTACCTTATATACATAATCACTTTTTTTTCAAAAATCAGTTGCTTTAATCTTATATCTACAGGTCTATAGGGGAACAAGAACCCTTCTTCTATACTTCAGGCAAAATACCACATCGTATTAACAGCTTTATACATTGTCATCTTCACAATAGTGATCCTTTTCTTTATTAGTTATTTCCATTCTCCTAAAAAATTATATTATCACGGATTATTTACCTCTCTCTATTCATCTCCTCACTTAAGGCCGGAGCCTTATTGCCCATCTTTTTGTAATATTTTATCTTCCTAATTTAAAAATGGATTTTTTCCATAATTTATGATAATTTTCCGTATAATTTTTATTAACTGTGTAAAATCAAAAAATTTTAATTTAAGATTATAGTATAGTAATGATTGAAATGACCCAAAGCGATAATAAAAAGGGTGCAGGAAGGCTTTTTATAGTCGTGATAGTAATAGTGGTAATAATAGCTGCTGGTTTTGCTGCGTACGCTCTGAGTCATAAAACTCAGACAACGGTGAATAAAACTTCTCTAGTTGTCGAGGAAGGAGAATTTCCTGATAGCCTTGATCCAGCTGTAACCTTCAGCACTCCTGGATGGGAAATAATGAACCAAATTTATCAGGGACTCGTTGCACCTAATGGAACAAGTGTGACCACATTTGTTGGAGTATTAGCTTACAACTGGACTATTTCCCCTAACGGTATGAACTATACTTTCTACCTTAGACATAATGTAACTTTCAGCAATGGAGACCCATTCAATGCCTATGATGTTTGGTTTTCTATTTACAGATCAATAATTATGGATCAATCCCCGGAGTTTATATTAGGGCAAAATCTTGCAGCAGGCAATGGTATTAATTTCAACATAACTGCGAATATTCTTAATTCCATTAACTATACTGATCCAAACTCCACTGATTTATATTACATGGAATATCCAAACCAATCAGTGCAGGTTGTAAATCCTTATGAAGTTATCTTCCACTTGGGTTACGGTTATAACGGATACCACCCATATAACGCATTTTTAATGACTCTTACAACTCCACTTGCAGCAGCAGTTGATCCAAAAGTTGTTGAAGAGCATGGAGGTGTTGTTGCTGGGTCTACAAATAGTTGGATGGATACGCATGCAGTAGGTACCGGTTTTTATGAATTAGGTCAGGTTATACAGGGACAAAGTATAACTCTTGTTAAAAATCCAAATTATTGGGGAAATTATGTACCAAAGGACGAATTAAATTATGCAATTCAACCTGCAATTTTGAATACAATTACCATTGAATATAAGTCACTGGCATCAAGAATAGCAGATCTAAAAAGCGGGGCAGCGCAAATCATTGAGGCACCTGTGCAAGATTATAACACATTGAAAACTATTCCTAATGTTAATGTGTCATTATTACCAATAATTTTCGGCAGTTCACAAGGAGCATATTTTGTATACATGGATCCTGTGGCATTCCCAGCATTCAACAACACTTCCGTGAGGGAGGCTATTACTTACGCCATAAACTATGCTGGAATTATAAAAACGGTTTTTGATGGATATGCTGTCCAATGGGTCGGACCTATTCCTCCCGGTTTCCCATATTATAACCAATCTGTTGGAAATTTAACACCGTACTCATACAATCCAGAATTGGCAGCCAAATACTTGGCACAGGCTGGCTATCGTGCTATTTTTCCCAATGGTACCATCGTAAATAGAAATCATCCATTCCCCAATGTAAATTTCTTATACACTTCAGATTCCACGTCTGAAACAGAAGCTGCTCAGATAATTCAGTCAAATCTTGCTGCAATAGGTATCAATATAACTCTTACTCCATTAACGTTCCCTGCATACGAACAAGTTGTTTTTGCACCTGGCAACGAAACAACCCAGTATCCAATGGGAATAAACTTCTACACTGAAGATTTTACCGCATCTATAGATTATGTTGATGCTATAGCTGATGGATATTACATAGGTACTTCTGCATATTTCAATGATAGTGTATTCAATGCCTCCGTTAACGCCAGCGCCACATTCAATCAGACTGCCATAATACAAAACTTTTCATTCATTACCCACACTATGTATTATCAGTATGCAATTGATTGGCTTTATACCCCATACATTCTCTCAATAACTGCGAGTGACGTTACTGGAATAATTCCAAATCCGGCAGGTAGCGGTGCAGGTTACTTTATGTTCTATAACACCGTGCATTATACCTGAGGATTGTGTATGATTGGGAGAAAAGAATTAATTTTATTTATTTTGAAGAGAATAATTTTTTCCTTTTTTGTTATTATTGGAACGATAATAATAATTTTCTTTATCTCTCATATTTTATCTAAAAATCCGGCGGCACTTTGGGCTGGACCAAAGGCTAAACCTTCCACAATTGCCTATGTAATAAATGAGTATGGATTAAATAAACCTATTTACATTCAGCTTCTGAACTTCTTTGAGGGTTTTTTCACAGGAAATTTTGGTATAGATCCTGTTACACATCAGCCAATCGCATCTGAAATATTCTATTACTTCCCAAACACCATTGAGCTTGTTATTACTGCATTAATTTTCATAATAATAATAGGTATAGGTTTGGGGTATATTTCCGCCGTGCATTTTAACTCCAAGGTTGATGATCTTATTAGGCTTCTTTACACAACAGCATGGGCTACTCCCACTTTCCTGGCATCCATATTGGCTATACTTATTTTTACATCCTACATACCTATCTTACCCTCAGGTGGGATGTATTCTCCTGGTTTGACCCCACCACCAAGGATTACCGGCATATTTGTTATTGATTCCCTTCTTTCTGGAAACCTTGCAGATTTCATAAATGGACTAGATCATCTTATCCTACCGGCCTTGACTCTTGCATTCCTTAATTTCGGTATTGTAACTAGAATAAGTAGGAGTGGTATCCTCAATGTAAAATGGATGCCGTATGTGAAAAATGCCAGAGCAAAAGGAGTAGATGAAAGGAGAATCAACAGATATCATATACTCAGGAACGGATTGATTGAATCCAATACAGTTATAGCAGTCATGTTTGGCTGGCTTGTTACAGGTACAGTAGTTGTGGAAGAGATATTTTCATGGCCTGGAATAGGAAAGTTTGCTTACAACGCCATAACATCGGATGATTATCCCGCTCTTATTTACGTTGTTATAGTATTCACAATACTTGTTATCATAGCTAATCTTATAGCAGATATAATGTATGCCGTACTTGATCCAAGAATAAGGTTAGGGAGGGGAATTAAATGAATTTCAAAGATTCTGCAAGCAAATTCTTTAAAGTTATATTTTCAAACTGGCTTTCGGGTTCAGGTTTCATTATAATTGCAATTTTCTCAATTATTGCAATACTTTACGAGTTGCTAGGAACCAGAATGGTTCCATACAACCCTTACCAAATAAACTTGTTGAATGCCAATTTGCCGCCTTCCAGCTCTCACTGGTTTGGTACAGATGAATTGGGAAGAGACATATTTTCCAGGGTTATCGCTGCCCTTCCTGTGGATCTTGGTATCTCCTTATTCATTGTGATCGCATCATCATTTATAGGATTAGTCTTGGGCATTGTGGCAGGATATTTTCGTGGTCCATTAGAAGAAGTTATTATGAGATTGACAGATCTCTTTCTGGCATTTCCCCCAATAATTATGTCCATGGCCATAGCAGCTACCCTTGGCCCTAGCCTTTTAAATGCAGCTATTTCAGTCATATTCGTGTGGTGGCCTCCATATGTTAGGCTCGTTAGAGGCAATACATTGCAGGTGGCATCACAGGACTTTATAACAATATCTAGAGTATTGAATACGCCCTTTAGGAAAATACTTCTCAAGGGTATTCTTCCCAATATTATTACACCGCTCCTAATTTACGCTACAATGGATGTGGGTACTGCCATGCTTACACTATCAACACTAGGGTTCCTTGGAATTGGGATACCCATAAATACTCCAGAATTAGGTCTTATGTCATCAATACTTACAACCACATTTTACACTTATCCGTATGAAGGCTTAATACCGGCAGCGTTCATATTCCTGATAGTTTTAGGGTTTTCTCTAACTGGAGAAGGCCTTGCAGAGCTAATTGATCCGAATATTAGAGTTCATATCATCTCAAGGAAGAAAAGGGCCGAAATTTTGGAAAGAAGCAAAGTATTAACAGAAAAAATATAAAATCAACCCTTTTTCTTTACATCCTTGTTTTTTATTTTTATATTCTTTTTCGATTTCTCATTATCCTTTTTTGGGGAAGGTATTAAGGCGTATATTATTATAGCCGCAATTACAAATGCCATTACGATATTGCTTTCCATTGGTATGTAAGTGGTCTTACCTGTTACCCATAATTTAAGGACTCCCAAGATAGGTATGTATCCAACAGCAACTCCCATAATTTGTGAAACATTTACTAAACTATTATCAATTCCTACATTCTGATCAGCAGCCAGATAATAATTGCCTGAAATTAAAAAGGGAGAGTTCGCCAGATTGTAGTCACCCATTGTTACAAACCCTTTCTCCCCGATATATTGTGATAGCTCAATGATTAAATTTCTATGAGCATAACCCACATCTTTTATTATCACATTGCTCCCGTTGATAGACATCCATGATTGGTTTTTAAAGTAGTATATTATGGGTGTTGTCCCTTTCCAGCCCTCGATATAGAGTATTGCCCTATGTATTACTAATTCTCCCAAGTAGTAATTCTTATAAACAATTACATCACCATAATCGCCGTAATCAATTGGACTCCCTTGTGTTCTGGCTTGAACGTATGTTATGACTTGATTGAAATTATCAATTTTTTTTACACCTACAATGTCGCCAGTATTTATAACTCCGAATGTAAAACCATTACCGTGCTGCATGGATTTTGACTCCACTATAACTGCAGGTGGCCAATTATCAGTGTAGGCGTATGCTGCTCCAAGTAGTAGGACTACCACCAATAAAGCTGATATACCCTGGATTATTCCCTTATTGAGTTTCAAATATATCTCAGGTTAATGATTTTTCTAAATTTAACATTTATTTAAGAGCTTTTCCTAAATCATCTGTGAAAAAATTCCCAAAAAGTAATAATTTATTAATATGAATTTTATACATAATTATGGCCTCAAGGAAAAATTCAAAAGATCAAATAAATTCAATAGATAAAAAAATATTAAAAGCTGTATTCGAAACTAAAAATACAAATCTGGGGGTAATTTCAAAAAAAGTTGGTATGTCAAAATCAACAGTGCACAATAGATTAAAGCGACTCAAAAATCTTGGAATAATTACTGGAGAAATTTTAGCTTTGGATCAAAAATTTGTGGAAAGTTATATGACAGCGGTAAGCCTAATAAAGGCAAGATATGGCCCTGAATATGCTGAGGAAGTTGGAAAAAGGATTGCTAAAATAAAAGGTGTCTGGGCAGTTTATTTCGTAATAGGTACAAATGATTTTGTGGCACTTATAAGAGCCAAAACTAAAGAGGAACTGGAAACCATAGTAAATGAATTAAGTAAAACAGAAGGAATAGAGAGGAGTGAGACTACCATTGTATTAAAAATGTTAAAAGAAGACCTTTCTGAAAGTATGAAACTTCTCGTTGATGACTAATTTGTATCAATTTTTTTCCAATCTTTTAAATTTAAAGAAAATATTTCTTTTAAACTCGTTATGAATCGATATTAAGATTCATTAATATATGCTTTAAAGATTATCATGTATATGCTGACTCAGAGACTTAGTTTAAATAAAGCCCCTGTTATAAGGGTAAAACCACCTGGGCCAAAGTCCATGGAGATCCTATCCATTCAAGATAAATTAGAAAGTTCCACTAGATCTTATACGAAATTTTTTAAAATGGCCATAGACTATGCGAAAGGCTCTACCATAGTAGATGTGGATGGAAACGTCTATATTGATTGGTTCGGGGGAGTAAGCGTAATGAATCTTGGACATGGTAATCCCATAGTGATTAGGGCAATTGAAGACCAGCTAAACAAAATTACTCATATCACTGAATTACCAACTGAAGCGAGGATATCTTATCTGAAAAATTTAAATGCAACACTTCCCGGAAAAATGAAGGATCATTCAAAAGTCTTATTTACGGTGAGCGGTGCTGATGCTTGTGAAGCAGCAATAAGCCTTGCAAGGTATATTACCAAAAGGAGAACAATTATAGCTTTCTCGGGTTCATACCATGGGATAGCCGGTGGGGTGGTATATGCTACTGCCAACCCGCATTATAGGGAATATGCCTCATTTAACCCCCATGAAGTATTTTTCGCTCCTTTCCCCTATCCTTACAGATTTCCTATTAAAGGTGATGATATCTCCAAGGTTGTCATTGATTACCTTGACTATATGATAAGTGACCCTTATTCTGGTATATCAAAACCTGCCGGAATAATGGTTGAACCTATACAAGGAGAGGGTGGGTACATAGTTCCTCCAGATGATTTTCTACCAATGCTTAGAGAATTAGCTGATAAGCATTCCATTCCTCTTATAGTGGATGAAGTTCAAACTGGTGTGGGAAGAACGGGAAAAATATGGGCTTCTGACTTGTATGGCATAACGCCTGACATTATGTGTGTTTCCAAAAGCATTGGGGGTGGGATTCCTATATCTAGCGTAGTATATAGGGAAGAGTATGATAACTTACCAACTGCATTCCATCTCGGTACATATAGAGGAAATCCTCTAGGACTTGCAGCTGGTGCTGCTATACTTGAATACCTTATGAAAGGAAATCTACTTGACAGGGTTACAAAATATGGAAGGAACATCTTATCTAGATTTCAGGATATGATGAACGAGTATGGTGTGATAGGTGATGTAAGGGGGAAAGGTTTTATGATCGGTGTTGAGTTGGTAAAAAATGGAACAACTTTACCCAATCAAGAAATTGCCCAAAAACTCCGGGATGTGCTGTTTCAAAATGGATTATTAATGCATACTTGCGGCCATTATGGAAATGTAATGAGATTTATGGCGCCCCTTACGATAGAGGATGATTTAATCGATAATGGTTTGGAAATATTCGAATCTTCAATTAGGGAGATGATTAAATGAGCATACAAACCTATGACCCTTTTACGGGCGAACTTTTGGGTAATTATAAAACAGAATCAGAAAAAGATGCACTAGAAAAAATAAAAGAGGTATATAAAGGGCAGGAAAGTTGGGGATTAAGTCTTGATGAAAGGGTAGAGTATTTTAAAAACACTATTAAAAGAAACTTTGAAAAAGAGACTGAAAATTTGGCAAAGTTAATGACTAGGGAGATGGGAAAGCCCATATCTCAATCCATAGCTGAGGTCAAAAAGAGCATAAGGTTGATTGATTATTTGATTGATAAGGCCCATGAGATATTTGATCCTGAATATATTAAAACTGAAGCTAAAAAGAGCTATGTCAGATTTGATCCCCTAGGAGTAATTATGTCAATAGAACCATGGAATTTCCCTGTTTGGCAGGTTGCACGGGCAGCTTTTCCCGCACTTATGGCCGGAAATGGAGTGGTTCTTAAGCATGCTTCCATAGTTACTGGAACATCACTTAAAATCCAAGAATTGATTGATTTACCGGTATTTAAAAGTCTTATTGTTGATGGAAAAACAGCATCCTCATTGATAAAATATGTTGACGGAGTTGCATTTACTGGTTCAACTCCCACGGGCGCTAAGATAGCTGAAGAAGCAGGAAGAAATCTTAAAAAAATAGTAATGGAACTTGGAGGTTCTGATCCATTTATAGTGTTGAAAAGCGCCGATTTAGGGAAAGCAGCTAAAAATGCAGTATTAGGAAGACTACAAAACAATGGACAGAGTTGCATAGCTTCCAAAAGGATACTGGTGCATGAAGAAGTGTTCGATGAATTTTCTAAGAAATTTGAAGAAGAAATGAGTAAAGTTACAATAGGCAATCCACTTGATGAAAAAACTTACCTTGGACCATTATCCTCAAAAGAGCAGGTAGAAACCATTAGAAAACAGATATCTGAGCTGAAACCAGTTTCCAATGTGATCAAGCTCGGTGAGGAAAAGGGAAATATCATACCTCCTACGATTGTTATAACGGATATGAATTATCAGGAAGAAATATTCGGACCTGTAGCAATACTTAAGAAATTCAGGAATAATGAAATGGCTATCGAAATGGCCAATGAAACTCCCTTTGGCCTGGGAACTTCCATTTGGGGCGATGAAGAAGAAGCTGAAAAGATGGTACCTTTCATACAGGCAGGAATGGTTTTTGTTAATAGCATTGTATTTTCTGACCCGAGGATACCCTTTGGTGGTGTTAAGAAAAGTGGCATAGGGCGAGAATTGTCAAAATATGGGTCAAGGGAGTTCACCAATATGAAAACAGTGTGGATTGCTTAGTGGTTTGAAACATATATGGCATAATGCCCTTTATGAAATCTCTCTATATTTTTCATGGATATATTTTTAAAATATTTCTTTAGCTTATTTATCTCATTTTTCAATTCCGTATCAGATCTCATGGAATAGCTTTTGTACATTATAATTCCCCTCTTTGGAGAATAATATTTTACATTTTTTAGAAAAATATCAATCTGATTTGGCTGTGCTATGTCCTGGTAAATCATGTCAACCCAGTCTATAAAAGGTTCATATTGCTCTGGCTTATTGGCATCCAATAAAAGAGGTATTAGATTTTCTCTTGACTTCCCCAGCTCAGATAATTTAATCATTGAGACTGGCGAAAATTCAACTGCAAATATTACCCCCTTTGATAAAATATCGGATATATGGGAAGCGGTAGTACCTGTAGAGGCTCCCAGGTAAAGCATATGATCTTCTTCCCTTAACTCTGGTTTAAACCCTAATTTGATCGATGATGCTAATTTGCTCCTCAAAGGTGAAAATTCCCTGTACATTTTTGAGTTTCTAATTAAGATCCTCTCACCGTAAACAGGCTTTTCAAATTTTGTAAGAGTATATAGCGAATTGCCCTCCTCATACAAATTTGGAATGCCCGTGGACTTCATTAAACATACATTCCCAGATCAGCAGGTTTCCCACTTTCCCTTTGCGCTCTTATCTTTTCAACAGCTTTTATAAAGTCAGTTTGGGTGATGAAATCCCTTAATTCTCTTACGGCAAACATTCCTGCTTCAACCGTCACAGCCTTCAAATCTGCTCCTGCAAACCCTTCAGTTATGGATGCTATTTCTTTCAGGTTAACATTTTTCAGATTCATCTTCTTAGTATGTATTTTTAGGATCTCCTCTCTGCCACTTGAATCTGGCAATGGAATTTCTATTATTCTGTCGAACCTTCCTGGCCTGATTAATGCCTCATCCAGTGTATCTGGCCTATTGGTGGCCGCTATGATTTTAATATTTCCCAACGGTTCAAAACCGTCAATTTCGGCCAGGAGTTGCATAAGTGTCCTCTGCACCTCCCTATCTCCAGAGGTAGATGAATCTACTCTCCTGGCACCTATTGCATCGAGTTCATCTATGAAAATTATTGATGGTGCCCTCTTTCTGGCAAGGTCAAAAAGTTCTCTTACAAGCCTCGCCCCTTCACCTATATATTTTCTCACCAATTCTGACGCAACTATTCTGATAAATGTAGCATTAGTACTGTTTGCAACAGCTTTTGCAAGAAGTGTCTTACCTGTTCCAGGTGGTCCAACCAGTAGAACACCTGTAGGTGGATCTACACCAACCTTCCTGAAAATATCCGGGTTCAAAAGGGGTAACTCAATCATTTCACGTATTTCCCTTATCTGTTCCGATAGACCACCAATTTCCTCATAGGTCACATTTGGTTTAGTTGAAATTTCGGAAGCTATTATTGTTGGATCATAAGCTTCAGGTATTACTGAAATAACACTTAGGGTAGCTTTGTTCAATGCCACTCTTGTGCCAGGAGTCAATTTTTCCCTTGGAATGTGTTCTGAAGCATATACTAGAAAACTTGGGCCTGTGGAACTCCTTATGACAACCCTCCTTTCGTCAACGATATCTTCTATTGTGCCTATTAAAAGAGGTGGGAGCTTCATTCTATTCAGTTCTTTCTTTAACCTTTCAATCTCTTCCTGAAGCCTCTTATTCTCCATCTGCACGTATCTCTTTTCCTCTTCCAATTCCCTCAATTGCCTCAGGAGCTCATCTAATTCATTTATCTGATCTACATCATCGTCTGTCTTCGTAAACATATCACCTTTTTATTTATGCCATTAATTAACATCTTTATTTAAGGATAGTGTATTATTTCCCTTACCTAGGAAGTTCAGGAGCAAATATATGATGCCTGAAGCTATGAAACTGACGAAATAGCTAATATCTATTCCACCCAACAATTTGGAAATTGGAAAAACATAATTCAAATTTCCAATGGATATGTCCATGAAAGGTACAGAAACAAGGAGTCCTAAGATATATGCTAATATCCCGTTATTATTTATCCTTCTACTGAAATCCAATTTCTTATTACCAATAATAAAGAAATCCATAATAAGTATTGATATCCATGGGGAAATCCAATAATCCAAAACCAACAGAAAAGATTCAAAGAAGTTATAAAATCCATTGTAGAAGATAACACTGAGCAGGAAACCCAACAATGCAAGTATTAAAATGAAACTTGTTCTCTTCATTCTAATTCCACCCACAAGCCCCGAAAGTGAGCTAGAATAAAGGTTTAGGACATTTGCTGAAATTCCTCCAAGTGCTATTAGTATAAGACCGATGATAAAGTATTTTCCCAATGAAATTTGAAGCCCCTGCATTGAATTGTAGCTATTAAATTCGTATGAAATTAGCATAGCGGCAATTTCAACAAAAGTGGTAGATATAAAAGAGCCCAGAAAAGTGAAAAGGAAAACTTTTTTGGTATCTTCATTTTCTGGTAAATAACGAGAATAATCTGATGCATACGGGCCCCAACTCATTAGGTAACTATATGTGAATGCTATCATGCCAAAAAATGGCAAATTCAGAATCAAATTTCCGCCCATAGGAGTAGATTTTAAATTGTAAACGGCCAAAATCAGCATGACGAGGAACAGGATTCCTAAGGAAAATGCTAGTATCTTTTCAACTTTATGAATAAAATCGTGACCTATATAGGATATAATCAATATTAGAATTGTGTAGAGCATAATCAAGATCCATGGTGGATAATGGAATATGAGGAAAATTGCCGAGACAGCAATTATATTGTTTACTATAAACCAACCTAATGTGTTTGAGAGGTTTATTATACCAAATATTCTCATCCCTAAAGTGCCCATAGAATTTGTGGTACTCATCATTTGAGGATAACCTGTTTTTGGTCCCATAGCTGCAGAAAATCCCACTATTAAAGCACCCAAAACGTTTCCTATGAGAATGGATGTAATACCGGATAAAAATGACATTCCCAAGGTAATAGGAATGAATCCTATAGCGAAGTCAGCAATTGTTAAATTTGCTGCAAACCACAGGAAGAATAGGGATCTAGAGTTCCCTTTTTTCATATTAGAGTCTATATGTTCAATTCCTATTTGTTCAACCATATATCCGAACATGTGTTCGGATTATTTATTTGTTACTGTATCATAAACCCATACCCATGGAACAGAAAGAGAATTTTTGTATCCATAGGTAAAAAGTTCTCGGATGGTTTAAAAGTTAACTACTCCCAGTCAAAAAAATTAAAGAATAAATCAAATATTTATCTTATTGAATTTTATTAATCCTATTATAAAAGGAATTGCGATCCATATTATAGATGATAATATTACTAGAGGTAGATGGACTGAGCTTACCGCTGGCTGTGTCCCGTACTCTAATCCTAGATAATAAATACCGAACGATTCCGCACCGAGAGGACTGAAGTAGTAAGATCCATAAATAATCTGAATTATTTCATTTATATGTCCGGTTGTAAAGGCTATTATTCCAGCAATAACGGTTGGTCCTATTTGGAAGAGTAAGAATAGAAATATCGAAATTCCCAACATTTCACCTCCAGATTTTATGAAAGAAGGTAACATATACACTAACGAAAAGAATCCAATAAGAGCTGCAGAGGTTGAAACAAACAAAATTAGTGGAAAATCTACAGGTAATAAAATTCCTGACGATGATACCAGGATTGAAAGAGTAGCATAAGATAGGAAAGTGAGCAAGAAAGAAGATATTATAGCTGTTAGAACGCCCCCTAAATATCTGTTAATGTATAATTCCCTCCTGGTTATAGGCCTAGCTAGTATGAACTTTAAAGCTCCAGTATCCCTCGGCTTTGAGAATAGAATATAAGCTAAATAAAGCATTATGGCAGCGAAAATAAAAGTGAAACCTCCGATTACTCCGATTATGCCACTTACCAGTGATGTTATTGCGGAACCGTCTGGATAATATTCAGTTGTATAGGGACCTAAGGATTTAACTTGAACTGATAAAAATTCTATTGAACTAGGAGTTTGAAGGTGATAAAAGTTAATGTAACCAGTGACGTTTCCAACGTATTTAAAAGAAGTATTAGGTATAGCGAAACTGGAAGAATAATTTGCGAAATTAACGTAAACGCCCTGGTTATTTGGATTGTCTATAGCTAAAATTAATGTACCTTTTCCATTATTATTAATGACAACGAACGCGTATTTTAGAGTGATATTCTGGACATTATTCTGTGTTCCATAGCCGAACCCTTCTACGACGTCTTCAGCTGATAAGTATTTTGAACCGTTTTCAAATACTGGGAGTGGAATAAACTCTATTTTCTGATTATTGTAACTCACGGCAATAGGTTCGAAATAGAATTGAGGTAAATTAAGTTCGAAGTACCCAGAAGCATTGGTTCTATAAGATGAACCGTCTGCAATGATTTGAGCGTTATTTATAGGATTTCCATGGTTATTAAATACGTAGCCGATGACTTCAGTTTCATTATATTTCTGGATACTTACGCCTATTACGTTGAGATCGTGAAAATAGTATGGATTAGGTGAAACATTTGTAGCATAGGTTTCATAAGATACTGCTATGCCAATTGCGGCAAATATTACTATGAAAAGTATAACTGAAAACCTAAGAAAACTTCTCTTGAAATCATAAAATACTGTTTTCATTTCTGCTCACCGATTAACTTAAAGAAAACTTCCTCAAGGTTACCTTCCACTTTGGCCATCTCTATTATATTATAATTTAATAAATCAGAGGAGAGTCCTGGAATATCTCCGTTAAAATTCTCAATAAAAATTATATTTCCTTGGAGTTTTGGATTACCATATTTTTCTGCTATCTTAATTACGTTTCCATCGATCCTTCCCAAAACTACTCTGAAAATGTTAGTCCTGATAAAGTTTTTAATTTCTTCAATCGACATTTGCTTTATTATTTTCCCTTTATGTATAAAAATTACTTTATCTGCTATATTTTCCACTTCCGTGAGGATATGAGAAGAGAAGAGTATAGCTTTTTTTTCTTTTTTTAATTTTACAGCAAGATCTCTAAAGAACATTATGCCTTGGGGATCGAGTCCATTAAGAACCTCATCAAATATGAAATTATTTGGATCTGAAATTAATGAAACAGCTAAAGCGAATCTCTTTTTCATACCTTGAGAATAATTTTTTAACTTGTCCTTCTCCCTGCCTTGCAGGCCCACTAAGGAAAATAATTCCTCCGCTTTCTTCTTAGCCTCCTCTTTACCTATACCGTAATATCCTGCAAGATAAATAAAATAATCAAGAGCTGTAGCATC
>Ga0080003_1000958_pt1 | contig 16882 bp, 15 predicted proteins | sample JossMetagenome_FD_69206 | JGI IMG/M metagenome (GOLD analysis project Ga0080003, IMG submission 69206) | Hot spring microbial communities from Joseph's Coat, Yellowstone National Park, USA - JC2_E (SPADES assembly) (version 2) | ecosystem: Environmental > Aquatic > Thermal springs > Hot (42-90C)...
AACTATTTAAAGCAAGATGGTTTGGATTTACTTCACAGGTTATATTTGCACCCTTTTCTTTGAAAAATTTAACTATATCAACGCTTAAAGAAGAAGAAAGATGTTGGATGTGCAATTTACCACCTGTTTTATAAGAAAGTATACAGTCTCTTGCTACCATCACATCTTCTGCATAAGAAGGTCTAAAGGGTAGTCCGTAGACGCTTGAGAAAGCCCCTTCGTCAAAAGCGCCATTTCCAGCAAAAGCATCATCTTCACAATGGTTTGCCACAAAAGAGTTTAATAAACTAACCATTTCAAGAGCTTTTAGCATGAGTTTTTGGTCTTGCACCGGCGATCCATCATCGGTAAAACATACAGCCCCTGCTTTTTTAAGTTTATAGAAATCTGTAAGTTCTTTGCCTGATCTATTTTTAGTTACGCAGGCGCTTACTTTTACATCGCATATTCCTATTTTTTGGGCTTTTAAGAGTATGTAATATATAATACTTTCGTTGTCTATGGGAGGATTTGTATTTGGCATACAAACAATCGTGGTAAATCCACCAAACGTAGCTGCTTTCATGCCACTTTCTAAATCTTCTTTGTAAGTAAAGCCTGGGTCCCTTAAATGGGCGTGTATATCCACAAAGCCAGAGCAAGCTATTAGTCCTTTTGCATCTATGACATCACAATCTTTTTCGTCAATATGTCCTGATATTTTGTCTATTTTATCATCTTTTATAAGAATATCAACTTCTTTGTCAAAGTTTAAATTTGGTTCTATAAGTCTTGCGCTTTTTATAAGAAGATATCTACTCATTTATTACATTATATCAAAATTTGGCTTATAATAATTTATATACCAAAAGGAGGTAAAGTATATGCAATTTTTTATAGACACGGCAAATATAGACGAGATAAAACAAGCAATAGATTGGGGAATATTGGACGGAGTTACTACAAATCCTACATTAGCAGCTAAAACTGGAAGACCATTTATGGATGTAGTAAAAGATATACTTAGTATAGTGGATGGGCCTGTTAGCTTAGAGACTGTCTCTTTAGATGCAGATGGAATGGTAAAAGAGGGAAGGTTTTTGGCAGAGCTTGGAGACAATGTGGTAGTAAAGATACCTATGACAAAAGAGGGAATGAAAGCTGTAAATATACTTGAAGAAGAGGGGATACCAACGAATGTAACGCTAATATTTAGCCCCACTCAAGCTCTTATAGCTGCCAAAGCAGGAGCAAGCTACGTATCACCATTTATAGGAAGGCTTGATGATATATCCACAGACGGGATGAATCTTGTGAGAGATATAAGAATAATATTTGACAACTACGGCTATGAAACCGAGATAATAGCTGCAAGTATAAGGCATCCAATACATGTACTCGAAGCTGCAAAGGCTGGGGCTGATATAGCCACTATTCCCTTTAACGTATTAGAAGCTTTATTCAAACATCCTCTTACCGATATAGGCATAGATAAGTTTTTAAAAGATTGGGAAAAGGTCCCAAATAAACCATTTTAACTTTTAAAACTATAAACGTTAATTTAAGGAGAAAGGGGGGGTTAATGAGGTTATAGGAGGTAGTTATGTTTTTAATTGAAAAAAACATCGTTAAAAGTAAAACTATTTGGACTTGGTTTGATAACCTTAATCTTGGGTATATTATATATCTATAGCAGCTATGAGACAAATTTAAGTTATATGGAACAAATGTCCAATGAAAAAAGCTATATCAATATCAAAACCACTTTTTAAACTATATATGGACTTGGAATCTGCAAGAATATACAGTAGATCTTTGGCTGGAGGAAATACAGCTGTCAGACCCGCCCTTGAAAAGGCAGTAGAGAATGTGGATAAAGATTTGGAAGAAGCGGCAAACATTAACAAAAAATATGGGAAAGACCTAAATACTACAAAAGATTTTGAGCTTTTAGAAAGAACATGGCAAGATATGAGACAAAAAACATTTTCTTATACAAAAAGCGAGGTAAAAGATAACTACAACAATATTGTAAGGATAGTATATAGAAAACTATTGTTGAGAGATTGTTTTGAAAATGGGGGGTTGATAGCTGATCCAGATATGGGGCGTATAAATCTAATAGTTGGTTTGTATGTGGTTCAAGGACCAACTGTAGACTATCTTGGAAGACTTTCTTCTAGAACATCTCAAGTGCTGTATGATAATCAGTTAAAATCATCAGATATTACAATGCTTCAAACTATATCAAAAGATGCATCTCTTAGGCTAAACAATTTGAAAAATATTTATTACAAAATAGCTCAGCAGTATAATCCAAGATATAAAAAATCTTACGAAGATTTTTTAACATTTTACAGCATTATGACAAACAGGTTTTTACCCACTATACAGAATATAATAACAAACGGGCCATCCTCTGTGCATTTGCAAAATTTTCTTTCTATATATGAACAAACTAATAGCCTATCGAAAAAAGAAGCAAACTCTATAGTAAACACTCTTTATGATGATATTATTTCAACTTACAAAGCTGCAAAGTTCTCTTTAATAAGAAGTGTGATTATATCTACATTGTTGGTGCTTATAAGCATATCTATGTTTATATATCTATGGATTATCATAAGGAAAGAGCTCGATATACTCTTAAAAGTCTCAAAAAATTTAGAGAACGGAAATCTTGATGTAAATACAAGCATAGGTTTCAAAGATGAGATAGCTGAAGTCATAAAGATTATGTTAGGTGGCATTTCTATGATAAACGATGTATTGATGCAAATAAAGAAAGTGGTAGAGAATATGGCTAAGCTAGATTTTAGTGAAGATATAAAAGCTGGCGCTAAGGGAGATTTGGATGTAATAAAACAAGGTATGAACAAAGCTTTAGGTTCTTTGAGGAGTTTATTAAATAATTTAGCTGATACAGCTATAAGATTGGGCTCAAGCGTAGAAGAGCTTTCAGCTACTACGGGTTCTATAGCTCAAGAAAATAAAAATCTAAACGAACAAATTAGCTCAATAGCTTCTTCGGTGGAGGAGGTATCCGCCACTACAAACTCAATTGCTTCTAGTATGATAAGTACTAAGGAAGCGATAAAAAAACTTTTTGAAATAATAAAAGATGGCAGTGCCAAATTAGAAAAGACAGTCTCCTCTGCAGAGCTTATGGAAAAAACTAGTCAAGAGATAAATGTTATTGTAGAAAATATCCTATATATAACAGAACAAGCAAATCTACTAGCTTTAAATGCGGCAATAGAAGCCGCTCGTGCTGGTGAAGCTGGTAGAGGATTTGCCGTAGTGGCTGATGAAGTCAAAAAACTTGCAGAAAAAACTGGCAATTTTGCTAAAAACATATCCGATATGATAAACAATATTACAAAAGGGATAGAAAATACAACCTCTGCAATAAGAGATATCTACTTATATTATAAAGAGATTGAAAATAAATCAAAAGTGGTACAAGAAGCCTCAGAAACGGTAACCACTGCTGCAGAAGAACAAAATGCCACAGTAGCCTCTCTAGCACAAAATATGATTAGCATAAGGGAGTTTTCTGATAAATTATCAACAGCAACGGAAGAACTTTCTGCTACGTTTGATCAGCTAGCTAAAGTGGCAGAAGAGTTAAAACAGGAGATGAGTAAGTTTAAGTTTTAAAAATGCAGGATCTTATATCTATAAGGATGAGAGCCTCCTTTAAAAATGCTCATATTTCTGGAGCAGAAAGGATATGCAAGAAAGAAAAAGTTTCACAAATTATAAATGAGTTTCTCAAAAGACCAAAGTTTTATGATTTTATAAGCATAAAAACGGAAGAGGTAAAAGATGTTGAATTTATAAAGATGCCTTCTATAAGAAGTTTTGATTTTAAAAGCGTTGAAGAGGCAAGGGCTTTTGCTAGAGCGCTTCTTGAAAGCGCAGGTATAAAAAAGGATATAGCAAGTGATGTGATAGAGCTTATTTCTAAAGGAGCGGCTTTCGGTAAAAATATGAGAGGTGCCATGATCATAGATATTGATACTGGTATTAGGCTTGAAGAAAACAAAGAAAAGGGCATAAGGACTATAAAAGTAGATTGGGAAGATAGAGATTTGGCAAAACAAAAACTGTTATCTTCTGGCTATAAAATAACAGACAGAGCTTTAGACGCTCTTGCCCTTGTATCGAAGAATATAAGATGCGGTATTTTAGCAGAAGTGTGTTGGAGTGACGATGCTGATTATACCACTGGCTACGTGGTTGTAAACAAAACTTATCACCGCATAAATCCAATGAAACATTTTGGAGATCCTTTTGGTGGAAGGGCTTATTTTATAAAAGCTGAAAACCTAAAAGATATAATAAATTGTTTAAGAAATAAGGCATTTTTGGTAAGGCTTTGATTTAGGTTTTAGGTTAAAATAATAGTATGGAGCTTTTGTATTATATATTGGTGGTGCTTTTTATTATAATAGCTTTATTCTTGATAGTACTTGTGCTTTTACAGAAATCAAAAGGTGATATAGGTGCGGCTTTTGGAGGGGCTACTGCAAGATCTATATTTGGTGTTGGCGGTGTTGATACGATACTAACAAAAGGTACTTATTGGTTTACGGCTATTTTTATGGTGCTTGCGATAGCTATAGCTATACTGACAGATATAAGAAACAACTCTTCTATCATGCAAAATGAACATATCAGCGCTAATCAAACAAAGCACTCTAAGCCTTAGAGATACCCTTCTTATTCTTGAACACATAAGCGGTTTAGATAAAAATTATATGTTCTTAAATCAGGATAAGATAGAGCTAAATCAAGATGTTTTGGAGGCTTTTGAAAGCATATTATCAAAAATCCAAAACGGCATGCCCCTTCAATACGCCATTGGAAAATGGTGGTTTTTTGGAGAAGAGTTTATAATAGAACCACCTGTATTGATACCAAGACCAGAAACGGAAATTGTTGTAGAAGAGGCTATGAAGTTTGCAAGGCAGTTCAAAGTGGGTTTTGAGCCTTTTGTAGGAAGTGGTATCATAAGCATTGTACTTTTAAAGCATAATCCCCATCTTAAGATGGTAGCAACAGATATAAACAAAAAAGCCTGTGAGTTAACGTTAGAAAATGCAAAACTTCACAAAGTAGAAGATAGGTTGTTGGTAGTCTGTTCTGATGTAGCAAAAGCTATAAAAATAGAAAAAGTTGATTTTTTAGTGGCAAATCCACCTTATATACCAACAAATGTTTTAAATACTCTTGAAAAAAGCGTATTAGAATATGAAGATATAAAAGCTTTAGATGGTAAAGAAGAAGGTCTTTTTTTCTACAAGGAACTTAAATCTTTAGGTATAAAGCCTATGATACTGGAGATAGGGCACGATCAAGAGCAGGCCATAAAAGATTTATTCGGGGATGTAGATATAATCTACGACTATTCAAATAATCCAAGGGTTGCCATAATAAGATGATTAACATAGTATTTTAGCAAACTTTTATTAATATATCTTTATTCGGCTTTTAAGGAGGTTAGAATGATCGAGCTTTTAGAAGATAAAGAAGTATCTTTTCTTTTAGAAAAAGCCTTAAACAAAGAAAGATTGACAGAAGAAGAGGCTGTTTTTTTATATAAAAATGCTCCGTTAAGCGCTTTAGGGTATGTAGCAAACGAATTAAACAAAGAAAAAAATCAGGATAGAGCTTTTTTTATAGTAAACAGATATTTAAACCCTACAAACATATGTGTATATAAATGTAAATTTTGCAGTTTCGGTGTTTCAAAGTCAGACGAAAGGGCTTTTGAACTTAGCATAGACGAGGTGTTAAGAAAAATAGAAAACTCTTACAAAAACGGCATAACAGAGGTACACATAGTTGGCGGATTGCCACCGCATTGGGAAAGAGAAGATTACGTGAATATGATAAAAGCTGTAAAAGAACATTTTCCAAACATAGTTATAAAAGCTTATACAGCTGTTGAAATAGATCACATAGCAAAAATATCAAAATCTACTTACGAAGATGTGCTTCTTGAATTAAAAGAAGTTGGCTTGTCTTTGTTGCCAGGAGGTGGTGCCGAGATATTTGCCGACAGGGTAAGAAACATAATAGCACCAAACAAAACTAACGCAGAAGAATACCTTGAAATCCATGAAACTGCCCATAGACTAGGTATACCATCAAACGTTACGATGCTTTATGGGCATATAGAAACCATAGAAGAAAGAGTAGATCATATGAAAAGAATAAGAGATTTGCAGGACAAAACCGGAGGTTTTCAAGTGTTTATACCTTTAGCTTATCATCCAAAAGGGACAGCGCTTGGTGGTGAGAGGACATCGTCTGTGGATGATCTTAAAACTATAGCGATGTCAAGGATTTTTCTAGATAACTTCGATAATATAAAAGCATATTGGATAACCTTAGGAGAAAAGTTAGCTCAGATAGCTCTAAATTTTGGCGCAAACGACATAGATGGAACTTTAGAAGAAGAACTTGTAGTCCATGCGGCTGGTTCTACAGAAACTTACGGTAAAACAATAGACAAGCTTGTAAGCATTATAAAAGGAGCTTCCAAGATTCCTGTACAAAGAGACTCTTTTTATAATATAATAAAAGTTTATAATTAATATGTGTGGTATAGTAGGATATGTAGGAAACTCTGAAGCTTTACCTATTTTGCTAAGTTCATTAGAAAGACTTGAATACAGAGGTTATGATTCCGCTGGTATCGCGCTTATAGAAGACAACGATATATTTGTTCAAAAAGAGGTTGGCAAAATAAGGGAGTTGGTAAAAGCTCTATGGGGCAGAACTTCTAAATCAAATTGTGGCATAGGTCATACCAGATGGGCAACCCACGGTATTCCTTCAATAGAGAACGCACATCCACACACTGATCCTACAAACTCTTTCGCTATAGTACACAATGGCATAATAGAAAACTATAAAGAACTAAAAGAAGAGCTTATAAGAGAGGGCTACACATTTAAATCCCAGACCGATACAGAGGTTATAGTTCATTTAATAGCAAAATATTATAAAGGTGATTTGCTTGAAGCCACCAAAAGAGCCGTTGAACTTTTAAGAGGGGCTTTTGCTTTTGCGGTTATTACAAAGTATGAACCAGAGCGGATAATAGGTGTTAAACAAGGTAGTCCTCTTGTAATAGGTGTTGGGGAAAATGAAAACTTTTTAGCTTCTGATATTCCAGCAATTCTTCCTTATACAAAGCAAATAATTGTTTTAGAAGATAAAGAGATAGCAGATATCTCAAAAACAGGCATAAGCATTTACGATTTCAACGGTATAATTAAAACTAAACATCCTATATTTGTTCCCTGGGATATAGTATCAGCGGAAAAGTCTGGATACAAACACTTCATGTTGAAAGAGATATACGAACAGCCAAGGGTAATATCAGATACCGTAAGGGGATTTTTATCTGAAGAGATAAATTTTCCATTCGATATAAACAGTATAAATAGAATTGTTATGAGCGCTTGCGGTAGTTCTTACAATGCATCTTTGATAGGTAAGTATCTGATAGAAAAGTATGCTAGAATACCAGTGGAAGTGGGCTATGCTTCAGAACAAAGATATGAAGATATTCCAATCGATGAGAATACGCTTTTTATAGCTGTATCGCAGTCTGGAGAAACTGCTGATACAAGGTTTGCGGCTCAATACGCCAAAGAAAACGGTGCAAAAGTTTTATCGATAGTAAACGTAGTGGGTAGTTCTTTAGACAGAGAGAGCGATTATAGTATTTATACGCATGCAGGTCCAGAGATAGGTGTAGCCGCTACAAAAACATTCAGCGCTCAAATAGCCGTGTTATACGGTTTATCTGTTTTTATGGGCTATGCTAAAGGTCTATTAACTTACGAAGAGTATGCAAATAAGATCGATATGCTGGCTCATGTGCCGTCAAAGATAGAAGATTTTCTTCAAAGTGTTGATTTAAATGATAGCGTTTATAGGGAGCTATCGAATGCTAAAAATGCGATATATTTAGGAAGAGGCCTTTCTTTCCCAATAGCCTTAGAAGGAGCTCTGAAATTAAAAGAGATATCTTATATACATGCAGAAGGATACGCCGCTGGTGAGATGAAGCACGGTCCTATAGCTTTAATTGATGAAAATATGCCAGTTATATTTGTAGCGCCAAAGGATAAGCTGTACGAAAAAGCGGTTTCCAATATAGAAGAGGTTTTAGCTAGAAAAGCAAAGCTTATAGTGATAGGGAACGCTTCGGATGAGCATTTAAGAAATATATCAAAGCATTTTATAAGTATACCAGATATAGAAGAGCAAGACCTGTATCCTCTTTTGACTGTGCTTCCTCTTCAACTTATAGCATACGAAGTGGCAAACAGGCTAGGGCTTGATGTAGACCAACCAAGAAATCTAGCGAAGACTGTAACTGTAGAATAACCTATGGTATAATTTAAATCTATGAAGAAATCAGATATTATTAAACAAATAGATAAGTATACAAACTATAGCCAAAAGGATATAAAGCTTGTGATAGAGTACTTTTTAGACGCTATAATGGAAGGTCTTATACACGATGAGCGTATAGAATTAAGAAGATTAGGTATTTTTTTATTAAAGAAAAAACCTTCTAAAATGGTTATAAATCCAAGAACTGGTGTTCAAACACTGGTATCAGAACGCTACTTACCATATTTTAAAATGGGTAAATACATCAAGAAAGAATTAAACAAACATCAGGCAAATGCCAAAAAAGTTTAAAACAGAAGTTCTTATAATAGGCGGAGGACTTGCTGGTTCAAGCGCTGCTCACCAGCTTGCCAAAAAAGGTGTTGATGTAATCATTGTAGACTCAAGGAAAACTATAGGTGTGCCAGTCCAATGTGCTGAGTTTATTCCAAAACAGCTTATGCAAAAAAAGTTTGAAGACTACTTTAGAAATTCAGTAGTTCAAGAGATAGAAAATATGCTTACTATAGAACCGGACAACAAAAGAGTGTATTCAGACTCAAAAGGTGTTATGGTGGATAGAAAGGTTTTTGATGCAAATATTTTTCAAGAAGCGATAAAAAGCGGAGCAAGAGCTTTTTTAAAAACAATATTTATAGGCTTTTATGATAAAAATACTGCTATATTAAAAGCCAAAGACGATGTATATTATGTGGAGTTTGATTATCTTATAGGGGCTGATGGACCTCGCTCAATGGTGATGGAAAAGGTGTTTTCAAAAAAGCATGAGTTAGCGGTGTGTGCTCAAAGAAGATGCAGACTAAAAGAACCGTTAAAAGACATAGTTATAGTGTTTAGAGAGTATATTAGAGGTGGTTATGGGTGGATATTTCCAAAAAATAACTATGCAAATGTAGGTATTGGTATAGATACAGCTTTTAAAGATGATCCAAAATATGTGTTGGAGCTTTTTATAAAAGATGCGGTATCTATGGGTTTTATAGAAAACGATTGCAATGAAAGTTCAGGTGGGTTTTTGCCTTTGGATGGTATAGATACTTTGGTAAGTTCTAATGTGGCTTTGTGTGGAGACGCTGGAGGATTTTGTCATCCTATAACAGGTGGTGGCATACCTCAGGCGGTTGTCTCAGGCAATATGCTTGCACAATACATATTGGAAAACGATTTGGAATCCTTTGAAGAAGAGTCAAAAGAAATATACGGTATTACCAATGAAAAAGCGTATAAAAAAAGAAAAAAATATATGAAAGAATGGAATAATATAAAATATATATTACCGTATATCTGGGTAGCTTATGAAGATTACTGGAAAAATATTTAAAGGAGAGTTTTTATGAATGGAAATCCAATGGGACCGATTTTAGCACAGTTGGTATTCATAGGTATAATATTTGTAATATTTTACTTTCTTATTATTAAACCACAGCAGACTCAAAGAAAAAAACATCAAGAGTTTTTATCAAATCTGAAAAAAGGTGATAAAGTTATCACATCATCTGGTATATGGGGTGTTATATCTGATATAACTGATGACACCATAACGTTAAAGGTGGATACCAATACAAAGATAAAGTTTACAAAAGAAACAATAATAGCATATCAACCTTCAAAAGAAGAATCAAAAGAGAAAGAAGATGAAAAATAGAGAAGAGCTTCTTAAAAACCTAACACCAAAAGAGATAGTAAATTATTTAGACCAGTATATAATAGGCCAGCAAGAAGCTAAAAAACAAGTGGCAATAGCTTTAAGAAATCGCTGGCGTAGGCAAAAACTCCCACCTCACATAAGAGATGAGGTATCTCCTAAGAATATTTTGATGATAGGGCCCACCGGCGTAGGTAAAACGGAGATAGCAAGGAGGTTGGCAAATCTCATAAAGGCACCTTTCTTAAAAGTAGAAGCTACAAAATATACGGAAGTAGGCTATGTAGGAAGAGACGTAGAATCTATGATAAGGGAGCTTGTGAATATCTCTTATCAGCTTGTGAAAAAAGAAAGGACCGACGGAGTTAAAGACATTGCAAGGGAAGAAGCTATAAGAAAAGTGGCTCAAAAGATATCTTCTTTGAAGAATGTAAGTATTTCTGAAGCTATATACGGTATAAAATCCGGTAAATACGACGATGAATTGATAGAGATAGACATTCAAGAAAAACAAAGCATGCCAACTATAGAGGTAATGGGATTGCAGGGTTTAGAAGATTTGGACAAACAAATTAGAAATCTACTCGGTGGTATTGGCGGTAGAAGAAAGAAGAAGCTAAAGGTAAAAGATGCTCTAAACATATTGGAGCAAGAAGCGGCTGAGGAGTTTATAGACAAGGAAGATTTAGAGTCTGAGGCTGTTTTTTTGGCTGAAAACTTTGGTATTGTGTTTATAGATGAGATAGACAAAATAGCGGTAAAGCATGAAGGTGTTGGACATAGTGTATCAAGAGAAGGTGTGCAAAGAGATTTACTTCCGATAGTAGAAGGAACCACTGTTAATACCAAATATGGTCCTGTAAAAACCGATCATATACTTTTCATAGCGGCTGGGGCTTTTCATATGGCAAAACCATCAGATTTGGTACCAGAGTTACAAGGTAGGTTTCCTATAAGGGTAGAGCTAAAAGCCCTTACTATGGAAGATTTTGAGCGAATACTTAGAGAACCTCAAAATGCACTTACAAAGCAATACAAAGAGCTTCTTAAAACCGAGAACGTAGATATAGATTTTACAGATGAAGCGATAAAAGAAATAGCAAGGATAGCAGAATATATAAATTCTAAAGATGAAAATATAGGTGCTAGAAGGTTGTACACTATAATGGAAAAACTTGTAGAAGACATATCTTTTAACGCTCCTGACATGGAAGGTCAGCATATTATAATAGACGATAAATTTGTACTTTCAAAGTTAGAAGATCTTGCCAAAGATCCTGAGATATCAAAATATATATTATGAATCTAACACAAGATATTCTTGATTTACAAGAAGATCCTATTTTTTTAATAGACAAGAAAAACTTTGTAATATTTGCAAATACTTCGGCCATAAAAAGCGGATTTGTCTTGCCAGAATACAACAACAAATCTTATTATGAGGTTTTAAGACCTTTTAATTTGATATCCAGTATAGGGCTTTTAGAAGAAAACAAAACTATTAAAATAAGCTACAAAGAAAAAACGTATGTTTTGTACAAAAAATCTTTGAAAGACACCAATGTATTTTTTATGAGGGATATAACAAATTATGAGTTGTATCAAAAAGCAAAGCGAGAGTTTATAGCGAATGCATCCCATGAGTTAAAAACACCCCTTAGTGTTATAAAGAGTGTATTAGATATAGCTATAGAAAAAGAAAGCGATGAAGCTATGTTAAAGTTTTTAAAAAAAGCCAAAAATGCAACAGAATCCATGGAGGAGTTGATAAACGACATGCTTACACTCTCTTTTGTAGAATCCATGGAAGACAATATAAAGCTTGAAGATTATGTAGATATTAAAAGCTTAATACAGGAAAACCTAGAGATGTTTCAACCGTATATAAAAAACAAATCCATAACGATATACACAGATATAGAGCCTGTTTCAATCAGAACCAATAAAAAGCTTTTAAACATAATACTAAAAAATCTTATAGATAACGCTATCAAATACAACAAAGAAAATGGATATATCAAGATAATTGTAAAAAAACAAGACAAGCTAACACTTACAATTGAAGATTCTGGTATTGGAATAGCCAAAGAGCATTTACCTTTTATCTTTGAAAGATTTTACAGCGTGTCAAAAGATAGATCTTATAAAAGTACAGGTCTTGGCCTTGCTATAGTAAAACATGCATCAAAGCTTTTAAAAATAAATATAAACGTATCTTCTACTCCAAACGTCGGAACCACCTTTAATCTTACATTTTTAGAGTCCTAAGGCTTGTTTTAGGGCTTTTAGTGTTATCTGTAGCTCTGCTGGTTTGCTTTTGGTATTGTACTCTCCTACAGCTTGTATATCGTATACTGTAAAACCTTTTGGAAGCTTGTCTACAAATACATTTGAATGAATTGGTTTTTTGGTTAAAAGTTTACCGTTTTTATAAACAAGATAACCGATAGTATAGCCACTGTCTTCGTTTGGCTCCCAATATATATAAATTTTGTCTTTGTAAACCATGAAGTTGACATTTTGTGGTGTTTTTGGTGTAGGGGGTTCTTGTTGCCTAAAGCATACTTCTTCTGGAAGCGATTCTATGCCATTTTCAAGTCCTGTAATAGCATAGCAAAAAGCTGAAAAATCTGGTGGTAGCACGGCTTTTTTGCCTACCACAACACTTTCTTGAAACGGGTTAAAGGGTTTGCCTGGAATATGTTTATAAAGTCTAAAGCGTTTAAAACCGCTTAACTCAAGATGTATTCTAAACTTTCTGTATGCTTTTAATACGATAGGTCTTTTCTCTATAGCTGGTGGTACACAGTACAAAGAGGATGATTCGGCACCTTTTATTTCAAAGCAAGCCGAGGATTTGTCTTTTTTGAAAAAAATACCGTTTTCGTAAGAAAAGCCTTTGACTTTTAACTTCTCATTTCCAACAGGTTTTATGTAAATGTAGTTTCCAATACGTTTTACCAAAACTTGAGGTGGCGCTGGTGGTTTCGGTGGGGCTTTTATACCACAGGCACTAAGAGAAAAAGCCACCACAATTCCTAACATGATATCTCTACGGATAATTCACCTCCAGCTAAAAAGCTAATGCATATGCCTTGAGTTATAACATCGAAATCTTTTTCGGATTGAGACACCGTCTTTATAGGGTATACTTTTAGTTTTTGGTTTTTAGAAAAATCTATGTTAATTTTACCTATTTCAAAAGCTTCAAAAGATATATGATTAGAATCTATATCGTAGGGGTCTAAGCTTATACTATGAATGCCTAAGTTTATATCTACGCTTATTTCGTCTTTTAAGTTATATTCTAATATAAATTTTCCTTCTTCAATCCTTATAATCTTTTTGTTGTTTTCTTTTTGAAATGTTATAGTGTTTTCTTTTATATCTATAAGGTCCCAGTCTATGCTATCGTAGCTAAAAAATCTTGGTTTATCATCGTAAGTTATCAGGTCTTTGTATTTTGATATATCTTTTTTTAATTCATGGATGGTTTTACCTTCGTTTTGATCTTTATTTTCGCTTATAAAATGATAAAATTCTTTATACCTTGATAGACATACGTTTAGGTTGCCTACCTCTTTTTTGGAAAGCTCCTTGATGATGCCTTTTTCAGATACCACCACTATAAAATCCTTATCTTTTAATTTTACCTCAAGCTCCCCATCAAAATCTATGTCCTCTTTAACAATCTCATGAGAACCGTTTTCAAAATCAGCTTTTATTATGTTGTTCCAAATCTCTCTTCTTAAATGAGGAAAATATATGCCGCCAAATATTCCATGCCAATAAGCGTCGTTGCATTGGGCTTTTAATATGTAATCTTTTTTAGAGGATTTTCTTTTTTTAGAGGATTTTTTTGAAACCTCAAGCATTCTTTTATGCATGTAGTTTGATTCTTGATATTTTGTGAAAAAGTTTTTCCAAATACCACCTTTTATAAACGTTTCAAACCTTTTACACTGCTCTTTGGCCTCTTGGTAAGCTATAGCATCTTTGTAATTTAGCGCCCAATGTCCCATTTCTTCATAAGAAACAGATGCTGGATAAACCAATTTTTTATGAGCGTCCTTTAGGGCTTCAGATATAGTTTTGGTTTCTATGTTTTCTTGTTTTAAAAGCTCATAAAACCTGTCTAACCATCTCTCTTCATAGACGGTTTTATATGTGTATGGCCATATGCCAAATTTTTCACCATCGTCTATTATGATGGAGGTTTTTTGGCTTTTTATAAGATCTACTACATTTTTTGGTTCATCGAAGGGAATTTTATATCTAAGCCTTTTGTCTATGGGTACAAGGTTTACTTTTTTGCCTTCATCCTCTGTAAAATAAAAGCCTTCTTCAAAAGGATAACCTGCAGAAACTATGTGGTAATCATCTATTATGATATAATCCATAGAAAGCTCTATTATGGTTTGTAAAACCGAAGTATCCCATATACGTTCTGTTAACCATATACCTTTTGGGCTTTTGCCAAGTGTATTTTCGCAAAATTTGTTTAGCTTTTCTATCTGAAGAATTCTATCTTCTTTTGATATGGATGCAAGTATAGGTTCGTAATAACCACCGCCTATTATCTCCAGCTGATTTCTTTGGACCATATCTGCCAATTTGTTCATAAAATCTTTTTTATTTTTTAAAAACCATTCAAAAAGAATCCCACTAAAATGTGCTGAAAGCTTAAAATCTTCGTGCTCGTAAAAAAAATCTATAAAAGGTTTATAAGCCTTTTCATAGGCTTCCTCAAATACGTAATCAAAGTTTCCTATAGGCTGATGGCAATGAATTCCAAATACAAGCATACTTACCTCCCCTCTTACATATGGCAAAATAAAATATTTAGCCTTATCATTACATATATTATATATTACAAGCCTTTAAAAAACAATAACACACAGAGAATAAAATTAATTTAATATTAAGATTGCTAAATTAGATTGCTATATAATATTTGTATGACTAACAAAGAAGCTTTTGAATTGGCAAAGAAATACATGCCTGGAGGCGTATCGTCTCCTGTTAGGGCTTTTAAATCTGTAGGGGCTGAGCCTATAGTTGTAAATAGGGGTTTTGGAGCTTTTATAGAAGACATAGAAGGAAAAAGGTATGTAGATTACATGCTTTCATTTGGGCCTCTTATATTAGGACATAGAAGCGAAATAGTGGTATCAAAGATAATGGAGGCCCTTGATAAGGGAAACTCTTTTGGTATTACAAACATGTATGAGATAGAACTATCAGAACTTATAGTAAAAGCCTCAAAAGTTATAGATAAGGTTAGGTTTGTATCAAGTGGTACAGAAGCCGTGATGTCTGCTATCAGGCTTGCAAGAGGTATTACCAACAAGCCTTATATAATAAAGTTCGATGGATGTTATCATGGGTTTAGCGATAGTGTTTTGGTGGGAGCTGGTTCTGGTGTTGCTACCCTTGGAATACCTGGGACTCCCGGTATACCAAAAGAGTTTGCAGCCCTTACAATTGTGCTTGATTACAACGATGAAAACGCTTTAGAAGAGGCTTTTATAAAGTATAAAAATCAAATAGCGGCTGTATTGGTAGAGCCTGTAGCTGGGAATATGGGCGTTGTGCTTCCAAAAGAATCTTGGCTTAAAAAATTAAGAGATATCACAAAAGAAAACGACGCTCTTTTAATATTTGACGAAGTGATAACAGGGTTTAGATTGGCTTTAGGAGGGGCTTCTGAGTACTTTGGTATAGAACCAGATATCGTATGCTATGGCAAAATAATAGGTGGTGGTATGCCAATAGGTGCATACGGGGCTAAAAACCATATTATGGAAAGAGTGGCTCCAGAAGGCCCAATCTATCAAGCTGGTACCCTTTCTGGAAATCCTATATCTGTAGCTTCTGGGCTTGCTATTTTAAAAACCTTGATTAAAGATATTGCCATATACGATAGACTATCAGAGCTTAGGGCTTATCTTACATACAACATTACAAATATGTTATCTCAAAAAGGTATAGCCCACAAGATAAATGAAATTGCTTCTATGTTTACTATATTTTTTACAGATAAAGATGTAATAGATTTTAAAAGCGCAAAAACCTCAGATACGGCGCTTTTTGGTAAGTTTTTTAGAAACGCTTTACAAGAAGGCGTCTTGATACCACCCTCTCAGTTTGAAGCATGGTTTTTATCAATCGCTCACACCAAAGACGTTGTAGATACAACGTTGGAAAAACTAAAAAAAGCCATAGATTTGCTATGAAAGATTTTATTATACCAGCTATAGACATAAAAGACGGGGCTGTAGTAAGGTTAAAAGAAGGAAAATTTGAAAATGTAAAAGTATATAGGCAAAATCCTATAGATCAGTTTAAGCTTTTTGTAGAGCTTGGTTTTAAGCGTATTCATATAGTAGATTTAGACGGGGCTAAGGTTGGTATTCCTAAAAACCTAAAACTTTTAGAAGATATGCTAAAACAAAAAAACGATGCCAAGGTAGAAATAGGCGGAGGTATCAGGAGCTTAGAAACTGCCAAAGCCCTTTTTGATATAGGTGCTGATTACATAATAGTAGGTACGATGGCCGTTAAAAATAAAGAAGAGTTTATAAGGCTTTTAGAATTATACAAATATAAAATAATCTTAAGCGTAGACGCTAAAAACGGCAAAGTAGCTATAGGAGGATGGGAAGAGGAAAGTAGTATAAGTCCTTGCGATATGGCAAGAATATACGATAATTACCCTATAGAATCCTATCTTTACACCAATATAAATATAGATGGCACACTAACTGGAGTAGACATAAACCCTTATAAGGATTTTAAAAAATGTACCACAAAGCC
>Ga0080003_1000960_pt1 | contig 16823 bp, 12 predicted proteins | sample JossMetagenome_FD_69206 | JGI IMG/M metagenome (GOLD analysis project Ga0080003, IMG submission 69206) | Hot spring microbial communities from Joseph's Coat, Yellowstone National Park, USA - JC2_E (SPADES assembly) (version 2) | ecosystem: Environmental > Aquatic > Thermal springs > Hot (42-90C)...
TATCATTTCCAGATGAACGAATAATGCAAGAGGTTCTAAAGCAAGCCGGAGTAAAGCCTAAGGACTTGGAAGATGTAGATGTGACTAACATGTCAAAGGAAGAAAAACGTACTGATGGTGTCTAGACGCTGAGGATGTAGATAATTTCCTCAGTAGCTTTTCGTCTTGCGAAATTTTCTAGAAACGATGCGATCAGTAAATCAAGTAAATGCACTTTTTTAACTTAACAAACTCTCAACCGAAATAAAAATAAATGTGATCTAATTACTTTTTTCTATGACCAAACGTTTCATAGAAAGTGACACTTTCGCCTCACTAATTCCTGAAATTGACAAAAAGGCTAAAAAGGAGAAAGGACCGGGAAGACCCCCTTACTGGGAAATGATTTTCTGGTGGACTAGGAAACCCTTGATATCAGCAAGAGCATTTACGGCTGCTGCACTATTACCAGAAAACACGTCAGTGGTGGATTTCAAGAGGATAACTAGACTAAGTGAAGATAACCCTCACAAATATCAGCCCATAACCGACGGTAAGTTCAAACAGTTCACGGTATTGGATCCCTTCGCTGGGTTTGGCTCTATCCCACTAGAGGCTAAGAGGTTAGGAGTTGGAAAGGTAATAGCATCGGATCTTCTACCTACCGCTTACGCCTTCCTAAGAGCAGTGCTGGAGTATCCCAATTACGGGGAGAGACTCATTAGTGACGTGAAAAAGTACGGCGAGGAACTGCTAAAGTCAATTGAGGAGGACGTAAAGGAGCTTTATGGAGACGCTTCTGGTTTCGTTGGGACATGGGAAGTGAAATGTCCTCATTGTGGTAACTACACTCCACTCGTTAATAAGTGGTGGTTATTAGCAATTAAAGGCGGTGAAGAGGAGGAAGAAGAGAGTGAGGAAGAGGAAGAAGAGGTTAGATCGGGCGAGTTTAAGAGACTTGTATTCATGAAATCTGAGATTAAAGGGAAAGAGTTACGAATAAGAGTAGTTGACCTAAACAAGGAGCTAGGTAAAAGGTCGCTAAAAGCAAAGAAGGCAAAGGATAAAGTAGTTGTTGATGGAGGAGAGTACCAAGTGCCTGAAGGAAATGTTAAAGCTAAGAACTCTTTAGCTAAATGCCTATTTTGTAATAACATTATGCCAGGCAAGGGCGATAATTGGTACGTAAAAGAGGCAATAAGAGACTGGAACGAAAAATACGAGAAATACTTGAACGGAGAAATCGACCTAGACAGTTTAAAAAACGCCAAAGCTAGACCAGTCATTTTAGTGAAGTTTAAGGGAGAAGGAAAAGAGCTACAATTTGAAGAAATAGATCAAGTAGATAAGGAAATGTTCTGGAAAACTTTTGAAATGCTAAAAGAGGTTGACATTAGTAAAATACCGACAGAAAAAGTGGCTCCATACGGGACCGTAAGGTTTACGACATGGGGATTAGATAAATTTTTCAAAATATTTAACGCAAGGCAATTGATTATTCTCAGTAAAATCTTAGACAAACTAAACGATTTAAAGGAGAAGATTGATTTTGATGATAAACATAAAGACGCGGTGATCACATACTTGGCTATAACGTTCTTAAATTATGTAAGACATAATTGCATGTTAACATCAGTTCACCCTAACAGAACATTTATTGCTCATGCTTTATCATTTAGGAGATTCGCATTTACATGGAATTGGATAGAGGTTTCTCCATTAGCCAACGTTATTGGTTCTTTTTCAAGAAGCCTAGATCATGTGATTGAAGGTTTAGAATATTTAGCACAAACTAACTCTACATCTGTTCTCGATATAGTTAATTCCGATGTTAACGAGTTAAACTTAGACCCAGTTGACGTTATAATAACAGATCCACCTTACGCTAATGACGTACCTTATCCAGAGATAAGTGACTTCTATTATGTGTGGTTAAAGAGGATTATCCCATTGCCATATAATACACAATGGGAAGAACTTGCACCAAAGGATATTGCGGTTGAAAAACCTAGAGGCGAAGTCTTTGGTGACAACATCGGTACATATGAGTATTTCAGGGAAAGATTAGCCCAAGCATTTGCAAAGCTTGACCAGTTCTTAAAGGATGACGGACTAATGGTTACCTTTTACAATCACACATCTCCAGACGCATGGATCTCACTTTTATATGGAGGCTGGTACTACTCCAAATTCAAAATATCAGCGATTCACGCAATAACTACTGAGGACGAGAACAGGGTTAATGCCAGAGGCACTATGTCATTAAACAAATCAATGGTCATCGTATGGAGGAAAAAAGCAGAGGGGCAAAGACTGATCCAAGAAGCCGTTAAGGAGGCACTAAATTACGCCTCAACGTGGGTCTCCACCAGACTTCTAGGAAAGGAGAGAATCATCGAACTTTCAATAGACGCTTACATAGAAGTTTTAGGCAAGGTCCTCGAGACTTTGACAAAATATGAGAAGTTGATCGGTTTAAAGGGGGAAGGTGTTGAAGCCGTAGAGAACTTGATAACAAACTACGCATTCCCCGTCACTGCACAAGCGTTAGTAGAAGGATTAGCAAAGGGGGTAGGAACGAAGATTAACGACCCCCACGCGGTATTTTATACACTCGTAAAAGTCCTTCTCCCCCCAAAAAGAGGAGGGAGGAGGAAGATGGACTCAACAACCACCATATTCCTTAACATTACTGGGAACATAGACGCAAACGAGCTTCAGGAGAGCGAAATAATTGAGAAAGAGAAAGATGGGGTCATATTAAACGAACCTGAAAATGACGGTACCGACGTGAACTCGACATTAGCTTCCCTTGAAAAGCTACCGCACGTAAGAGACGCAATAAACGGTAAATACGAATTCAAAACTCCGGTGCAACTCTTACACTACCTTGAATACGAGGCTTTAAAGCACGGTGACAAACTTCAGCAGATAGTAAACGACTTGAGAAACAAGACTAGATTCGTAGATGACGCAATAGCAATGGCGAAAATCTTCGCGGAAGTGCTCAACGATAATGACGTTGAAAAAGAGCCGTGCAAACGTATAGTAGGTAAGAAAGAGGGAATTCTCAGGTTCACCTCATGAGGTGAGAGTGATGGCAGATCTCTCCTTATACAACAACAAAGTGAGGAAAGACGTATTCGATACCAAGTTAGACGACGAATTAGCACCGGAGCTCAGTGACGTTTACCTCAAGAAAGCTAGGTCTCTATACACTAACCCGGAGGAGTTCTTCTCTGTTACGTATTTCACTGATTCCATGGTTCAACTCATCAACGACATCTCTACTGCCTTTAAGGAAGGCAAGGGAATGACGATACCTCTGTACTCCTTCTTTGGCGGTGGCAAAACGCACTCCCTCATCATGCTTTACCACGCTTTTTCTAATCCAGCCGTGTTTAAGTCATTCCTTTCCAAGAACCCCGAGTTGAGAGGTTACAGAGTAGAAGTCGAGGAAGGAGTTAAAGTTATAGTTATTGGTGGTAAGGACTCAAATACGGCTCCTTCCCCTGATACTCAAGGGGACGTAAAAACCCTTTGGGGTTACATCGGGAAAATGTTGGGGAAGTACGATATAGTAAAAAAATACGACGAGGATCAGACTACGCCACCTAAGGACGTGTTAGAAAAGATATTCCAAGGTGAAAAAGTCTTAATTCTAGTAGACGAGATAGTTTGGTACTTACAGAGGTTGAGACACAGTGCTTTCTCTTCCTACTACTACCAATGTTTAGGCTTTTTCGAGGTGTTGGCGAGTGTTACAAACCAATACCCGGTAGTCCTTGTGGTTACAATACCCGGAGAGGTCAACGAGACGGGCAATGTACAAGCTGAGGCAGGCTACAGAGACGAGGTGACCGAACTTAGCAAGAGGATCCTCAGGGTAGGTAAGGTATACAGAGCCCCTATCGAAACCCCCGTGGACTTAGGTAAGGTGTTGCAGAGGAGGATATTTGAACAAATAGACGAGAAGGTTAAGCTCGAAGTATTAGCTAAATTCAAAGAGCTAACGGATAACTACAGCGAGTACGTGGACAGCGAAGCTGTGAAGGAATTGAACGAGACTTACCCGTTCCACCCCTATTACATTAACACATTGAGGAAACTGTTAGAAGAGGCTAGGCTACAGAAGACGAGGGACGGTATTAGACTGACTAGGATCTTAGTCAGGAAGTTGTGGAACGAGAAGCCCGTGAGGAGTCTCATATTACCTTCTGACATCGACGTAAGTGACCCTAACATAAGGACTCTGCTTTTGAAAGACTATCCGCGTTTTAACCCGGTAGTTGACGTAATGAAAAATGAAACTAAAGGTCTTTACGTTTACTTCGCTTTGTCAGATTACGTGTTTCTCTCCACCTACATGTACGAGTTGGGGCTTAACCCCACGCAGTTCAAAGACGTCTTACCAGATTCCAAGAGAGTAGTGACTTCTGTCCTAGACCCGCTCTTGCTTGAAACTTCAAAGTTAACACCTTCCGACGTCAGGGGTAGGCTGGACGACATAAGCGGAATAAGCGACCCTGAGAAGAAAGTGACTTACCTGATAACTTCCGACGGGAGGTATTGGTTTACCTCTATTCTAGATCCAATAGCTATATGCAGGAAGGGTAAAGACAAGGTTACCGATGCTGAAGCTGAGGAAAGGCTGAAGTATTTCACTTCACAATTAGCTGATACTCCAATAGACAAGGTTGAAAAGAGGGGAGCAAGTAAGGAGAAGTTTAGGAGCCAAGTGTTTAAGCCCTACGAACGTGTAGTGGACAGCCTTGACGACTTAATAGACGTAGACGATGAGGTTTATAGGACTGTAATTATCTGGGAACCGGCATGCCGAGACTGTGATGATGAAACAGCCCTGAGGAAGGCGGAAGAGAAGGCTAGGCGTTTCATTTACAATAGGATGGCAGGAAAGAACTCGTATACACCGAGGCGTAACGCTAACAGTATAGCTGTAGTCTTCTCCCTACGTGGAGTCTACCGTGATGTGTTGTTAAACCAGACGAAGGAGCTAATCTCTTGTGAGAAAGTAGACCCAAGACAGTATTCCACAGACGACGTGAGCCTTAAAGTAGCCGAGGGATTGTTGAATAGTCACATACATTCACTGATTTCAGCAATATACAATAAGGTGTTACAGTATTACGACACTGTAGCCTTTCCTTTCGAAAATAACGGAGTCTCTGTAAAGGTGAACAAGTCAACTGAAAAGACGATATTAGGTAACGTTGAGGAGACGTTAAAGGAAGAAAGGAAGCTTATAACCGAGTTGGACTTCGACTCACTTGATTACTACTTGTCCTCTACTAACATAAACTTGAAAGAGAGGAGCTTTTCTTATCAAGAACTGAGGAGGATGTTCTATACTAACTCTAACCTACCGTGGGTGCCAGATGAGGGACTAAAAGAGGCTGTGGTAAACGGTGTTAATCATATGGACATAGGTGTAATGAAGGGGAACAACGTTTACTTCAAGAGGTTTGAAGGTGAGCCTGAATATACCACCACAATACTGGACGATACGGTGACTATATTACCGCCTAGTCTCGCTGCTGAGAAGCAAATAGACTCACTGCTGCAAACTGAGAAAGAGATCGATGAGGGGGAGAGAGTTAGGAAGATCTTCTACGTGTTAATTACGAGAGATGGGGAAGAGATTCCGTTAAGGGAGTTGAGAGGGAGGAGTGAGTGGTTAGATCTGTTTATTACGGGTAGGCTAGAAAGGAGAGAGGTCGTAGAGGAGAGCGGGATAGATATAGAGACGATACCGAGAGAGGTAATAGGAAAAGCCGGGGAAGAAGTTGAAGTCAAAGTGAGAGTGTTAAAGAAGGGTAAGTTTAACGGTAACGTTGAACTGGAGTGTGATGGATTCGAAGTTACTCCGAAGTCAGGGATTCCGAATTTTGAGGCTACATTAAAAGGTAAAGTTGTAAGTAACGGGGAAATTAGGCTGAGTGTTAAATTTGACGGCAAAGTTAAGACGGTTTCAATCCCCGTCAAAGTACAAAAGGAAGAAGCACCGTCTGAGACTTCCCTCACTTTGCCAATACCTGAGGGAGTGACTATTACCAGAGTTGAAATAAACGTAAATTCGTCCTTAAAAATTAACGAAATTATGGACGTGGTGAATAAAGTGAGGATTATACCCGGGGTAAAGTCTATCACCGGTGAAGTCACTCTAGACAATATGGAGTCGTTAAGCATCACAGTAAAGCCTAAGGGCATGAAATTCGATCAGTTCATAACTACTCTTAACTCAGCATCCAGTCTTGTAGGTAGGAATAACTTAAACTTATCCGGTAAAATTACGGTAAACTTCACTGACCCTAAGCCTGTTCAGGACAAAGCAGTTCTAGAGTATTTAGTAAAGAAGGACTTCGTTAGAGTATACGCTAAGAGGTGATCTTGTGTTATACCAAATCAGGGAAACGAAATCGGAAGGCAGGGAAAGGCTTTACTTTTACGAAACAAGGAACGAGAAGACGTTTAGGACGTTTAAAGCTACGCTGAGCTTAAATGAACTCGTTGAACAACTTTACAAGAGGACGGACTTAAAGTACAAGAGGACTAAAAAGAGCATGTTTACGGATTCAGAGAGGTTGTTCAAGCTCTCCGTAGTGTATTCCGGAGTCAGGCAAACCATGAGGTATACGTCTCCGAGTAGGATCTTGACTTTAAGTAAGGTTCTGGTCACAATGGAAGAGTATTCCCTTCACTTCTGGTACTCCGAATTTGTAACACGTTACACAGAGAGGAAGAACGTAGTGGACACCTATAAAGTAGGAAGGGCATTCAGGGACCTTTATGACATTTGAGTTCCTGAAGTCCGTTTTCGACGAGTTAGCGAAGTCTCACCCCTTTTTCCGGTACCCTATGCTTACTGATGGTGATTATGAACCGTATATTCACCAGGCTGAGGTCTTCTACAGACTGTTGCCAAGGATACCGGTTAGGTTTCTGGTCGCGGATGACGTAGGTCTGGGAAAGACTATAGAAGGGATCATGATAATAGACCAAATGATAAAGAAGAGGGGAGCTAGGAAGATACTCCTAGTAGTGCCGAGAGTGTTGGTGAAGCAGTGGGTAAATGAGTTGCTTAAGTTCTCGAGGGAGTGGAAATTAGAGGTGGTTGAGTATGATAGTGGTAGAGATGTTTCAGGCGATGGAATTTATGTCGTAAGTGTTGACACGTTGAAATTAGAACAACATAAAAAGAAGTTCTTTTCGGTAAAATGGGATTTGATTATTGCTGATGAGATACATAAGATAGGGTTTGTAGGGAGTAAAGAGAACTTGAGGTACAAAGTAATGAGTCATTTAGTTGCGAGTAACCCGGACACTAACTTCGTAGGTCTTACGGCAACTCCCCATAGGGGGAATGACAAGGACTACTTCAAAAGGTTAGCATTAGTAGACCCCTATTTAAGGGAGGAAAATGAGAGAGTAATAAGGGACGCTGTTAGGGCGATAGTGTTAAAGAGGAATAAGAAGAACGTTAACGAGGTCTATGAGAACGAGCAGATATTTCCACCTGCCAGGTTTATACAGTACGTGATTGAACCGACTCAGGACGAGAAAAACTATTACACTCAGATCAGGGAACTAACATTAGCAATTCTTAAGGACTACTATAACCAAAAGGGAGAGCAACCTAAAGCGTTGCAGTTATTAGCCTTTATGATAGGTAGGAGGAGTTTATCCAGCCCACAAGCGGGACTATTGACTTTTAAGAGGATGATGGAGAGTAGGGCTGAAAAAGTGGACGAGAACGCAGAGGAGATAGCTGAAGAATACGCAGAAGAAGAGGAGACAGAGGAGGTAGTGGAAGTTGACAAGATAACTGAAGACCTCATGAGTCTTAATGCCAAGTATCTAGAGCGGTTTAAGGATCTAATTCCGGGCTTACTGGATCTAGCGAAAAAAGTAATAGAGGTGGACAGCAGAATAAAGGCACTAATCGACCTAGTTGATATACACAAAAGGAAAGGGGATAAGATAATTGTTTTCACGGAATATAAGGACACGGCTAACTACATATACGGTAAGGTCAAAGAAGGTTTGAGGTTAAGTGATTCCGAGGTTAAGCTAATAACTAGCGACGTTTTGGGGCAGGGTAGAGTGTCTATTGAGGATATAAAAAAGTGGTTAGAAGGAGAGGGGTTCAAGCTCTTAATCGCTACCGACGTGGCCTCCGAGGGCTTAAACTTACAAGCTGCTAACGTTTTGATTCACTACGAACTCCCGTTAAGTATAGTAAAGTTTGAGCAAAGGAACGGGAGGGTGTGGAGGTTAAAACAGAAAAAGGATGTTTACATTTACTACATTTCTCTGAACACCGAAATAGAAAAGGCCATTCTAGACAATTACTACAACAAACTGTTAACAGCAACAATACAAACCGGGTCACAAGTAAACGTTGCAGACGCGATCATATATAACGGTGAGGTGAAAACGGTAATTAACTTAAGTGATGAAAAGGAAGACATACCAGTTTACTTAGCTTACAACGGACAGGGGGAGAAGAAGGATGAGGAAAGAATAACGCCGCTGAAAGTGTGGGAGGCAGCAGTAAACGGAAGGATGGATCACATTGTAGCATTGATAGGAAGCAGGATTAAAGTAATAAAGGACGCAATGAAAAAGTTCGCGTTGTATGAGCCTTTAAGGGGACAAGCCCTCTCAGATATAGAAAAAGTTAGGATGTTAACAGGCTTTAAGAACAGAAAAGAGCTAAGGGAAAGTGTGCGTTCACTTCTAGAGAGAGTAGTAATTTTATCTGGGGGTTCCATAGAAGGGAGTAAAATAAAAGTAGGGGGTTACCTTAGGTCTGTAGACGAGTCTAGGATAGGGCTGTTGATTCATACTCTCAACAAAGTAGTCCAAGATAGGGCTAGAGAAGCTAAGCCTTTCGTACTATGCAACAATATTCAAGCAAATTACTATGTAGCTGAGGCCGTAGTTAAACTTAAACAATCAGAAGTCTTATCGATACCGATAGTAATTAAAGTAGAGGAGAAAGATAAATTGATTGTTGAAAGGGTACCTTTATCGCAATTCCTTAGAGAGGTTTTACCCCTTGCTGCTGAGTGCACAGCTTACCCTGAATACGTGGAAATAATCGACAAGCCGTTCTCAGGCATAATTAGGGAAATCGAGGTTGATAATCTAGGAAAACTATTAGATAGTTATAAAAAATACAAAAGGGAGAGGGGGAGAGACAACTGGTTGCCAGATGATAAGGTCAACCCGGAGATTAACATCGTGATAAAAGGCGGAATAATCGGACTGAAAGAGATCGATAACGTTAGAGAGAAGGTGCTCGAGGGATTGAAAAAGTTACAAGCCAGAGACGGCTTGTCTGTTAAAGAGGAGGGAGGAATCCTTAGGATAGAAGGGAAAATAAACGGGAAATACGACATACGGTACGTGGAGATCGTCAGACCTTCTCAACTCCTCTCACGCTCATCTACAAGTTGGTCTTATTCTTACTCTAACGGTGCTTTAATAGGTGTGAAACATGGTTAAAATTAATATTTTACAAGGTAAAAATGAAGTAGGCGGTAACTGTATAGTTGTGGAGGATGGTGCAAATAAGGTTTTCTTTGACCAAGGTATAAGATTTTCAAGGTTCAAGAAGTTTTACAAGGGGAATATAACACCTTCAGGGTTTTCAGAAATGCAGAAATTAAAGATCATACCTAGTATACAAGAGCCTTCCGAAATTTACATTACACATTATCACTTGGATCATTTAGGACTTCTCCATGCTTTACAGCCTGGTAGTACCGTTTACGTCCCAGACAAGGATATTTTCAATAAGTTCTCCGATTTTTATAAATCGTCCAACACGTGGACGACATACATTCCTCCCCACCCAAGTATAGACATTGAAGAACCTTCTCCGTCAGGAAACGTGATCCCGTTACAGAACGAGCACAGTGCATATCCTGCGGTATCTTACTTGTATCATGGATCCGAAAACATATTGTATACCGGAGACTTGAGAATATCTTCACCCTTGGAGTTGGTCTCACCAGACGCACATAAAAAGCTACATGAGTTAACTTTGCTTGACAAATATTCCCAAGAAGGGTATTCAACAGATTACTTAATAATTGAAGGAACTAACTTTTCTTCTCCCGTCTCACCCTTGCGTCCTCATCACTTTGTCGAGGATCTACAATCGATTTTTATGAACCATGAAGAATCCCTAGTTTTCGTATCGATAGATTATCTTGATGCTGAAGCAATCTTATCGTTGATATCACTCTCCCGTACTTACGAGAGAATACCGGTAGTGACTGGAAAACGACTAACGGAGATGACTAAAGTTTGGTTAGATAAGGCTAAATTAAATGAAGAGGTCAGACAATTGCATGAGGAAGACGTTTCGCTAGAATTCCCCATAGTGTCGGATGAGGAATTAAAGGCTGAGCCTAAACAGTTTCTAGTTCTGACAAGTAAAGGTGAGTCAATAGACCTAGCTAGGAAATTGGAGTTGAGGAAGGGCTCAGTGTTAATTTCATTAAGTGCCGAGGCTAAAGGGGAGAACGAGGAAGATGAAAGTGCCGAGGAGAATTGGTACAAGCTCTTGGGCTTCATAATTTACAAGCTACGTATTTCAGGGCACTATTATCCTAATGAGCTTAAAGAGATATTAAACGTTATAAGACCTAAAAAGAAAGTAATACCAGTCCACACAGAATCGCCCTATACGATGTGCGAACACGTGAGGAGTTTAGGTTATGATTGCGGGTATCCTAGTCACTGACCCTCTCTGAATAGAATCCCTCTCCTCGTCCCTCTAATCGATGCGGGTTTGAGGGGTAATCTGGTGGATCTGAACCCTGTTTAAGAATGCTTTTCCAACTTACGCCAGAGTTCATGTAATTTTACAAATTAGCCTCAAGAAAGATCAATCTTCTAACTCCTCTTCAAGACTTATGTTCTCCAGTTCCCCAAGATTCGCTTTTCTAGCGTAAGATATCTTCCTCTCGCATTCCTCCAGTTTCTTGAGGACTTCTTATATGTTAAGCACGTACCTTCTAATCATAAAAGCAAAGTTTAGGTAGCTGTTTAAAATCTCCTTGAGGAAAAGTGTTTTTTGTTCTAGGAAGATTATCTTCAGACAGAAATTTTTGTCATGATTCCTTGTTTAAAAATTATCTCGTCTACAGGGCGTTAAATGTCAATCAGTGTCTGTTAATGACATATATTATGTCACTTATCTTTTCAGGCTTATACTTCTCTGTATCGATGAGAGACAGCGTAGTGGAGAACACATATTTCCTGAGCAGTTCATTTAAGTCTTTCACCCCTATGATTTTCTCGTAGCTGGTATAGGCATTCAGAGAGATTGACAAGGCTTTAATAAACCTCTTTGTCCTCTCGTTTTCCTTAACGGTACGTGAATGTATCTCATGGACTTCTCCGATCCCGAATTGTTTACCCCTCCTTAGGTGAATTTTGAACAAACTCGAGTCCCTTTCAATACTCATCACTCTAAAGTCTTTCAAGGAGAGTATGTAGATTAATGAGTCGTAATCGAGCTTGTCAAGAAAGAAGATCACGTCATTTACCCCTTCGTACGAAGGAGGATTGAATGTGAAGGGTTTTTCGGTAAATGACGTGCACTGCTCGTCGTAACAGTCGTAAATTAAATCCTTATAAAACCTGGGTATCAGCGAATATCCGTCTGAATAGCTTACAGCCCTCTTAGCCCAATGATAATAAAACTCTTCTAAAGCCGAGTAATGACTCATGGAGAGAGTGTAAGGGTGGGTCACAATTACATTACTCAACTCCTCTTTTAACACGGGCTTGCTCACGACATAACATCCTTCAACAGAAGTTTCAACCCACGAATCGGGTATTGATTTGTAGGTGAAGATAGAGTATACTTTATCATCTTTCACTTGAGAGAATAAGGAATTGTAGGTCACATAGTCGAGGAGGGATAGAGTGCAAAGGGATACCGTATTCACGTCGTCCAATTTTCTGATTTCTTTAATTATCTTGACGGCATTGAGTAGTTGTCGTGGAGAGTATAGTTTATAAATCCGGTCGAAACCATGGCTCGCTATAGGTAACTTGACGGGCTCCTTAGGTATATCAGGGTCAAGAAAGTTATCTCTTAACTCTCTGTAGCCTTCAGTTTCAGGGACTACCTGAGAGGAATAAAGTTCCTCCTCGCTTATTTCGCCATTAAGAAAACTATCGAGTCTCTTATTCCACTCTTTGAAGTCCACCTTTTCTACCACGTTATTGCACTTAGGACATCTCAACACGCTTACCTTATTGTAGGGAAACCTTTCACCGCAATAGGGACACGTAACTAGCCATCTGCCTAATCTCGTAACTACGGGGTTTTCCTTCACATTACGGATCTCTTTAACCCTAGAAGCGTTTATTAAAAGCTTAGTGAAGAATGGTGATGGATCGGAAATTATACCTTGAACTTCACTGGAAAAGGAAAAAGGGTCTTCACCCCTTACCATTGTAACCTTGTTTTTCCTTCTCCAGTAGGCGAAAGAGTAGTTTATGAACCTCATGTTCATTGTAGTCTTTAAATAAGTGAGTATAATGTGAAAATATACACAAATACTTAAGGGGATATTACAATTCGCAACGGAACCTGAATTGCCCGTCGCGATTTTTTCCGTTAATCTATATAAAGTGGGAGGGCTTATATACTCTCATGAAAGTTCATGTCTCAGCCGTTGGTACTTCTCTACTTAAGAACTCGTTAGAGAACAACGAAGTGAGAAAAGAAGTGGAGGGATTAGGCCTTAAGGACTGGGATAGGTTGAAATTTAATGACGATAGGCAAAACGTGATAAAGGAGAACTTTGACGATATGAAAAAATTACTACTAAACTTTATAAAGAGTAAGGGTGAAAGCTCTTCAGCTGAACTGGACTCATTATTTTCAGCAATGAGGAAGTTCAAACACAAGGAAGAAGAGGTCTACGTTTTCCTTTACACTACTAATACTAGTAATTCTATACTAGCCGGTGAGACAATAAGGGATTATTTGAAAGAGAAGGGGATTAGGAGTGAGCTCGTCACTGTTAAGACCATATCCTCTGAGGAAACTTTTTATGAGGGGATTGAGGACTTGTTCGACAAGGTAGTTTATAAAATCCTTAAGTTTAAGGAAGAAGGTAATGAGGTTTACATTAACGCTACCCCTGGTTTAAAGCCCGAAACTACTTTCATATCATTAGCCGGGCTTTTGGCCGGTGCCGATGTGATCTACTACAAATACCAAGAGTTTAATGAAGTCGTATTACTCCCCTCACTCCCTATAACGATAAGTCCAAAATACCTCGAGTGGCTTATTAGATTTACTAACCAAGGTTATACTCTTTCCGAAAGGAGGGCCAGTGAATTAGGAATACCTATAATGGTTCTTGAATCGAAGGGCTTGGTTGAGAAGAAAGGTGAGGACGCTTATAGGTTAAAGGACTGGGTTAGGAAGATGTTAGGAATATACTTGCCGGCGGGTGTTGGAAATAAGTATAAGGTTATAGTTGAGGGTGAGGGTGAGAAAACCTTTGATAGCGAGGGTGAGGCTTATGAATATATGAAAGCTAAGGCGAAGGAGGGAAAGAAAGTGAGAGCTGAGGTTCCTGAAAGGGTGTATTTCCTTGGAGCTTGAGGTTGAGGTCGAAGGAATACCCGTTACGGTTAAAGTTGATACGGGGTTTGATGGTGAGGTTATAGTAAGAAAAGACGTGTTCGATAGGATACCCTATGAACCTTCTTATGGGCCTAGAATTTGCACGGCTTCCATGGAGTGCTACTCGACTTATGTCAAATTAACTAAAGTAAGAACTTTAGGTAGAGAAGTAATTGCCGAAGTGTTAAATTCCCCAGTAGTGGATAAGAACTTAATAGGAGAGGGACTTTTAAAGAAACTTCAGCTGAAAATTGATTATAAAAATATGAGGGTAGATGACCCATAATCAAAGGGATAAGTGTTAACTTTTTTAATATGTGAAAATCTTACTTCACTTAACGTAATGGATGTGACTAAAAGCTGGGTATCACCCTCAACTAATTTCTTGGCTTTTTCATGAAATTTACCAGCTTCATTAATATTAGGACTTTCGATCAACTATCATTAAATATTTCCTCCTCTTTTCTCGTTTCAGCCTCTCCCTAAGAGTTTCCTCCTCTATTTTCGGATCAACTTTCACTATCTTAGGGACGTAAAACCAACTCATCACCTTTAATCTCACCTATTAATATATCGTTTTCTTTTATCCCAAGTTTTCCCTAACATCCTTGGATAGAATAATCATATCTTTCTTTCTCAACTTATTTGATAAACCGTATAATATAAGTTGAACATTTCAATCTAGCTCTCCTTCTTTAAAAGGTGAGGTTTTCATCTCTTAAACAAGGCAGACAGGCTTATCTTATTAACATTCCTTAATTTTTTAAAAATCAACATAACTTTTGCACTACTTCACGTTAAGTCAAAGTGTTCTTCTTGTTTATCTGAATAAATATTAAACTAACAACTTACTACTACTAACTACATTGACTTTTTATATGTGGGAATAATAGTGGAATTTATGAAAAAAGAATATTTACTTAGCGTTGACGAGAAAGGGAGAATAGTAATCCCCAAGGAAGTAAGGGAAGAGTTAAATATCACCAGTAAAGTAAAACTCATTGTTGAAGACGGTAAAATAGAACTCTTACCTTATATAAAAAAGAATTATAGGGGATTATTTAAAGCTAGTCTAAAGTCAGAAGACATAGACGAAATATTAAAAGAGGCTTTAGAAGAGAGGAGTAAAAAGTGGTTAAAAGATATTTTGACGTAAACGTGTTCGTATACTACCTAATCGATGACCCAGAATTCGGTAATAGGGCAGAATACTGGATAGAACATACTGATGAGATCTACACTTCAGAAATCACGTTCTTTCAGCTTATCGTAGTCCTCAAGTATTTAACGAAAGAAGATGAAAAGGAAATTATGAGAAAAATATCTGAAGTGTTTGATGGTCTAAACGTTAAGTTCGTACACCTAGAACCTTACGAACTAAAAGAAGTATACGAAACCATTAAAAGGAACAATCTGGACTTTGAAGACGCAATACATTATTACTGTTCACGTAAGATTAACGCTGAAATGATAAGTAATGATTCGGATTTAAAAAGGCTTGGAGCGAAATTTTAACCCTAGGTCACCCACAATTTATTTTAGCGAAATACGCGATCATTTTATAATGTTGTAAAAATGGGAATGATTAACATCCGGAAATGATAGCAGAGAGTTACTTCCATGAATTTCTCATACCTAATTTTAGTTCTTTGGTACTTCATTATTTAAAATAAAGGGAGAGGATCGTCCAGTTGTTATCGTCTCTTCATAAAATCTTTATGGTTCATACTTTCATCTCTTCACATTCCTAAAAAGGTTGTAAAAGACGATTGTTGAAGTGAAGTATAATGCACCGGTTATCAGAAAGGGCAGCACTAAGTTCCCCTCGTTAAATAAATAACCTCCTATAGAAGGTGCAAAAGCCCTCGGGAGAGAATCAATTAACTGGATAAGACTACTTGCCCTACTTCTCTCATCCCTAGGTATTAGGCTCATTACTAAAGCGTTAAAGACCGGTGAAGCCATATTCATCAAGGCATTTCTCAGAACATATACTACCGAAGCCTCAAAAAACGTCGGTGTAAAGGGGAGGACGAACAGCAGGAGTATTGCAAGGACGTGAGTGTAAACTATTGTCTTAACCATCCCCAACTTGTCGGATAGCCTTGAGGAGTAAATTACAGCAAGGGCTAAAGTCAGCTCAGAAGCCATGAACACCGGTGATATATTTGATGCAGTTACGTGAAACCTGAGCCTAAACCATAAAGACATTAGAGGTAAAATTAACCCTGCACCAAACCCTATTAACGCCTCTGGCAAAAACTTACCTATCGTGGGAAGTGAGGATAACTTGATTTTTCCTCCTCCCTTATAATCCTCTCTTACCGTGAGTAAAAGCGAGAAGGAAGTTATTGCGACCGCAAACTCCAAGAGAAATATCTCACTATAATTTAAGTACAAGGGAAGAGAAGATCCGATAACGCTGAAAAGGATATTTAAAGACGTTTGATAGCTGTAGACCCTTTCGAGGTTTTTAGCCTTATCTGCAAGGATCGCACTGATTAATGCCCCACTACCCCATCCTACCATAAAGATATATGCGTAAACGAACTTCAGGTAAAAGAGCAAAATGAAGACCGCCGATAAACCCCTACTCAATAAAGCGAATTTCTTTCTTCCATACAAGTCCCCTAATATCGAGAATATAAAACCCTCTACTGATGAAACTAAAATTGACAAGGTAAACAAAGCCCCAATGAACAAAGGCGAGTAATGAAGTGAGAGTAAGTATAACGAGACTACAACAGTGTTAGCTCCCCAAATTACACCGCTCATTGAAGTAGAGAGGATTAGCCTATAAACATCATCCATAGTTCCGATTACCAACTAACTCTTAAAAGTCGTTCGATCGAGTGGTTCAGCACGAAGTTTTAAATCTTGACCTAGAGAAAACAGTGATCACCGTAAGACCTTTCTTTTATTCTGAGACAATCGATGACCATCCCCACCCTCCTACGTGACCCCTGGGATAGTCCTTATAATCGATAACACATTTCTCGTATTTCTTTGCCTCCTTAACAACTTCTTCTTTACCAGAAGAGCCAACGTATTTACCATCACAGGTAAGGACGTATTTTTAATCATAATAAGTTTAAAAGCCCCTTGGGGGGGAACCAAAATTAATTCATTTTAATCTGAAAAAGGATTCGTGGAGTTTTTT
>Ga0080003_1000963_pt1 | contig 16804 bp, 14 predicted proteins | sample JossMetagenome_FD_69206 | JGI IMG/M metagenome (GOLD analysis project Ga0080003, IMG submission 69206) | Hot spring microbial communities from Joseph's Coat, Yellowstone National Park, USA - JC2_E (SPADES assembly) (version 2) | ecosystem: Environmental > Aquatic > Thermal springs > Hot (42-90C)...
CTGAGCCCGACGGCCATCACGAGCACGGCGCCCACCAGCAGATGGAACCACTCGCCGTACCTGTACCTGGGCTTGACGTAGTAATAGTAGTAATAGCCGCCTTCGCCCGCCAACGTGGCCGCGCGGGCCGGCCTTTATTTTAGCGTATCGATGGAGGTTGGCGCCGTTTCGGGCGGCCGTGAGGCCGGCGGGATCACCCGAACTTGTACCAGACGCCGAAACCCCCGGGCGGGTATTCCCACTTCACCGCTTCGCGCGGGCACACGAGCCTGCACGTGCCGCACTCCAGGCACCCCTCGTAGTTGAACGCCAGCCTGCCGCCCTCGTCCACCGTGTAGAGGCCCGCGGGGCACGACGTGACGCATGGCATCTCGCATCCCCGGCACTTCTCGGCGTCCACGACTATGTGCGGCCTTTCGTGGACCCTGAAGTTCGTGAGCACGAGCCTCCTCTCCACGCTCAGCCTTTCGCTCATATCGACCTGCACGCCTCCCACATATCCGCGAGGGCCGTCGGGATCGATATCCCGCTCGACCTGGCGGCCGCCATCACCGACGCGCAGGCCCCCTTCGCCTCGGCGCCCTCCGAGTACAGGTCGCCCAGCGCCCCGCAGATCGCGTCCACGTACTCCGCGTAGAGCCTCCGCCTCGAGAGGAACCTCGGGGCCCTGGAGAACCTCCTCATGTTCCCGAGGACGAAGCTGTCCTCCAGCAGCGCGCGGTAGCGCGAGAGGCCCTCCCTATCCCTGCTCCCCGCCCCGTGCGCGCCGGCTATCGCCTCGGCGGCGAGCCGGCCGGACTCCATGGCCATGTCGACCCCCCTTATCGTGAAGCCGGTGTTCAGCAGGAACCCCGCGGCGTCCCCCACCACCACGTAGCCGTTCCCGAAGGGCTCCTCCATGACCGTTTCCCGGCCCCCCTCCCAGACCAGGTGCGCGGAGTACTCCACCGGAACCCCGTCCCCGACCAGATCCCGGATGGCCGGCGCGGCCCTCAGGTCCTCGACGACGTCCTTCGCCACGGCCGCGCCCCCGCCGAGGTCCGAGAGCCTCATCACTAGGCCCAGCGCGACGTGCTCCTTCATTGTGTACAGGAAACCCCCTCCCACCACGCCCCTTATGGGATGTCCTATGAAAAGGTGGGCCACGCCCTCGCCGCCGGCGCCGAACCTCGCGTCGATCGCGCCCTCGCCGAGCCTTATCACCTCCTTGACCCCCAGCGCCATCTCGGACCCGGCGGGCTTCCTCCTGAGGCCGTGCTTCTCCAGGAGCAGGGAGTTGGCCCCCTCCGCTATCACGACGTAGTCCGCGGCCACGGAGTCGGCCCCCGCCCTCACGCCGCTCGCGTAACCGTCGACGAAGTCCACGGCGTCCACCCTGACGCCGCTCGCCACGAGCCCGCCCTCGGCCTCGACCCTCGACGAGAGCCACCTGAGGAACGCCCCCAGGAACGCGGTGAAGCTCCCGCGGGGGCCGGCGTCGCGCGAGTAATCGATCGTCGCCGATGCGCCCTTGCAGAGCACGCTGAACCTCTCCCTCCTCACCCACCTCTCGACCGGCGCCTCGTCCCTCCACCCGGGGAAGTGCCCGTCGAGCACGTGCGAGTATATCCTGCCCCCGAACACGTTCTTCGCGCCCACCTCCATGCCCCTCTCGAGCACCACCACGCTGAACCCCTTCTTCGCGAGGAAGTACGCGGCGCTGAGGCCGGCCGGCCCGGCCCCCACGACCGCGACGTCGAACTTCTCCCCCGAGCTCATCGGCCCCCGCCCTTCCCGCCCAACACCTTCAGCAGCTCCGGCACGACCACGTAGAGGTCGCCCACTATACCGTAGTCGCACTCCTCGAATATGGGCGCCCCGGGGTCCTTGTTTATCGCCACTATGATCCTGGATCCGCGGGCCCCCATCACGTGATGGGGTTGTCCGGAGACGCCCACGCCGATGTAGAGCTTGGGGCTCACGACCAGCCCCGAGATCCCTATCCAGGAGTCGGCCCAGCCCTGATCCGCGGCCAGGGGCCTCGTGACGCTCCACGCCCCGCCGAGGGCGCGCGCCAGCCCCTTCACCAGCTCCAGGTCCTCCCTGGACCTGATGCCCCTTCCGGCGACGACGACGACGTCGGCCTCGTCCGGCTGGACGCCCTCCCCCCTCCTGGGCCTGAAGTCGACCGACGAGGCCGGCCCCGGGGCCCGTACCTCGTGGATCCCGCCGCGCCCGCCCCGGGGCCCGCGCTCCGGGTAGGATCCCTGCGCCATGCAGACGGCGGCCGGGGCGTTCATCCGGAATTCGGCCTCCGCCCTCCCCCCGTACACCAGCCTCCTCACCGTTATGGGGGAATCGCCGGCCCGGGCGGAGAGCGATATTGCGTCGGTCGCGGACCGGATCCCGGCCGCCGACGAGTAGAGGCCCGCGATCGAGCGGCCCTTGTTCGTGCACGGGAAGAGCGCCAGGTCGGGCTTGAAGGACCTCGCGGCCTCGGAGAACGCGGCCGAGTAGGAGACGGGTTCGAAGGGCCCGAGCTCCGAGAAGTACACCTCGGGATAGAGATCGGCCGCGGCCTCCGCCAGCTCCCTCCCCGGGACGAAGACTGCCGCATCGCCGCCCTGGGCGTCCGCCGCCGACGCGAGCTGCGCCGCCCACGATCCGGAATCCGCGTACGCGAGCACCCTCAACTGAGGACCCCCTCCGACCTCAGGGCCGCGAGGAGCGAGGCGGAGGCCTCCGCGGCCCCCTTCTGGTCCTCGGCCTTGTAGATAACCCCCTTCCTCTTCACCTCGTACCTCCCGACCCTCAGCGGCTCCAGCCGCCTGAGGTCGACGCCGAGCTCCCCGGCGTCCATCTCCCTGATCTGCATGCCCTTGGACCTCAGTATGGCCCTCAGGTTCGGGATCCTGGGGGCGTTGGCCTCGGACGTCACCGTGACCACGGCCGGCGTCCTGGCCTCATATGTGTAGGAGCCGTCCTCCAGCTTGCAGGTGCCTGTGACCGCGCCGGGGCCGGTTATCTCCAGCCTGTCGACCCCGGCGATGAGCGGGATCCCGAGGATCCCCGCGATCATGGGGCCGGTGACCGACGCGTGGGTGTCCCCCGCCCCCGATCCGGCCAGCACCAGGTCGTACGGGCCTGTGACCTCCGCGACGCGGGCTATCGCGGACGCCACCGACAGCGCGTCCAGCCTCCACGGGTCATCCGCCTTCACCAGGTATCCCTCGTCGGCGCCCATGGCGTAGGAGTCCCTGATCGCCTTGTAGTGCGCCTCGCTCGACCCGACAGTGGCCGCCGCGACGGTGGCCCCCAGCCTCTCCTTGATCCTCACGGCCTCCTCCAGCGCGCATTTATCGGCCTCCCCCAGCGACACCGGGCAGGCGTCGAGCATGGGTGTGCCGTCCTTCTCGAACTTCAGCTGGCCGATGTCGAACGTCGGCTTGACCGCGACCAGGAGCTTCAATTCCGAGCACCGAGTCCGCTGTTAGCCGGTGTGGCTAACGTACTCGCTGCCTATCACGTCCCTGGCCACTATGTACCGCATTATGTTCTGGGTCCCCTCGGCCCCTATCATGTAAGAGAACGTGCCGAGCCATCCCCTGTACACGGCGCTCTCCTTCGTGTAGCCGTAGGCGCCCAGCCACTTGAGGACCTCCTCGTAGATCCTGGTCGCCGTCTCCGGGCCCTTCATCTTCGCGAGCGACACGGGCACGTTCAGGTCCTTGGGCTTGAAGCGCGGCGGGTTCTCCAGGTAGGTCTTGTCGATCATCCAGGCGGCCCTGTAGACGAAGTACTTGGCGGCCTCGAGCTCGGCGTACAGCTCCGCGAACCTGAAGCTGATCCCCTCGAACGATGCGATCGGCCTGCCCTGGAAGAGCTTCCTGCTCCTGAGCCACTCGGCGCCCCTGTCCAGGGCCCACCTCGCGCTGCCTATCGTGGCCGCGGCCACCAGGATCCTCGCCACGTTGAAGCCCTCCATGAGCAGGTAGAACCCCCTGCCCACGTCGCCTATCCTGAAGTCGTCCTCGACCTCGAAGTCCTCCAGCTTGAATCCGCCCGTGCTCAGCCCGTGCCTCCCTATGTCGTCGTAGATGGTCGGCCTCCAGCCGTCCCTCATCTTGCCGTTCCACCTGGGGAGGAGGGCGAAGTCCACCATGCTCCTGTGGCCGTACTCGGCGCTCTCGGCCTTCGAGACCAGGAAGAACCCGCCGCCCGCCGGGAGCTCCTGGATCTCCCTGACGCCGCTTATGTAGGCCTTCTCGCCGTTCACAACCCACTTATTCCCGGACCTCCTGGCGACGGTCTTCGCCCCCGCTACATCCGATCCCCCCTGGGGCTCCGTGGAGCCTATCCCGAAGAACGCGTCGCCGGAGGCCACCTTGGGGAGTATCTCCTGCTTCGCGGCCTCGCTCCCGAAGAGCGAGAGCGCCAGCGGCCATCCGTTGTTCAGCAGCGCGTACACGGCGACGGCCACCGCCGGCTCGTGGTAGGCTATCTCCTCGATGGCGAGCGCCGCCATCAGGACTGTCCCGCCCATGCCGCCGTACTTCTCCGGCACCGGTATGGCGAAGAGGCCCTGGTCGCCCATCCTCTTTATGAGCTCGAGGGGTATGCGCCCCTTCTCGTCCATGTCAATCCACGCGGGCTCTATGTATCTCTTGGCGAACTCCGAGACGCTCTCCTGGAAGCGCCTCTCATCCTCGGATAACAGGAAGTCCATCGATCGTCTTCACCGTTCGCCGCAATATAAGTATTCCCCGGTTCAACGATCGGCGTTTCATGGACTCGCGGCCCGAGGCGGCGATGTGTTGCGCATCCCGTTCGGCCGCGGGGCCTCCCCCGGGTCCACGCCGCCGGCGCGGATCCCGCTCTATCCCGGGGACCGGGGCGCGCCCCGCTCAGGGCTCGGCCGCCACCTGCTCCGCGGGGAGCACGATCTCCTCCTCGAGCACGTAGTACACGGAGGGTTTCGTGCGCAGCTCCTCCAGGAGCCTGAAGTTCTTCTTGGATCTGAGGATCCTCGAGACCTCGCTCCCCGGATCGTCGAGGTCCCCGAAGTGCAGGACCCCCGCGGGGCATGCGTTGACGCACATGGGCGTCACCTCGGGGTCCACGCCCGGCTTCTTCCCGGTCTCCCCGGCCCTGTCCACCCTGTGCATGCAGAACGTGCACTTGGAGGCGGCCCCCTCCATCCTGCGATCGAACTTGTTCAGCTCGTACTCGGTGGGCTCCCCGTAGTAGAACTCGTACGGCTTTATCAGCCAGCGCGCCCCGTAGGGACACGAGAGCGCGCAGAGCCCGCAGCCGGCGCATATGTCGTAGTCGATGTAGACTATTCCGTCGTCCCTGCGCCTGCTGGCGCCCGTGGGGCAGACGGACACGCACGGCGGATCCTCGCAGTGCATGCACTGGGTGGGGAGGAAGACGCGCCTGACGTTCGGGTACTCGCCCACCTCCAGGTCCAGGACGCGCCTCCAGTAGACCCCCGGAGGAGTCGCATTCTCGACCTTGCACGCTGTGGTGCACGTCTGGCACCCGGTGCATTTGTACGCCTCCACCACCATCGCCCAGTGAGTCAATCAGCCCACCCTCCTTATCCTCACCCTCAGCAGATCCGCGGTGCTCCCCGTGCCGTCCAGGGTCGTCATGCTCATCTTGGTCAGCAGGTTCACGTTGACTATCACCATATCCTTGGCCACCGGCGTCAGCCAGTTGCCGAACTGCCCGGACGCCACCACGACGTCGGGCCTCACGCCCTCCCTGAGCTGCACGAACCCCCTGGCGGTCTTCCCCGTCGGCGCCTCCACCAGCACCTCGTCCCAGTCCCTGAGGCCCATGGCCCTGCCGACCCTCGCGTTCATCAGGAGGGCCCTCTGGCCGGCTATCAGCCTCGAGACGTCCGCCATGAGCGCGTTGGCGACCGTCGTGCTCCCGAGCTGCGGCATCGTCTTCGTGGAGACCATCCAGAACGGGTACTCGCGCGGGTCCTCGCCCAGCTCCCTGACCCACTCGTCCCATATGTCGAGCGGGTCCTCCCAGACGGGGAACGGCGTGTACTCATCGAGCTTCGCGTCCCACCAGTGGACGCCGCTCTCGTGCAGCCTGCGCTCCAGCTCGCGCCCGACCCTGTAGAGCCTCTCGTTGTAGGGGATCTCGTAGCGCAGCTTCTTGGCCACCATCAGCGGGTGCAGATACCAGTTGAGCCGGCTGAAGCGCGCCAGGTAGAACCCGTGCTCCCTGAACCAGTCCAGCCCGTGGACCTCATCGCCCCCGCTGAGCGTCCAGGTGGCGGCCCTGCACACGCGATCCCATATCTCCTCCGCGGAGTACTTCCTCCCCGGATCGAGCGAGAAGTCGTACGAGGGGGTCTTCAGCGGGTACCCCAGGACCCCCCGGTTGATCGCCTCGTTGTACTCGCGCAGGAATCCGGCCCGCGCGGCCAGCTCCGTCGATATGTCGGTCATGTCCATCGAGTTCACCCGGCGGTTTACGGCCGCCGGCTGCCTGAGGGCCACCCCTATGTAGTCCCACAGCTGCTCCATGTAGCTCGTTCCGCCTATCGCGAAGAGCTGGAGGCCCTCCAGGTCCGAGGCCTCCGGCAGCAGGACATCCGCGAACCAGTTCGTCTCGTCGATAGTGAACGCGAACGCCACCATGAACGGCATCCGGCTCAGGTCGCGCGCTATGAGATCGGGGTCCATGAACGAGACCATCGGGTTGCCCCTGAATATCACGTAGATATCGGGCGGGGTCACCCTCGGCCAGTTCTGCGCGGGGCTGTCCATGAAGTACCAGGCTATTGTGCTGGGCCCCAGCGCCTGGCTCCAGGACGAGTCGAGGACCAGCGGGCTGAGCGCCCTGTAGAAGTTCCTGGACCTGGAGTCGATCCTCCAGAGCCCCTTGCCCGTGGGATTGAGGTTCTGCGCCATGAAGCCGTCCTCGCCGATCCTGACCGTGGCGAGCCTGTCGTGCATGGGCTTGTTGAGCCTTGTGGTGGCGCCCACCATGCCCCCGGGCGTCTCGAGGGCGCCCACGAGGGCGCCGAGGACCGTGCGGGCCCACACGACCAGATACGCCCCCCAGCCGTTCGAGACCCCCCTCCCGGTCAGGATCGCGACGGGCCTCAGGGGGAGTTGAAGCCCCTCGACCTCCGTCGTGGCGCCTATGCTGGCGCTCTCGACGAACTCGCGCGTTATCCTGCGGATGGTCCCGGGGTCCACGCCCGTTATCCCGGACGCCCACTCCGGGGTGTAGGGCTTCACGTGCTCCCTCAGGAGCTCGAAGACGGGCTTCGCGCGCATCTCGCCCTCCCGCACCGTCTCCTTATCCGGCCCCATCTCGAAGCCTGCGACCGAGTACTCGCCCGTCAGCGCGAAGTCCCTCACCCCGTCGTCGTCGAACGCCCTGGCCCGCCCCTCCACGGGGTCCCACACGAGCGGCTTGCCGCTGCCCTTCTCGCGGACGTAGAAGCCATCGGGCCCCACCAGATAGGGGGCGTTGGTCATCCTCCTCAGGAAGTCGACGTCGGTCGACTCCCTCCAGTCCATCTCGTGGAGCATGACGTTCATCATGGACAGCATGAACGCCCCGTCGCCCTTCGGCCTTATCGGTATCCATTCGTCGGCGGTCGCCGCGGTGACCGACATGTGGGGCTCGAACTGTATCCACTTCATGCCCCTGTCCTTCGCGCTCATGTGTTTCCAGATGGAGTTGACGCCGCCGGTGGCGTTGTCGTTGTGCCCGAAGGAGAGCACGAGCTTCGTGCGCTGCGAATCGGCGGCGACTATGAACGCCCTGTGCCAGTACTCGCCGTACAGGTGTTCGGAGTGATAGCACTTGACGCCCTGGCCGCTGCCGTAGCTGTAATCCACCGGCCCCCACGCGGACAGGAACGCGTTGAACGATCCGTAATACCCCATCGGGGTACCGGCCTCGCCCAGGGTCACCGCCAGCCTGGGATAATCGTTCTCGTCGAGCGGCCCCTTCGCCCTGGCCTCCCTAAGCTTCGCGGCCACGAGGTCGAGCGCCTCATCCCACGTGATCTCCTCCCATTTCGGATCCTCGCCGATGCCCTTCCTGGGGTTCGTCCTCCTCATGGGGGACTTTATCCTGAAAGGATTGTAAGTTTTATGTATAAGTCCGTATGCTTTTGTGCAAACTCTCCCCCTGGCCGGGTGTTTATCTGATATATCGTAGTTGGGTTCGATGCCCACGGGCTTGCCGTCCTCGACCATCACGTATAGGAGATCCGGGCCGCTAACGCACTGATAGCAATAGGTTGGCACCCTCTTTACGGCCATAACCTCGATCCCCGCCGCTCACCCCTTGCTTTAAATATTTCCCGGAATACGCCGCGCGGTCCACGACGGGCTGTTCCCCATCGGCCCGCAAGGGATAAATGCTTAGCGCGGTCCACGACGGGCATGCCCGACGACGCCTTCTGCAGGATCTCGAGGGGGGAGGAGAGGGCGCATTTCGCGTACAGGGACGACAGGGTCATTGTGATCATGGACCGGTATCCGCTGTCCAGGGGACAGGCGCTCGTGATCCCCCGGGAGCATTTCACGTTCTTCTACGAGATGCCCGAGGGGCTCATCCACCATTTCTACTCGGTGGCGTCGGCGGCCGGGAGGGCGATCGAGGATTCCTTCTCCCCGGACGAGGGGATAGTGATGCTCGCGAGGGGATTGAGGGTACCCCATTATCACCTGATCCTGATACCGGTGCGCGGCGGGGAGTTCCTGAGCGCGCTCTTCTCCCTCATGGGCGCGGTCCAGGGATTTCCCATATCCTCGCGCGAGGACATCCTGGACAGGTACAGGAGGCTGGGATCCTCGCTCGAAGCCCCGGCGGTATCGGAGGACGAGCTGGAGGAGGACGCGCGGATCCTGGGGGCCGCGATGTCCGCGCGCATGAGCGCGCCGCCCGGGTGATCGCGGCCCATCCGATGCACGCCCGGGACGCGGATGTTGTCAGATAGGACGATGGCGAGATGTAGCGACTGCCTCCCGGGTGAGGGCGGTTCTCTTTCGGCGGCCCCCTTCCCCGGGTCAATGCTCGCGGACGCGAATGTTGTCCGCCGAATGGTGTTACCCGGCCAGCACCGTTCGAGCGGCCGGAACGCTCAAACGGGATATCCCAATAACCTTATTGGTATGTCGGGTGCTGGGTGGAGGCGCAGGCGGCCCCGGTCGGAGCCGAGGCCCATCTGCCCAGGTGCTGGAGGGGGTACTCGCGCCTGGAGGCGCGTCGGGGGGAGGGAATACCTCTACGCCGTGCACGAATCCCGGGCCGGGGGGCAGAGGACCCGGGAGTTCCGCTACTCAGGACCAAGGGACGGTTACGCCGCGGGCTGGTGGCGCACTCCTGGAGGGGGGCGCCGTGGCTCGCGCTCAGCGCGATGGGCGCGACCCGGGAGGAGGAGTTCCGCCGCCTGGAGTACCTCGGGGAGGTCGTCCGGGCCGCCCTGGACGCGGCCGCCGCCGAGGAGGACCTGGGCTGGATCCTGGGGGCCCTGGATGATGCGCGGCGCACGGTCGAGGCGCGCCCGGCGGAGGCCCGCGCCGCCCGGCGGAATTCCCCGTGAATTCAGGGGTAAGGCTCCGGGCGATTGCATCCATCGGGCTCCCCGATGAGGACCTCGGCGCCCCCGCCCGAGGCAGCGGATGGCTGCCGCCCGTCCCCGCGCCATCATTCCGTTCATCCGATCATCGATCGCATCGAGCGCGGGGATCTGCGCTGCCTGGGAGATAGCCACCGCGCACTCGCTATCGTCTCATCCGACCGGCATCCGGGACGCGCGGCACAATGATTATTAACGTCGGCCAAGCGCGTCCCTATCCATTGAAGGACGCCGATCTGCCCACATTGCACGATCTGTTCTATTCCAGGGGGGTCGCCGTTGTCGGCGCTTCATCCAATCCAGCGAAACCAGGCTATAAAATTATAGAAAATATGGTGACACAGGGTTATAATTATGGAATTTTCCCCGTGAATCCCAGGCTGGAGAACGTGCTGGGGTTGAGGTGTTACAGGTCCGTGCTCGACATCGACGATAACGTGGACCTCGTCGTGTTCGTGGTCCCGGCCCCCGAGATCCTGAGGATAGTCGGGGAGGAGCTGTCCGCCAGGAAGCGCACCAGGGGCGACGTGAAGGGGGTCGTGGTGATAGGAGGGGGATTCAAGGAGATGGGGGAGGAGGGCGCGGCCAAGGAGCTGCGGATGAAAGGCGAGCTGAGGTCGCTCGGAATCAGGCTGATAGGGCCCAATTGCCAGGGGTTGATCAACGCGGAGACGGGCCTGAATACCACGTTCGACATGAACATCAAACCGAGGAGGGGCGGCGTGAGCTTGATCAGCCAGAGCGGGGCGCTGGGCAACGGGATCCTCAGGATGGCGGTGACCCGCGGGCACTTCGGCATCGACAAGTTCATCTCGTTCGGCAACATGGGGGACGTGGACGCCGCGGAGGCGATCGACTACCTCTCGGGCCTTCAGACCACCCGCGTGATAGCCGCGTACATAGAGGACGTTCCGGACGGAAGGGCGTTCTTCGAGTCGATGAGGAGGGCCGCCGGGAGGAAGCCCGTGGTGATTTTGAAGCCGGGGCGCACGCGGCTCGGGGCGCAGGCCGCCCTCTCGCACACCGGGGCCCTGGCCGGCGAGGACCTGATATGGGATGCGGCCATCAGGCAGGCGGGGGCCCTCAGGGCCTATACGCTGAAGGAGTTCTACGACGCGGTGAGGGCTCTGGATAAACTCCCCCCGCTGAGGGGACCGAACATAGCCGTGCTGACCGTGGTCGGCGGCCCGGGGACTCTCTGCGTGGACAGGATCCACGGTTCGAGGTGCCTGAGGATGGCCAGGCTGTCGGACGTCAGCAAGGAGAGGTTGAGGGGGATCCTCGCCCCGGTCGCGAACGTGGGCAGGCCGGAAGGCTACGTGGATATGACCGGCTCCGTGACCGAGGAACTGCACTACGAGGCGCTGAAGATAGTGCTGGAGGACGAGGGCGTGGACGGCGTCGTGTTCCTGGAGGAGCCGCCCACGTATCTGTCGGAGAGGTGGGCCTCCGAGGTGGTGAGGGCCTATTCCGAGCAGGATCCGGCGCGCGCGAAGCCGGTCGTGGCCTCCGTCGTGGCGGGGGACGCCGTGTACGATCACATCAGGATACTGGAGGAGGGCGGGATCCCCGCGTTCGAGCACCCGGAGGCCGCGGTGGATGCCATCGAAAAGGCCGCCGAGTACCACCTGCGCGCATCGTGCGGCGGAAAGCGGGCGGCGGGAGGGGCCTCCGCCATCAAATCCACGTGATCTCACGCCGAAGCGCATGGGCTTCCCGCATTGCTATCCCCCTGCACGGGTTCGTAGGCAACGCGGGAACTTGTTTCCCGATTCATCGACACGCAGCTAGCGACATCCTGTTGGCCGGTCCGTTGCCCCGCCGTGGGTATCTCCGCAGGCGTGAATTCGGGCACGCCCATCCCCACTGCGGCGCTCACCTGTGTATGGAATATATTCAAACGGGGAAGTCCGCCTATCTCCTCCCCGAAGGTCGGAGTTTTAGTTTTACCGCTTCCCCCAAACCAAACCCCTAACACCTTATATAAGTATAAGATAAACTGACCGAGCGGGGAGCGGTATGGAGGAGGTTTCGGTAATAGGCTTTGGAGCCATGGGCAGCGGTATTGCGGAGCTTTTCGCCATGAACGGATATATCACAAATATATATGAAATATCAAGCGAAATAATCAAAAGGAACTACAGCGGTGTCGAGTGGAGCCTCAGGAAGCTCGCGGAAAGGGGCGCCATAAGGGAGTCGCCCTCCGAGATCATCGGGAGACTGAGATTCAGGGAGTCGCTGGCGGACGCCGCCAGGAACAGCGGCCTCATCGTCGAGGCCGTGAACGAGAACCCCGGCGTTAAGCTCAGCGTGTTCAACGAGGCCGGGAAACACGCGCCGAACACCGCGCTGCTGACGACGAACACCAGCAGCATCTCGATAACCTACCTGCAGAGCTCGCTCGGCGAAGACGTCAGGCGCAGATTCGCCGGGTTCCATTTCTTCAACCCGCCGGTGTTGATGAGGCTCGTCGAGATCGTCAAGGGCAGGTTCACATCCGATGACGTCGTAAATTCCCTCGCGGACGTAGCCGGGGCGCTGAACAAAACCCCCGTGACGGTCAACCGCGACGTCAGGGGGTTCGTGGCCAACAGAATATTCAGGGCGCTGCGTTACCAGTCGTTCATCCTGTACGCGCATAAAATCTACGATTACAGGGAGATAGACTCGGCGTTGATGCATGGGCTGGGATTGCCCATGGGCATTTTCGCCCTGACGGATTTCACGAGCGGCGTCAAAATAGAGTCAGAGGAGGCAGGGCTTTACGATATTGTGAGAAAATCGGTGCCCGATTATGAGCCCTCTGCGGGATATGACGCGGCGTTCAGAGAGGCGCTGAAACTTATGACGAGCATGGTCCACGAGGGCAGAACGGGGGTCGCCGCCGGGAGGGGGTTTTACGAATATCCGGGCCCCGGCAAATGGGCGAAGCCGGATCTGCCCCCGGAGTTGGGCGAGAGGGTGAACCCGCTCCATCTGCTGGCGCCGATGATCAACCAGGCTTTCTACATGGTCGATAGCGGCATATCGACCGAGGGCGACATCGATCGGGCGCTGAAGCTCGGATATAACTGGCCCAGGGGCATCTTCGAAATTTACGGGCAGGACTACGGGCCCGGGGAGGTTGTGAGAGCACTGCGCGAGCTTCAGACGATGATAGCCGGGTTATCGGCCTTCTACGAGCCGGATAGGCTGCTTTTGGAGTCGAGCCGACGATCAGCGGGCGTCGGATTTGGGGCGCCGCGATGAAGCCGGATGACCGGGCCGAGCTCGCCCGGATCCCGGCCCCATACGGATCGACGCGGCGCAGGCCCCGGCTGGCTGTTATTGGAAAACATAGGACAAAAATTATTGAAAGAACAAAAAGAAGGGCGGACGCCCATCTGGGTTTATCCGACCAGCATCGGAGGCGTCAGCAGAATGTTTAAATAAAACTATCGACGAGACGCGCCTCGGTGATTTTATGTCCGACGTGAGGGCGATAGATACTCTATTTCCAATAATATTGAAGGACTGGTTTGATAGTTGGAAGGGCGCCACGAACTCGCCGGGCGAGCTGCACTGCATGGTGGAGAACACGTGGAAGCCGTTCAGCAGCCCCGAGGAAATCATCGCGGAGATGGACAGGACCGGGGTGGAATCCGTCCTCGCGACGGATCTCCTCGCCTGGTCGTACAAGCGCCAGGCCAGGTTCGCGAAGGACTACAGGGACAAGATCTACGAGCTCTCGAAGAAGTACCCCGGGAGGATATACGGCCTGGCGGACTACAACCCGCTCAACATATCGGAGAGCCTGAGGGAGCTCGAGAGGGACGTCAGGGACAGGGGGTTTGTGGGCGTCTACGTCCACATATACGGCTTCGATATACCCCTGGACGATCGGAGGATGTATCCGCTCTACGCCAAGGCGGAGGAATTGGGGGTACCGGTTCAGATGCAGACGGGGTACGTGCTGGAGGCCATGCCGAGCGAGCACGGCCGCCCGATAGCGCTCGACAGGATCTCGCTGGACTTCCCGGACCTCGTGCTCGTCGGGACCCACACGGGATATCCCTGGGTCGATGAGCTGATATCGGTGTCCATGAAGCTCCCCAAGGTCTACGTCTCGATAAGCGCGTGGCTTCCGAAGTACTTCCACCCGTCCCTCGTGTCGTATCTCAAGTCAAAGATATCGGCCGATAAGGTCATCTTCGGCAGCAACGGCCTGGCCTGGGGCAGGTACCTGGATCAGATGAAGGACCTGGGACTCCCCGAGGAGAGCCTCAGGAAGATTCTGTACGACAACGCCAAGAGGATATTTAAGCTGGACGCGCACAAGCGATAGATGGAATGTCCTGGTCATGCAGGCCGGGCAAGGGCGGGGCTGTCGGGCCCGAGGCCCTCTCGCACTACATAGATGTCGCGCTGGGTAGAAGGGACCCCGACCTGCTGGTGACGAACGGCCAGCTCGTGGACGTCTACACGAGGGAGATCCACGAGGGCGCGTCCGTGGCCGTCGCCGGTTGCAGGATCGCGCGCGTGGATCTGGAGGGGCATCCCCGCGCCGGATCGGGGACGCGCGTGATCGACGCGCGGGGCAGGGCTATCCTGCCCGGATTCATGGACGCCCACACGCACGTGTTCGACTGGCTCTACAACGTGGACGAGGCCGTTAAGTACGCTATGATGCACGGCGTCACCACAATAGTGACGGAGACCGAGGACATCTTCTACCAGTGCGGGCACGGGTGCTTCCTGCCCCTCCTGAACTCCCTCCTGGATCAGCCGATAAAGATCTACGCGACGTTGCCCCCGATAGCCACGTACGACGAGGAGTCCGCGGAGGGCCTCCCGGAGGGCCTGTTCGACGAGCTGCTGGGCAGGGACTACGTCCTGGGCCTGGGGGAGACGTACTGGCAGTTCCTGCTGGGGGACGGGGGGAGGTTCCTGGGGCTGTACTCGAAGGCGCTGTCGGCCGGGAAGTCCGTGGAGGGGCACTCGGCCGGCGCCAAGGGGGCGAAGCTCCAGGCGTACGCCGCGGCCGGCGTATCGTCCTGCCACGAGCCGGTGACGTCGGAGGAGGTGCTGGAGCGCCTGAGGGCCGGCATGCATGTCATGATCAGGGAGGGGAGCGTCAGGCGGGATCTGCGGAACGCCCGGGCGGCCCTGTTGAGCGGGATGGGGCTGGAGAACGTCAGCCTCGTGAGCGACAGCATGAGCCCCGTGGACCTCCTCAGGCGGGGTTACATGGATGCGATCGTGCAGGAGGCGATAGACATGGGCCTGGATCCCGTGGACGCCGTGAGGATGGTCACGATAAACCCTGCCAGGCACTTCAGGCTCGACGGAGCCGTGGGCGGCGTGGCGCCCGGGAGGTGCGCCGACCTCGTGCTTGTGCCGAGCCCGGGGAAGATCGTCCCCGAGGTCGTGGTCAGCAACGGAAGCGTGGTGTTCGCGGACGGGATCAGGGCGGAGCCCAGGAGGCCGCGGCTGGAGCGGTGCCGCGGATGCCTCAGGCTGCCCAGGGGGCTGTCGCCCGACGATTTCATGGTTGCCGCCGAGGGCCCCGTCACCGTGAGGGTCGTCGACTACGTGACGGATCTCGTGACCAAGGAGGCGCGCGCCGACATGAGCCCGGTCGGCGGCTATCTGGAGGCCGATCCCGGGAGGGATCTGCTGAAGGCGTCCGTGGTGGCCGTCGGCGGGGGCCCGGCCGGCGTCTTCACGGGGTTCGTCAGGGGCTTCGGGATCGCCGAGGGCGCGCTGGCGATAACGAACCAGTGGGACTCCTCCGGGATGGTGGTGCTGGGGGCGGACGAGTCCGACATGGCGCTCGCCGCGAACAGGGCCGCGGAGATGGGGGGCGGGATCGCGTTCTTCAGGGGTGGCGCCGTCAGGTTCGAGCTGCCCCTGCCGATCATGGGCATGATCGCGGACCTCCCGGTGGAGGATCTGAGCTCGCGCCTGAGCCACCTGCAGTCCCTGCTGGAGGACGCCGGCACGAGGTTCAGGGACGCCCTCCTGAGCCTGGAGACCATAACGAGCCCGGCCATACCATTCATCAGGATCAGCTCGCGGGGCCTCGTGGATGTGAAGAGCGGAAGGCTCCTGGAGCTCCTGGTGGGGCCGCCGGGATCCGAGCTCCCCACTTCCTCCTCCTGAGGAGGGCGCCCATACCCAATAATGGCGATCTTCGGCATCCCGCCGGGCAGGACCCCCTTGGACGTACTCGTCCGGGTCGTACCCCAGCAGGCCCTCCGCCGGTTCCCGGCGGAGCCGCCCGCGGGTGTTGGTAGGATGAGGCCGTTCGGCGGATTACATTCGCGCCCGCGCGCATCGACCCGGGGATGGGGCTGCCGGGGGAGGACGGCCCTCATCCGGGAGATAGCGCCGCGTCCTTTCATGCCTTACCTGACCAACACCGCCCGCGCGGAATAAGCCTTAATAACGACATCACCCGCCGAACATAAGCGTGCGGTTTGAGCCCGATGAGGCCCCACGCCCTGCCGTTGAATCCCTGCAGCGCGATATTCAACTTCAGTTCGAGGGCAGTTTCCCCTCAAAGTACGCTAAGCTGGAGAGATGGATATATCTCCTCCACAAGATTGCCGGGATCGGGGTGGGCCTCTTCCTGATAGCGCACCTTTACGAGACCAGCCTGGTCCTGAACGGAGCGAACTTCTGGAACTCATTCATGCAGTCGGAGGAGAATCCGCTCTTCCACTGGGGTCTCCTCATAATAGCCGCCGCATCCGTGTTCCACGGACTGAACGGCCTCAGGGTATTCCTGGCGTCGTTGGGGGTGGGGGTGGGTACCCCGATCAGGCCGGTGTGGCCTTACGCGCCCGTGAAGTCCCCCGGGGCCCAGAAGAAGCTCCTCTGGCTCGTCATTGCGCTCACGCTGTTGCTGACCATCTACGCATTCTATCAGTTAATATGGATCTATGGATTCGTACCGTGAATGAACCCGCCCGCTTCGCCGTGCTCGGCCTGGACGGCGAGGCCCGCGCCGCCCATCCGCATTCCAGATCGATGGGCCGGGATCCGACCTCTCCCCGCCCCTTCTAGGGGCGGGGTTTGCCGTTCACTTTATCAGTCCCTGGATTTGTCAGCTGTGATGGATTCCTTCACGTTCCTGACGATGCTGGCCGCCATTGAAAGCGATCTGTGCGGTCCGTAGAGGCCCTCGCGCTCGGCCTCCGCCGCCAGCTCCGCCAG
>Ga0080003_1000965_pt1 | contig 16792 bp, 25 predicted proteins | sample JossMetagenome_FD_69206 | JGI IMG/M metagenome (GOLD analysis project Ga0080003, IMG submission 69206) | Hot spring microbial communities from Joseph's Coat, Yellowstone National Park, USA - JC2_E (SPADES assembly) (version 2) | ecosystem: Environmental > Aquatic > Thermal springs > Hot (42-90C)...
GTATTGGCTTTATTAAGGATCTTATTAGAAATTTAAATAAATATAAAATAAAAAGCTATACAATCAATCCCTGCTGAATAGCTATATTTAATTCATTTTTAATTAATTTTATATATCTCATACTATTTATTATATCTTTATCTACACCTTTTATACCATAAGTACGGTCTCTTTCATAAGCAACCTCAGCAATTTGAAGTGTTTGCTTTAACTTTTTAAGATATACTTCAATAGTTCTTAAATGATTATAAAGAATTGTATTATTTGGTTCATATCCCTGTGCTTTTTTGATTATTAATGTAAAGATATTTTCTAATTTTTGTATTAACATGTTGACATGTTCCAATTCGCCTATAATATCCCCCCTTGTATAAGTATAATGCATTATCATCCCATCTATTTGAAATAAGTGATTATCTATTTGTTTTAATATTTCCATAAATTTCCCAAGCGATACACCTAAAGGTTCAGATGCTCTTATTATCATAATAAAATATTAAATTTTCTTATTTATAAATTATTTATGAGTAAGCAATATAAGATTGGTTATTATTATGAAAGAAAAGTTAAAGCCATATTAGAATCTCAGGGTTATCTAGTATGGAGATCTCCTGGATCTAAATCTCCCATTGATATTATTGCAATAAATGATAAAGGTTATATAAAGTTAATCCAGGTTAAAAGAAAAAGATATAATGCAAATAAACTATATATTAATAGAGAAGACTTTCTTAAAATATATGAATTAGCTAAAAAATTTGAAAATACTACTAATGTTGATGTTGAAATATGGGCTTTTTTAGGTAATAAATTGGAAAAGTATAATAAAAAGGATATATTAGCTATGCTTTATGATTCCTGAATAGATATATTTTCAGCCTTTAAAGTATCTAAAAACTTATAATAAGTACTTATTATATAACGTTTTGGCATACCAAAAGTTATATTTTCAAATAAAGTATATAACTTATTAAATATATCTATATTTTTGATAATTATCTTATCTTTTTCAGGCATAAGTTCTTCATCTAAGAGATATTCCATAAGAACTAAAGCTAATTTATCATCATTAGCGAGTTGCTTATACTCATTAAATAGCAGATTAATAAAAAGGTTTCTTAATATATATTGTTCATATAATCTTACTTTTAGTAAAAATATAAATAATTTAATTTTATTTAAGCTTTCTTTAGTATCTATACTAAGAAATTCAATATACTTTTGAATGGCTTTATTAACTTTATTTTCTATTTCTCTCATATTTAATATTTGGTCATATTTTTCTTTTGAAGAATCAACTACATACACTAATTTATCTACTCCTTTTATATCTCTGCAAATAAAAAGGTTATCTGTTATCTTATATTTTATTATACCTTTTTCTGCCATAATTTCTTTTTCTTTTATGTCTTTTATAAATTTATATGTTATTAACCTTTAGCTATGCTTTAAATTTTCTAATATTAGGTTAACCAAACCTTGTTCTGAAAAATCTTTATATTGGCTTACAACTTTTATAATGGTATCAACCTCATCCTTAAATTCGGGATCATTTATAATAGCTTTTGCAGCTTTATAACCATAATCTGTAAGACAAATTTCATTATTACAATCTCTTATAAGCCCATCTAAAGACATGCTATAAATTATATTATCTGCACTTGTATCTTTATCTGGAGTAAATATTTCAATTCCCCTCGTTTTTATATTAATGTAAAAGTCTAAATCTTCTAAAGAGTCTATATTTCCAAGTTCTTTATAAATTAAGTAAAGTAATTCATAAAACTTTTGTTTAGATATCTCTCCCTTATTTAAATAAAGTATAATTATAATAGCTCTACGTACCCATGTAGAAATCTCATCAACAGTAACCATATTTATAAGCTTATGTTACAAAATATTTATAAACCTTCCTTTCACTGTAACTCTGTGGTCTGAAACTGTCGACCAGGGTGTATCCCCCCTCCCCTACACACCATGGTGTGATGTATCTACTTTTTAGTGGAGATAGGATACCAGGGTGTATATACCACCCCCCACACACCCTGGTTTGAAGTTTCGAACCACTAAGGTACAGTAACATGAAAGGTTTATAAGCATTATCAAAACCTAAGAGATCTATTAGAGTATTTTTAAGATACATAATATTATATTTGCCTTTCATGTTTATAAACCTATCCTAAAGTTCTAATTTTCCTATCAAATTCACTATATATTTTTTCAATGGAATTTATTGATAATTGTCCTCCAGCTTTTTCTATTACATCATTTAATAAAGCATAGTATTTTTTAAAATCTTTTTCATTTGTTAATATACTTAATACTGTTTGACTAAATTTATTTTCATAATTTAGATACTTTAAAAGATATTGGCTTAATTTATATGCAATATCTTCCTCTGAATTAACTATCTTATCAGATAATTCAACTAAACTTTTGGCATATGCATAAGATAATATTGTATCAACACTTATTTTAACTCTTAATAGAAAACCAAATATTCTATAACCCAAAACACTACTATCTTTCGATTTTTTTGCTATAGATACCCCCATACTTGCTATTTTTCTTGAAACATCTATGTCTAATTCTCTCATGGTTAAAATCCTTTCTGCATATCTATCCAATTCATCTATTGGTAAGTCTTTCTTTATTTCATCTGGTAACTTTTCATAAGTATAATATAATATATCATCATCCGTTTTTGTTTCATCTTTTGGCTTAAAAATTACTAAATTATCCTCTAATTCAGAGATTATCTTTCCCATTGTATTGTATCAATTAATTCATTTAATTTAGCTTTAACTAATTCTCTTTTTTCCTTATCTGCAATAAAGTTTATTCTATTCTGTAATGAATAAGAATAAAATTGGTATATTAATTTTACAAATTTCTTTATAATTCTCTCATTATTAAATCCCATTCTATCAATTATATATAATAAATCTATGGTATTATTTATATATGCCTGCCTAACATTTTCATAAATTAGGTGATTATTTACTGTATATATTAAAGAGTATAGTATTGTTTTTGCCATGTTTTCATAATCTCTATCTACCAATAGCTGTTCTATTTCTTTATCGATATCGGATCCGTTTTCTATTATATCTGATACTAAAAAAAGATTATATACTTTTGTTAATACCTCTGATGGCTCCATGTTATAATGTATGTAATTTAAAATTTATAAACTTATTGCAATGTATAAACTTTATAAATTTTAACATCTATATATATAACATGGGCGAAAAAAAGAATTATTGGATGGTTTTTGAAGAGGGAGATGATGTAAACTATATAGAGAAGGAAATAGCAAAAGCATCGATAGAATTGAATAAGGATATACTAGAAATGAGAGCATGGATATTTAAGACATTTGCATATGATCCAGAGGTAAAAGCCAAGATAATAGAATATATAAAGAAAAATGGATCAGGAAAGAATTGAAAAAATAGAAGAAATAATAAAAGAATTTTTACTTGATAATAAAAATAATACAGATTATGAATTGAAAAAGATAGATGTTATTACAAAATATTTGATATATCAACAATTAAAAGAAATAAACAACAGTTTAAATGATATAAAAAATAATTTAAGCCTAATCGATGAAGTTATAAGCTATTCTAAATAAAATGGCAGTTACAAAAGATAATGTATTAAGTGATATACAACTATTAAAAAAAGGATTACAAGAAGTGGAATTTTATATAAGGAATTATACAGAAGAAAATACTAAAAACAATGAAAAAGGTATTAATGGAGTTATAGATTATATGAGTAAAATACTAAAAGAAATAATCGGCAAACAAGCGATAAATTATAGTAATATATTAGAAGATGCAAAAAAGAAAGGATTAGAAAGAGAATTTAGGACTGCATATAGAATATTAAGACAATTATACTTTGTAGATTATAATCAACAAAATAAATTAATAATTATTGGTAGTAGAACAAAGTACCTTATAAAATTATTTACTGATTCAAAATTTGAAAAACATGAAATAGATACAAAAAAAGTAAATGAAATTTATACCTGGGTATTGGATCAACTTATTAAAAATGAATGGATTGAAATCAATACTATAAAAGGAATGTTTAAAGGTTATGAAAAAGAGATTATGGAAGCTATAAATAAAGTAATTTCAGAAAACAAAGGTAAATTAGTAGATAATAAAATATATAGAGTTGAAACTGAGAAATCGAAAGGTATGGATATAAGTAAAGCTAAAAGAATAAAAGAGCTAAAAGACCAAATAGATACCCTAGAAAGAAAAATAGAAGTAGGCCAAGCTATGGAATTATCAAAGGAAGAATTACAAAAGTTAATGGAAGAAAAGAAAAAGCTTGAAGATGAACTAAAACAATTGGAAAATCAATGACAGATTATGACCCAAAAGAAATTTTTAATGAACCAATTTTTATGAATACAATACCAGAAAATATAGATATATCGGAGGAAAAGTATGAAGGCATTAGTCCATATTTACCATTTATTAGAGATTGGAATTCTAATATTATAGATGTTATATACTTAAGTAAACCTGAAAAAGAGGAAGAATTTACATTAAAATTATTAAGAAAAGGATCTTTAGACTTTATCGGGAGAATTACTGAAATAAAAGTAAGGTCCCCCATAGAATTTATAGCAAAATTATCAAATGGTATTGATGTTATATTTGATGAAGATACTCTAAAAAAGAATAATCCTGATATGAAAGATAAAGATCTAGTTGATGTATTAGATGAAGTTATGAAAGCAAGATTATTATATCTAAATATTATAGTAAAAGGTAAGGATAAAAGACGCCATAGATTTTATGTAAAATCTTATATGGATTTAGCGAGGGTAGAATTAAAAACTAAAGAGCTATTAGAAATTAAAGAAAAATATAAAGTTAATTGGTTTGATCTATTCTTATGTGCTGTTGGAATAAACCCATTTGATATGAACAAAGATGAATATACTCTATTAAGAAAAATATTTCTACCAAGAGTTTTATCATTATTTCCAGTGAAATTAAATGATGATTTTACTAAATATACACATACTTTACAATTTACAAAACCAGGATCCGGTAAAACAACATTTTATGTAAAGTTAATCAATGTTATGAAAGTTACAATATTTGGAAAATTTCCATCAAGGACTAGATTAGTAATGGATGCAAGATCTGGATCTTTAGGTGCTATATTTCATAATGATTATATAGTAATTGATGCATTTGATAAAAATTTAGAAAAGGATAAATTTGATGAATTCGTATCTTATTCTGAAAGTGGATTAGCTCAGGGTGTATGGCATATAGAAAAAGGAAGTGCATCAACTAAATCTGAAAGAGATACAATAAAAAGAGATGTTGGCTTTATATTTTTAGGTAATACCGATAAGATAAACAATGAAAACTTAACAGACCTTATAAAAGATACAAAGGAATGGTTAAGAGGTGAATTAAATAAAAAAGGATTAAGTCCTGGATCTATTAGTGCATTTTTGGATAGGTTAGCAATTGTAAGCGTAATAGATGAAGACTTTGATGTAAACAAATATTTAATAGATAAAACCATGAATGCATCATACTTTATGGCAATGATTAATCAAATAAAACAAGATGTGTTTAAAGCAAAATATAACTCTACCAAACTATCAGATTTAAAAGGAAGGTCCAGAACATTTGCTATTATGGTAACTAAAAAGTTAAGAGGTTTAGGATTAAGTACAATTGCAGATGATCCTGAAACGGATATACAACAAGGATATTTGGAAGAAATAGCCAAAGATATGGTATTAGGTAGATGGGGTTGGAAAAATGGTTAGTGGAATTATTGCTATTTTAGTAGGGTTTTTTATAGGTTTAATAATAAATAGTAATTGGTTCCAAAATTCAGTTAATACTTTATTTAATAAAATATTTCAGGGAAATACAAAAAGAGTAAAAAATATGAGTGAAGAAACTTTAGAATCTTTCTATACAGAATTATATAAAAAGAATAAAATGCAAATTTATACAACATTAAATTATATTATCTTTTATTCTATGACAATATTCCTTGTACTAGGTACTGCAATAATGGTCTCAAACATTTTTATACAACCCATAAAATTTGATAATATTATTATACCAAATTGGGTATTAGTATTAATAGGGAATGCATTAGCTATAATATATAAATACTTTAATACTAAAAGGAAAGCAAAGGCTACTTATTAAGATTTTTTGTAATAAATATTATTCTATAATATAGGTTAACATTATTATTTTTTATTTCAACTTTAAACAATTCAGGATTTATTTTTTGGGTTTCGGGGTTATATAAATATATTACCTGATTTGCTTTATTAATTTCGTCTTTAATTACTTTATTTATGGTTTTATCTCCTTTTAGTTTATCCTTTAATTCTTTTAATAGTTCTTTTTCTTTTGTTAAAGGTGTTTTTAATAAACCATACTTTTGTAATGTTTGTATAAAGGTTATAGGGACTATTATTAAAAGATCAACATAATTATTAGTGTAATTTATAGAAAGTAAGTCGGCTTTTATATCATTTTGCATATAATATATACTTATAAATAGGACTTTATAAATTTTATATATGGAAAGAAAGACTTTATATGTAGATTACTTATTTAGTTCAAAAGAGAAACTTAAAGAAAATTTAAATAAAAAAGTAAATCAAATAAAAGATACTTTAAAAAATGTTGAAAGAAAGTATGGCAATGATAATAAAATTATAGTTAAAAATAGTGCTATGATTGATCTAAAAGAATCTTTAGTTTTAGCTTTAAGCTATATAGCTATGTTAAATTCTGATAAAGTTAAAGAATATAAAGATGAAGTTATTCAAAAATTAGCATATATTAAAGAAAATAGGATATTAACTTTAGATCAATATAGGGATGCATATTGGTTATTAAAGCAAATATTAGAATTATAATTTATAAAACCCTTCAAATAATAATATAAATATGGATGAAAATTTTCAATACACATACCAAATTCCAGATTTAAAAACAAGGTTCCAAATTGGTTTTGGTAATATTATTGAACAAATTGTTAATTTATTAACATATTCGGAAATGTACGGAGATACAGAAACATTTGATAATGAAGAACTTAAATATAAATTAAGGGCTGCGATAGCTTATGCTTTAGCATTATTGGGATCAACATGGGGTTATGCTATGAGTGTACAAGTTCAAGCAGATGTCGAAACAGCAAAAGAATCATTAAAAGCTTTATTTAGTAGAATAATTAAAGATTCTGAATTAAGCTATTTAGATCTTTTAGATATTTATTATCAATTAATACAAAAAGTAAGTATAATATTAAATTATGGTACACCAATACCAAGGCCAAGAACTGGAAATTATGAAATAACATAAAATGATAATAAAAGGTTTATTAGAACAAGAGATTACAAAAGATGTTATTGAATATAAAATGGCATGTTCATACTATTTAATCAAACCAATTTCAGATGCTGCATCAGCAATAATAAACAAAATATATAATTTAATTTATGATGCTAAATTATATGTGAGAATTTTTGAAGAATTAGATAGAGAAGATAAAGAAATTTTATTAAAGAAATTAGATGAATATTTTAAGGAAATTGAACCTTTAAAAGATTTAAGGGCTTTTAACTTAGTAAGCATAGATTCTATCTTTTGGTCTATAATGAATTATCTAAATGCAAAAACTAAAGAAGATTTTGATAGAATTTTAGCAAAAATAAAAAATAATGAAGAAGAATAAAGTTATTCCTTCTTAAAGAAATTATATATTTTCTTTGCGATAATATAAGCTGGTATAATATATATTATAACTGAAGCTAAAGCAACAGACATCCAAAATAAACCCTTTAATATATAAATAGCTATTAAAGCAATTAATATTAAAATAAATAAAACTTTCCCTGCACTTATATCCATAATAATGCTGTATCAGAAACTAATAATATTGTGCCTAATGCATAATAGAAGAATCCAAATGTTGAAGCTATAGAATATATTGCAACTAATTCATTTTCTATATTATATAATTGTAAAGCCATATTTGGATCACTTATAGTATTTACTAATTGGTATGTTTGGGTTAAACTATAACCTAAAAATGAAGGTAATATAACAGTCATTAAAAATAAAGTATAAATTAAGGTAATTATATCAAAAAAGAATTTTAGTTTTGGGTTTTTTATAAAAAATATTATTATAAGCCATATTATAAAAGGTGATAATGCCAACCCCAACATTATAGGTACATAAAAATTTATATTAGAAACCATGTAAGGATTCAAAATATAGGTAACATTTACAGCCATATATTATATAATGTTTATAAAGTTTTTTATGTATTTTTCTTTAATATTGTCATAGCACTTTTTAAGGCTTTTTCAATTATTTTAGTTATATTGTCTTTAATATCATCTGATAAGTTTTGTATACTTTCAAAATTCCATTCTTTGTTGAATATTGTTTTTGATTTTAGTAAGATCTTAATAGTATCATTTGTAATTTCTTTAGATACCTCGCTTTTTGTTTTCAGCATATTAGCATAAGAAATTAGTACAACTTTATTTCTATTTAACATATATTCAAATATAACATTACTAATTGGAATATAACCTATAGGTGGTTTTGCATATTTTGTTGAAAATTTAGTAAATTCTTCTTGAACCTTTTGGGTAATCTCATATAATCTTAAACTATATTCTTGAAGATCTTTTATTTCCTTTAATCCTTTTCCATCATCATAATAATATTTTTCATCATGTTTAATCTCTCCGGTTTTTTGATCTATAGAAATTATATGATCTGTTTCAAAAAACATTTCCTTATCAAATACCTTATAGTTCATCATGATATAGGATTAGTTACATTATATGTTTGGCCACTAATTTTTGTAGTATTATTCATTAAAGATATATTATTAATTAATGAATTCCTTGCGCTTAATAAGAAAAGAAACATTGCACCTACTATAATTAATAAAATAACTACAACACCAATATTTATCAGTGTTCTTGTATCTGCGTTTTTTATAGCTGAAGATATTCCACTGCCAAATATTCCTTTTTTAGATTTAGTTACTTCTGCATAAACAGAACCTAATTGTCTAGCTTGTAGATAATAATTAAAAGCTCTTTCAATTGCATCACCTTGATTTAATTCTATATCTTCTGGTATATCCTTAACCTTTATTGGTTTTCCTTTTACTTTCTTTAAATCTAATTTACTTGTAATCTTTTTAATAAATCCCAGTTTATAGTTTGTTAAAGTACTATATAAGTATATTAAAGAAATTTGATAATAATACTCTAATTCTTTATCATCTAAAGTTTTTAGTTTTTCTAATTCTTTCTTTCTAATTGGTAAACCATAAAATAATAATATAGCCTCTACTAAAGATTCTTGTCCTTTTTCATCTATTATAGTCCATCTATCTTTTGAACCCCTAAATATTTTTTTTAATTCTGGATCTTCGGTTATTAAAATATCGGGTGGATAATAGTAAATTATGTAAACTTTACCTTTTTTAGATTTAGTTTCTTTATTGTTGTTTTTGATTTTGAGGTCCATAATTTTGATAATTATAAGGTACTTGGCTTTGATTTAAGAAAAATAATCCTTGTTGTGATTCTTTTACTTCATATATTGACGATTCACTTTTATATAATATTAATGCTGAATTCAAATAAGAATCATTTTTTATTATAGTTCTTTCAATTAATGCTTTTAAATGTGGGTTTTTTGTTTTTTGATATATGGCTCTTAATTGGGTTGAATAATTTAAAAAGAATCCTATTAAATCATTAAATTTATTTAAAATTACCTTTTTATCAGAATTTGCTATAATAGTAGATGATGACGGTCTATCTAATATTCTATTAACTTGTCTAGTAATTTCAAAATTTAAGAAATTTGGTAAAGTATCTTTTGGTTCTTGGGGTTTATGTAAATAGCTAAAATCCATAAATCTTTTTTGTGGTCCTTTTTGATTATTTGGTTCATCTATATCATCATAATCATCTGCCATTTTATTTTGTAATACCTAAAGTACTTAATATAATTGGCGTTATAAAATGTGTAAATATTGCTACTAATATAAATGTAATTACCACAAATATATATACTCTTGTTATATTTTCTTCTTCATTAACTTCATATGCTGCTAATGTATAAATAATATTAAAAATAGTTGCATATAATATTGTAAAACCTATCCAACTAAAAATTGGATTAACTAAAAGAGTACATACTAATGGGTTCATTTGTAATAATATATATGTAAATGCCGCACCTATTATTATAGAGAATAATAAAAACCTTGGATTTGTATCAACACCAAATGCCATAATAATAAATTGTTAAAGGTTATTTATAAATCTTTTTATAAATTTACTTCTATATTTTCTTGTATTATCTTAAATGGTTCCCAGAAAACTATTTTTCTTATTAGTATCTTTTTTGGTAATTTTGTATCACTTTCAATATCAATTATAAAATCGAAAGTTATCATTGTTTCTTTACCATATCTTTCTTGTAAAATCTTTAATAAATTGTTTGTTAATATTGCAAGTTCTTTTTTATGTTTATTTATAATTTCTTTATCTTTTAATGCTATGGCTCCAAACATTGTTCTCATAAAACTATATCCCCCCAATTTTATGGGTTTATTTATGCTAATTTCTATTTCCATAATAATAATTATGAAATAGCATATATATAAATTTTATAATAAGCTCTTATAAGTACCTCTTATAAGTGGGTATTATAAGAGAAAAATTAATAAATTTTATATATAAGTAATACAATTAATATATTATGGATGTAGTATATACATTGATTGGTTTTACATTGGGGTTAGTAGTAGCGGCAGTAATCGTAATGATAGGTCAGGGAATAGTAAATATATCAGGCATGTTCTTCTACCCACTATTATACAACACCTACCAAGCAGTATCTAATCAAGTACCAACAAACTCTTCATTGCAAACAACGCTTAGCACTAATTTCCAAAATTCTATAAACTATATATCAGAAGCAAATACATACGCAGCAATGGCAATTAACACATTAGCAATGGTATTGGAAATTATAGCAGTTATTGGAGCATTCATAATAATATTACAATTATTAATGGGATTAGCAATGCCAAGAACTACAGTAGTAGCACCGGCTGGATATTAGGGCTTTCTTTTTTCTATGCCCAGGATTTTTAGATTTGAGAACATATATTTTGGAAAGAATTCTTTAGTTAAACTTTTCGCAAATAAAACACAAATAGAAAATCATGTTGATTATGATTCTACAGTTTTAGCTTATTTATTAGATGTTTCAGACTTTACAAATACTAATGCTTTATTATCACATTTTGCTATAATTAATGATAAGGAAATAAAACCTATATTAGTTGAATGGAATTTAAGAACTATTCATGGGAGATTAATGATTTTGTTAAATCAATTACCTGGACCACATGATACAAAAATGTTATTAAAAAAGTATGAACAAATAATAGAAGATAATGGAAGACCTGAAGTTGTTAAATATACTGCGGGTCAATTTGCTAAAGCTTTGTCAGATACAAAAGGATTACAACAAGTTTATAACTTTCTAGTCCAAAGAATTTATACATTAAAATCAATTGGAATTAAAAGAAGTGAGGAAGAGGTTAAAAGATTAGCTGCGGTTTATAGATAAAATGGTAGTACCAATCCCAAATACACCCAATACAAATACAAACAAACCAAAACAAAATGTTAATATAAATGTTACACCTAATTTAGTTAAACCAGAAATAAAAAATCCTTTAATTAATCCTAATTTTGAAAAAGATATTAAAATACATGGACCAAATCATACTTATGATATTGATGTACATTATTCCACGAATTTAACTCATCCTGAATTAGCTCCAAAGAATCCAGTAGAAAATCCAGTTTTAGAAAAAATGAAAACTTTAAGTCCGGTTCAAGAAATAACAGTTATTGGAAGAGGAACTGACCCAAATGTTATTGCAAATAATCCAACAAAAATAAATCCTTATATAAGAGAAAAAGAACAAACAACTGAAGCATTAGCCAAAACTCAAACAACAAATACCAATAATTCTGAAATTGTATTAGGTCCTTTTGTTAAAGGATTTAATAGTAATCAAGCTAATCAAATTTTACAAATTACAGGTGGGTTAACCTTACCTGAACTATTTCAAATATTGGGATTTAATATATATTCTTTTGTTCCACATAATAGGGGTAATACTATTAATGGACCAAATTCATGGAGTTATGTGGGAAGCCAAGCAAATGTTTCCCTTTCATGGAATAGCATAACTTTTTATCGCCAATATGTAAATGAAACTAGTTCTGGTAGATGGTATAATTATTATACAAATAATCAACAAATAGAAATTAAACCTTATTATTATACTTATAAGGGGAAAACATACCAATTAGTTGAAGTAATATTTAAAAATAATATTCAAGTTAATAATACTGGTGGTTATAGTGACAATACCTATTATCATTATTACATTATAGATCCAATAACAAAACAAATACTTTATAATGGTTCTAGTGAGCATCCTATTGTAAATATGTCTAAATTAAATTCAATTGAAACTGGAGATCTTATCCAACCAGGTCAAGAAATAGAAAATACTTTAAAACAATATGGTTATAAATTAACAAAACAAGAATTACAAGAAATAAATAATTTACAACCTGGTCAATCGGTGAAACTTAATGCTTCTGCTGGTACTGCAGGCGCAGTATTTGAAATAACTTATTTAGGTAATGATCAATATAGAATTAAATCTTTAGGTGAATTTTATAATTTTAAAGATTTTAATAATCCATGGACATCTTTAAATGAAACTATAACAATTCCAACATATTCATATAATAATGGTCAAATTTCAACAACCCCACTTTCAGTTTCTGGTAATATTACAACCTATGGTACTACTAATATAAATGAACCATATTATACTGCAACTTATTCAGTTAATGAAACTATTCCAATAAATTATGAATATAATACTCAAACCGGTCAATTAACTTTTTGGGGTAGTAACCCACAAGGTGGTAAACCTCAATTAGAATCTATTAGTTTACCAACAATAACAAATACACAATTACAAGCTTTACAAAATGGTCAAATACCTTCGGGAATAAAACCTGGATGGTATTATGATCCACAAACACAACAAATAATTCAAGTAACTTATCAAACAATACAACAGCCACAGGTAAATTGGAATGCTTTGTGGTATGGTTATAGTTCTGCATATTCCCAAACTATTCAAAATTTACCACAAAATACACAAATATATCTTAATCCTTTAGGATATAGTTCTACAAATCCAAATATTGTAAGCTATATAGGAGTTGATTCTAATACAAATACAGTATATTTACTTAATTCATATGGACAAGTAATAAAAACCCAATCATTTAATAATAATCAATCTATGTTAGAATATTTAAATAATAATTTTAGTTTAAGTTCAACATCTAATACTACAACCAATATATCAACTAATCAACCACAAATATTACAAGAGTCTTTCTTTACTCCATCAATGATTAGTGGTATATGGAATGGTATAACAACTTTAGGAAATGATGTATATGGTTGGTTTACATCTTTATTTAGTTCATCTAATTATCCAATTAGCTATAATAATTTAAAACCCATTACATATAAAGATCTTACTAATGCTTATCAAGATATTCAAAATTGGTATGAAAATAATAATAAACAATATTTACAAACTATAACAGCAAAATCAACATCTAGTATTAGTTTACAAGGCATATGGAATGACATAGGAAGCACTATTTACAATGGGGTTGAATCTCTCTTTGGTTATACTCAACCCAATCAACCCCAAGCATCTCAATATATAGCAGGTGTTTTAGCGCCCTCTATACAAATGTCTGGTAAAAATAAATATAAAAATGAATTGCAAAATATAATATATGAAGCACAAGAGATTGAACAAAGTCAATCAGCTTATAATTCAGGTGCAGAAGGGGGAGTACAATTTTTTGGTTCTTTAGCTCAAGGACTTGCAGGTTTAGGATTAACACAACCTGCTGAATTTTTCTTAAATTTAGAAAAACAGGCTCAAATATCCGGTACTCCAGCTAATTTTATTGGTGATATTTTAACTTTAATTAAACCTTTAGGTAATCTAGCTTTAATTGAATATAGTATGCCTGAAGAGATAAGTGGAAGTATTGGTACAAATGCATTAAACTTTATTAGAACTCAATTAACACCTATGAACTTTGCTAAAAATTATGCATTAACAACCATACCTAATTTAATATTTAGTAATGTTGTAAATTATAGATTAACTGGTCAACCTTTATCATTGCAACAAAATTTAGAATTAGCCGCTGAATCAATACCATTTACATTTGTATATAGTGGTATTAATGCATATTATGAATCAGTGGCAAATCCAATTTTGGAATCAATTGGTATTGGTCCTGAAACATCTGCAAAAACAGCAATTGCTTCTAGAGTACTTTATGATACGGGAGCTAATTTCGCAGCAGGTACTGGAGCTAATTTAGCAATGCAGGGATTTAATATCGCATTAGGATGGCAAAATGGGATAAATTGGAATGAGGCTTTATTTAGTGGTATATTTTCCGGAGGTGTAACATTAGGAATTGAAGGTTTTAGAGCTATAAAAAATCCAGGGGGATTTGTAAAAAGTTTGGGTTATTATCCATTAGAAGAAAAAGTTACAAATATTGATAATTTAAAAGCAACTAAAAATGGATTGTATGATATTGATATTACTGGAGAAGGTTTGGTACCAAAAGCTTATCCAAAAATAGGTGGTAGATTCTTTACAGAAAAAGATTTTTCAAATATAGAACCAATTTCATATGAATTTGATATAAACGGTGGGTTAAAAGTTAAAAAAGCGACTGGTTCAGTTGAAATTCCTTTAGATCAATCTGGTAATGTAAAATTTGTAAAATCATTAAATGAACCTGGAGAAACTTATTATATATATGAAGGTCAAATAACTACTAGTACTGAAGGTAGTTCTTTATCAAGTGATATTGAGGGTATATTTAAAGCACAAAGGACATCTAATATAGAAAATATTAATGATTATATGAATTTAATTAATGCTGAACAAGAAGAATTAGAGAAAATGTACCCAGAATTTAAAGATTTAAGAAAAGTACCTCAAAAAGGATTAATTCTTTCTAGAAATTTCCTTGATAATAGATATATACCCTTTGTTCAAAATATTAATGCAGGTCAGGATGTATTGGGTGCTAGTATTAATACAGCAGAAGATTTAGCTGGATCTAGATTTGTAAATTTATTAACGGCATCTAATGATTTAATTAATAGAGGTGTAGTTTCACCAGATTATATACAATCTTTATTAGAAACAACATCAAAACAATATGATTATTTAACTTCAGATTTAGAAGATATAAGACAGCAAGCATATCAAGAAATATCAAATAATGTAATGAGTCCTGAAACAATTAGAGCTGCTAATTTAAAAGGTATTGATAATGTAATAACACCCGAAGATCTTAAAATGAATATGGGTAAATTACCAAATCCCAATTTTATAAATAAAGTAAATAGAGTTATTTACTATATAGATACAGAAAATGGTAATATTTTACCAAATGTCCAATATAATATTATACAAAATATTGAAAATCCATATGATATAGAAAGTTTTGGATTAGCCTCACCCATATTTAGAGATAATAACTTTGGTTCTAGTATACAAGCTATTACAAGAGAGGATCTTATGAGATTTGCAAGATTAAATAATGCAGAATTTACTGAATCAGTATCTAATACACTTGATTTAATGAGAAACGGAGCTATAACACGAGATGAAGCTCAAATGTTATTAGAGAGTGAATTAAAGCAATATTATGATAGGCTTAATTATTTAAAAAGTTTAAATCAAAGAATACCCCCAAATATAAAACCTGAAGACTCAGTATGGCAATATTTATATGGTGCTAAACCACGTACTTTAGATCTATATTCTAATAATCTTGATCTTTATAATAATTTTAATAAAGCTTATTTAATTAGTGATATAAGTAGAATAAAAACAAATATGGGACAAACTTTTAGAACAATGGGTGAAGGTTTAATGGCAAATTCAGATAATTATGCTATTGCAACTATAAACCAAGTAATGAAAGATAACACAGGGGAAGCATGGTTTATGAGACAACAATCAAGTACTATACCCACATCTAGAAATGAATATTTAACATTTAATTATCTTGAAGGTGTGGATCCTACTGTATTAATGGAAAAGATATTAGGTGAGAATATAAAAGGGGAACCATTAAGCGAGGAAGAATTACAATTAGCATCAAAATATTTAGGACAATCAAAAATAATCGCCCCACCCAAAAATATTATTAGGCAACTACCAACTTATGGTTTACCAACAGGTATATTTAATATGAACTATGGTACAAATCAAAATATTATAAATCAAAACAACTATAATATTGGTATGGGTAGGTTACCCAATAATAGAAATCAATTAGAAACAAATATTCTACAAAATAGGTATGTTGAAAAACCTTTATTAAATGAATATAATATTCAAAATAATTTAAATACTATAAGAGAAAATTTAAGAAAAAGGGCAAGATTACCTAATCAAATACAACCAATAATAAGCATAAACCCATTACAAAACTATGGAAGAGAAATGTATTATGGAATACAAAATAATTTAGGATTACAAAATCTACAAT
>Ga0080003_1000966_pt1 | contig 16779 bp, 11 predicted proteins | sample JossMetagenome_FD_69206 | JGI IMG/M metagenome (GOLD analysis project Ga0080003, IMG submission 69206) | Hot spring microbial communities from Joseph's Coat, Yellowstone National Park, USA - JC2_E (SPADES assembly) (version 2) | ecosystem: Environmental > Aquatic > Thermal springs > Hot (42-90C)...
GGAGTGAATATGGTTAACTTAACGCTCACATTGAACACGACTGGGACGGAGCTGAACCTGACGTATAGGGTGCCGGTGGTAATTAATCTGAATATTGTTGAGACGCCAAGGGGATTCATTAATGTGGTTGGTCACATACGTGATTATTATGGTGCCCCAGTCACTAATGCCCCAGTCATTGTTGAATTATTTAATTCAAGCAATAATGCATTACTGCTTAACGCCACGGTTACCACGGATGGTAACGGCAATTTCCATGTGAATAGTAACATTAAGGTATCAAGCATGGGAGTGGGAACGCTCTCAAGCTCCAGCCCAGTCTATGCTGAGGCAGTGTACCCGGGAAGCAGTGATTACGTGAATAACCAAACCGCAACGAACCAAATACAATTAACCAGCTCCACTTCAAGTAATTATTTCGACTTATTCTTCATACTCATTGCGTTAATACTTGCCGTGGTTATTATAATGGCAATGCGTAAGGCAGCGAAGCACGCAGTAATGAGCAGTAGTAGGTTCAATAAGAGGCGTTAATTCCCTTCCTTACCCATTTTTAAAAAAATCATTATTTTTCATGAGGATAACTTTATTATGCCTGCATTTATTTTATTGCGATGAATAACCAATTAGTGATCGCCATGGGCCTACTCCTGATAGCGGGCGCTGGCTTAGTGATTAGTGCATGGATTAGGATTAACGTGATGCCATCAGTCTCAGGATTCATTATGGGCGCCGTGGTTGGTGCAGTTATTTCACAGTATTTCTTCAAGAAGCCTGAGCCCCAGCCAATCTATGTGGGTAACGTGTTTGAGGCTAATGATGCTGGTCGCATTATTCAATACGCATTTAGGCGTATTGGGAAGGAGAATGGTAGGACAGCTGGGTGATGCTGAGTGGCTTATTACCAGAATCCCCCTCCACCACCAGCCCCACCACCTGACGTGGATTGGCTTATTAGAACTATTACGAGTAATATTAATGCGTCGCTGGCTGATATAATTGAGAAGCAGCAGGAGCAAATTGATGCCTTGAGGCGTAAGCTTGAGGAGTTAGAGATTCAGCAGACCAAGACTAATCTAGCATATGTGAGGGAGGTGGTTAAGGGAGTTGAGCAGGCTAAGATTACTGATGCGTTAGGTGAGGTAAGTAAGTCACTTATGGATGAGTTGAGGACTAGGGTTGCGGAGAGCCTTAAGCCCCTTTATGAGAGTGACGCCATTAAATCAATCATGTCCCTGCAGGAACAGGTTAAGGGATTCACTGAGGCACTGCATAGTCTTGAGGAGAAGGCTACTCAGCAGGAACAGGAATTAAGGAACATGGGGGAATTAGTGGGGCAGGTTCAGGAACTTAGGAAGGAAGTCTCAACGCTCACGGATGAAATAAATGCCATGATAACTAATCTAGCCACCATGCATGACTTAATCATTAACATTAATAAGGGACTGGACTTAATTAAAACAAGCCTCACAAGTCAAATGGATTTCGATAAGGGGAAGTAACATGAGCAATAACAATAATAATAACAATAATAATAAGTTGCCTGGATTAATTGATCCTGATAGGCTTATAGAGGAATTTACTCGGAGGTTTGGTGGTGCATACTCGTTAAGGCTTCCGGGCGTGACTCGGAGTGATGAGGCGTTTTATGGTGTTCCAATCTTCATGTACCCCAGGGGCCTTATTGGTCAATACATTACGCATACGGTTGTTTTCGATGCTGGAACGTCACGGGAGTATTGGAGTATTGAGTATGGTTGGACTACTCTATATGCTGAGTATAATGATCACACGGTCCTGCCTGCCGTGGTTTTAGGCGTTCCAACTAATCCATTCATGGCGCGTGACCCAAATACAATAACTAGGTTCGTGATTGATGAGGTTAGGCTTGGGCAGGTCCGTGTCCCGAGGGATGCAATTGTTAATATTGATGGGGTTGGGACTGGGCAGGACTTCATAATGGTTATTGATGAGTTTGGCGTGCTGGGTGCCCGGAGGGATACGGCTAGGCGCCTCGCTGAGGTAATGAGCCTAAATAATGAGCTTCAGAGAACGATTTATAGGCAGGAAGCGGTTATTCAGGAGCTTCAGAGCATGGTTGAGGGGTTGAGGAGTCAAGTGAATGAAAAGAACTCCATTATTGCAAGGCTAAACACTACCTACCAGAGATTAATGATTGAGGTGTCTGAGTTTGAGCGGGAGGCTTTACGGCTTAGAACCGAGTTGAGGACTAAGACGCATGAGGCGCAGAGCCTGGAGGAGGTGAATAAGATTCAGGAGGGCTTCGCTGAGTCACTCATTAAGTTACTAAATGACTTGGCTCTAAATATTAATAACCTGAAGACCACGTTGAGTGGGGAGAAGACGGAGGCTGGTGAGCAGTAATGATGGAGAAGCATGAGGAGCTTGACGTTAATATCCTTGTTCAGGACCTCAATAATGCCGTGGAGACGCAGGACCCTGCCCAGGTTATAATGGTGATTAATATTATTAAGAAATTAATTGACGATGCGGTTCAGAGGAATATGAATAAGCAGACAAGTAAGGAAATCATGGATAGGCTATTTAATACCCTTGATTCGCTTGATGATGGGTTGAAGAATCTTACTAAGGCGGTTAAGGAGTATAAGTGGGATGAGGCTAGGAACATTATTCTTGACATTGATGATTTGCTCCATAAGGTTAAGAGGTATATATCAATGCTTACCCCAGTCCCCCTCCCCATTGGTTCATGGGGTAATTACTACTTTACCCGTGGTCTTAATGTGCCCACGCCTACTCCACAATCATTAAACATGATTAACCCAAATGCGTCAAGGGTAATGGGGTTACTTAACATTAAGGGAACAATAACCATGAATGAGGCAATGGCTAGGCTCGGGCTTAGTCAGGCTGAGGTTGAGAGCGCGATTAATGAATTAGTGAGGCTGGGCTACGTCGTGGTTAATACTGATCAAAATGGGAATAGGGTAATCAGTAAGAGGTGAGGCGCCACGTCAATGTTTTATTATGGCCTCGTTGGCGTGTTTAAGTATATTTTCCAACACCTCAGGCAACCAGCCCCACCCGAGGCTCCACAATCATGGACGCCACCTGCTCAGTGGGGATGGGTGAGGGGCAGTGATGTTAATAGGTCCCCTGAATTAACGTGGCATGGCAGGTACACGAATCTAAGCGTGACCCTGCCCCTGACTGGGATTAGTGAGGAGCATTTATGGGAGGCTAGGGTAGGTGAATCAAAGCCCCTGCGCCTTATTGTTACTGCGAAGGAGGTTGCGAGTGAGGGGTTCCTGAAGAATATTGAGGAATTAGCTAAGTCAGTGGGTGGTGAGTAGTGTTTCTACTGGTCACTATTGAGTATGACCCCACCTGCCCAGTATGTGAATACACTGTTCCACTTGTGGTGGAGGTATGCAGGGAACTTGATGTTCCATACACGACTAGGGTAATGGCTACGCATTCAGCACTCGACACTGAGCTTAATTCGAGTCATTACTACATGACGAGTGAATTCCTGGGCAGGGCTAGGCCAAGCATGCTTCAGGACAGTAATGTTCAGAGGCTCGTGTCCTTCATTGATAATGGTGCCCAAGCATTCCCCGTGATCGTGATTAGGTGGCATTATGGTCCGGGGGATGACGTTAAGGAAGTAATTATTCAGGGTGGTCCCCAGCCCAGTCCCGAGGAGAAGGAGAGGTTTAGGGTGGGGTTAAGGAATTTACTGGAGGCGATTATGAATGAGTGATTGGTTGGGTGATTGGGGCGATTTAAGTAAATACGCTAAGCGGAGCAGGGTTTTACTGGTGACGCCGGGCTTGCTTAAGCCATTTGAAAGTGAGAGTTATGGGGAGGTGCTGAGGAGGCTAGGTGAGCACGCCCACTTGAGGATTGGCATTGAGTCAAGGTTCCGCAATGGCAGTATTGATTCCGCATCGGGGCTGCCCCTCCTTGTTAGGAGGATTGAGAGGTGGTGGAGTAAGGTGCCTATTTGGATTGATAATGGGCTCTTCCAGGCATTAAGGAGTGGAGAGGTTCATAGTGATGAGGACATGGTTAAGTTAATGCAGGATTACGGCAAGGCATTATGCAATGTAATGCAGATATTGGGGAAGAGCAATTACAGTGACTTAGTTATTGCGCCAGCTGACCCATTGATTCCAGACCCATTTGAATACGTTGAGAGGATTCAGAAGTATCTTAATGTCCTCGTTGATTCCTGCCCAGCCCTGATCCGGAATAGGCGGGTTAGGTTCCTGATACCAATACATCACTACGTTGCGCCATTAGTGAGTGATACTGCTCCTGTTCCCAAGGAGTTTTATTTCACGCATAGAACCTTGACTAGGATGTATAGGGCAATAGCTAAGGTAGTGATGAGGACGTTCCTGGATAGGGGCATAATGATAAGCACTGAGAACGTGGTTACGCAGAAGCTTTGGTGGGGAGTTGGCGCGGTTGGTGTTGAGAGTATTAAGTATATTCCCGACAGGAACAGGACCAACGCCGTCACGGATATTATGAGGATCCTGGACGCAATTATCCATATTCGCGATATTTACCCCAGGAGCCATATTCACCTGCTGAGGCTGAATAAGGGAAGAATACCAATCCTAAGCTTCGTGGATAGCGTTGATACTACTTTTAATAATTCGTTAAGGTCATACCGGGTCTTCGTTAATGGGGTCTTTAATGATGGCGCAAGCGTTAATCTGGATTATGATAGGACGGCGTTCAGCGTATTATCAGCAATAATGACTTACGCAATAACTGGAACAACGAGTGTATACTTAATGGATGGGAATGAGGATGCTAAGAACAATGAATTGGCATGGCTTGATGAGGATTAACAAATCAATTGCTTCAGTGTTTGGCATGATGGGGAGATAAACATAAATTAGCCCCTAGTTATTCACATTCATGAATAGGCCCCAAGCCTTATCCCTGATTCCGGGATTAGTCGTTATAGGCATGGCTATAGCCAGCGTCCCCTTTGCTTTCTATAGTATTAATAATCATCTCTATCTAGTCATGTTCCTACTAATCACTGTCCTAGGCTTCATTGCTTCATATGGGATTTTCACGTTTAAGCCGTGGGGCTGGGTGATTGGGGAGGTCCTGCTTGGTCTGGGCCTAGTCTACTTCACTGTTAGCCTAATCCCAATAGGCGTCTTCATCTTCAGCATTAGCCTAGTGACCCTAACCCTAATTCATCCATACTACGCAATAGATACTATTTTGCGTGAGCGTGAAGTTAATCCAGACCATGTCTTGAGGGGGAAGTTCCTGAGAATAATGAATGGGAATAGATTCAATAAGAAAAGAAGGGAGTAAATCATATTAAGTCCTAATTGGTTCTGTAATTATGCAGAGCAATGAGAATAAGAAGAATAATGAGAATAAGAAGAATAATGAGAATAAGAAGATGCGTGATGTAACGATTAAATTAAGTCCTGAAGCGTATACCACTGCCCGCGTATTGGCGGGCATGAATGATAAGAGCGTGAAGGCGTTTTTAAGCGAGGCTCTTGATAACTGGTTAAGAAGTAAGAGGCGTGAGGCATTAACTAAATTAATTGAAACACTACAAACCAATAACAATAATGATAATAACAATGACCAAACTAATGTGGAGTCCATTAGTGACACTGATTCGGGGAAATCCAGAGAGTAAGTAATATAAGGGGGTGAATAAAGTGAGTGGTATGCAAGAAACACAGAAAACAATGCATAGAACTATATCCCTGAATGGGAGTAAATTCCCGGGCAATATTCCAGATGATGTCTGGGAGAAAGTTAGCCCAAAGATTCAGGAAATCTATGAGCAATTCATGAAGGAAGCACCAAGTAAGAAATTATATGCGCTGGGGAAGGAGTTGAAGCAGACTGGGCGTTACACCGGCTATTTCTGGCATATGCAGGACTCAAACGGTAAGACCCATGTCCGTGGATTCTTCGGAGTCTATGGTATACTTGAGGGGAGTCAAAGTAAGCATTCATATATTATAGCTAATTTTAATTACATCATTGACACTGGGGAAGTGGAGACTAAGTGGAGGACGCAGTTCTTTACTCCACCGGGCTGGTTCCCCAAGAGGAAGAAGGAGGAGAAGGAGGGGAGTAATGGGGGAGATGTGGCGCATCAGGAGCAAGACGCAGAAGACGCAGAGTAAATAGTTTACCAGTTATTTTTCACCGTTAATTATTACTTGTCTTCATTCATGGGTTTTAAAGTTCTGGGGGAGGAGTGGGTTTAGTAAATCTTAATAAGTCCCGCTTAACTGCATTATTATGGATATTACAGATATTGATAAGTTGAGTAATTTAATCAACGCAATTAGTTTATTAATCAATATTATTCTCGGTATTTGGTTAATTGGTTATGCATTTAACATTAACTTATTCAGTGTTATACAGGAATCAGTGAGTCACCCGGTTCAGTTTCGGGTAATTGTTTCTGAGTATTCATGGCTCTGGAGAATACTTACCCTAGTCCTAGCCCTTTTAATAATTGGGGATAATGCCTACTCCTCACATGTGGATAGAAAAACCGGCGGGTTCCCAACAGGCATATACGTTAAATTAGTCACTGCTTCAGGCTTCCTCTTATCTGCCTGGCTCTATTTGATTCTGCAGCAACCCCCATTCCTAATAATAGCTATCCTCAGTGGGCTAAGCATGGTGATGTCCATAAATGAATCCAAAAATGAAAATAAGGTAGTGGAGATTTAGGGCTTAAATAATGCATGATTAGATAAGCATAAATTTATTACAATTAAGTACACATATGACACGTGGAATCATACTTCTGGCGGTACTACTCATAATACTTATCCCCATACTTCACGCCAGCAATAACATCACAGTCACCGTCACTAACACCACTTATTGGGATACCATTACTCGCTACCCCTCCTCCAGTGGATATAACTCACCTAATTATCCTATAACATTCCATGATAATCTGGTTGGTGGCTCTATCCCCATTAATCCAACTATCTTAGCCCCCTTGGGAGCCACGCCATACTACTATCAAACCATCATCTTCCCTCTCACTCCGCCATATTATTACACCTCGCCATATTATTACCATCTAACCCTCCCCTCTCCAGGTAACCCACTTAATCCAGTATCGATCTTTGAACAGGCTGGGCCAAATATTGATACGTTATTATACGACTCCTGGTTTTTTACGGAGAAAACTATACCTAATAATATGTCAATATCATTGCCAATACCAGTATCAGGTGGTTTCGTGTTATTAACGACTAATAAGTCATATTTCATTAGTTCCAATGCATTATTGAGCAATGGCACAAATACTATGCTCGCCACAATTAATCCATTAAATTTGTCTACGGACAGTAATGGATTATATGTTGCTAATTCCATTGCCGGTAATCAGTATTATGGCTTCTTTGATATTAAGTGGATAAACAATAGCATGACGATAATTAATAGGCTTAATGGGAGTGAAATAATATTCACTCCACCACCACATACGCAGGCTACTCCCGTGATGTTTATTCCAGGGCAGGGTTTCCTAATACAGGCTCTACAACTACAGGGCTATTATAATGGTGGACCGGACGTGAGTAAGTACACGACATTTATTTTCAAGCAATTGGTGCCGGGTGGCATGCAGTATTATTTTGAGTATGATTATTATGGAGTTGATCGGGCTGTTTACTTCATTGTTCCATGGCATGGAGCCGTGACGGAACTGAATTTAACGGGTCCATTCGCATATACGCCACTGGATGGGGTTTATGAATATATATCCCCCACCAACGGAACAATATACTCATTTAACTTAATCACCTCAGGAGAAATATACCAACCAATGGTGAGTAATGAAACACATCCTTATGGCGATTTATATTATGGAGCCACTTACCTGCTTCCTAATTCATTATTACCCAAACCAGCGCCTTACGCTGGGATTTATTATGGTACCAAACCAGTTTTCAATTATACTGCGGAGATTTTTGCGCATTATTATGACCATTATGCGCCCAATCTATATACTGGCCCTCCCGGTAGTCCTTATCCGCCTCCCCCCGGTAGTCCTGTTTTTCCTGCGTATAACCTTACTGTTCCTGCGTATACATTTGCAATTATATCGTATAACCCAATCACAGGTGTGATTAATTATAGAGGCCCTGTTTTCCCGAAGACATGGCTACTCATGACTAATTACACCGCAATGGGTTATTATGGTCTTTATAGGGCGAAGAAGAAAATTGTTTTTGTTTTCGATACTTTGCCTCAAATCCCATACTTCCTCATTGGTTCCCCACTCATGGTTATCAGTGCAAACATGCCATACGCAGGCAGAGAGTACCCAGTCCATATAAAAGGAAACATATATAGTGATTATAGATATCATTTTATGAATGCTTGGATACCATGGTCAGGTAGTATTTCATGGATGTTATGGATGTTAAATGGGCCTGAAACGATACCAACAATCAGTCCAGTAGATTATAATGCGGTTCTTAGCTATTTAACGTTTATAGTTATAGTAAATGAACCTGGTTCTGGTGGAGGCACATTGGCAGTTTCATATTATGGTTTGACATCAGTTCCCTTCTTTGGTTTAGTGATTAATCTGGTAACGGATTCAGCTATTCCTGCCCCATACTATTTACCCTTCATTGGCTCCTTATCGCCCGGCTCCATAAGTGACCCCATTCCCATCTATACGGATGGCTACATGGTGTATAACGCGAGCGCCATTAATCCATTACTGGAGACGTCGCTGGAGACCAATGGATCCCTATCCCTATTCGGGCAATTGGAATTAAACGCATTAAGTGGTGGAAGCCTTAATACGCTAAATGTCCTCGGCGGTATATGCAGGGCTGGAGTGAATTCATTAACCCTTAACGTGACTAACCTCTATGCCCCACCAATTGACTACACTCCATACTGGGCAGGCGGCGTGACAACTAACTCACCCCAACCACTCGCCACAGGCTTCGTGGCACCTCAACTCAGCGAGTTACTTGGCTTAAAGCCCATAGGCAGTGGAAACTCGTCAATACTCGTCACGATTAGCCACTCATTATCTGGGGAGAATAGCGTTGAAAAGGTCACGATTAGTGGCGCCGCTAATCTGACTTATGTTCTTCTCGGGAGTGCTCCAGGCGAGGTATCAGTCCTCAGCATTGCCTACCCATTGCCTCAACCCGTGCCGCTCTCAACATTCATCCAGACAATGGGTCAAATAAACTATACAGGCGGCATCACTATATCTACATTCAATAGGCCAATCCCATTACCTGGAAGCAATGAGGTCCTAGTTAATTTCTCGCTTGAACGCTCAATGGAGGTAGTGATGAATAATTTAATGAGTTCCTCCGGAGTCTATGAGGCAACTCAGAATAATGCCCCAGTAACGGTTTATCAGGATAATTACTTCCTGGCAGTATCGCCACAGGAATTATACTCACTCCTGAACTCAACTAGCCCACAACCCCAATACCTTAACCCAACTGGGTTAATGACTATGACGCTGCAGGAACCAAGTGGAACATTCACGGTATATGCCCCACAATTAATCACGCTTAGCCCAATCACTGTGCAGAACCAATTAACCCCAATCACTCCACTCCTGGAGAATAATTCAACCCTTGGGGAAGGCGTTGCTGAGGCATTAAACATCACGCTACTTGATGATGCATACATGTATAATAACACAATGATTAGATTAATCAGTGGCGCCGCCCCAACATTATATGATTATGAGAATACTTATGCCGGGCTCTACACGTTCTTCGAGAGGCTAAGCACATACGCACACTGGTCAGGGAACTCATTCCTATTAAGACCCCCTAATACGCCGTATGACATTGTCGTGAATCAGCGGGACGGCGAGATAGTGATAGATATGAGTTATGTGGATCAATACACAAATTACTTAGATACTATACTTTATAATTACATTAATAATCCTAATTTCAAAAACATAGTTGATAATGTGTTCCAGCAATTAATAGATGAGAATGGCGCAGAGGGGCAATTAGCCTATAATGCTTTCCAGTCAATGGTTGGATGGTATGAAGCCAATCCAAAGAGCTTTAATTTATGGTTTAGATTATCCCTAGTAAACACGTTGCCGAGCGATGTAGTTAATGGTCAAATTGATCCAATAATGGCAATAGCTAGAGGCATATCAATTAATGAAGCATTAACTGGCTCAGCATTAACTGAGGTGGATTATGTGAATGCACTTAACGTGATTCGGGGGGCAATTAGTGAAACGGTGAATGAATTAGTGAGTCTGGGCTACAGTCCTAGCACCGCTACTGACACTGCTATTGTTGAGGCGGTTCTAAGGCAGTTCCCGAATATCCTGAAGAGCGTGAATCAAATGGATGAGCAGGCAATTCATGGTCAATTACCCACAATACCCACAGTGCCCACTCCACCAACCACGGCGCCAAATGGTCAACAGGTCCCGAATAGTGAAATTGATTATGCAGCGACGAATGCGATTAATAATCAGCTTCAGAAACTATATAGTAGTGAGGCAAATATTATTCAGGCAACGGATAATATTAAGCTGCCTTCAACGCCTTCAACGCCTACACAGGTAGATGAATTGGTAGAATCATCGTATTCCCAGCTACCCCCCGAGCTAGCCCAATACCAAGGCGGGTGGCTAAACCTTCTGAGGTTCCTTGCAGGCGTTGGGGATAGCGTGGAGTCGGAGGCGAAGGCAGTGGCTCCAGAAATATCCAGCCCGAACACAGCGGCGCAGGAACAGGCTTCACAGGCATTAAATAACGTGGTTACTGAGGGCGTGGTCAAGGCTTCAGCTAATACTGCCCCAATTAGTTCCGTTATAGACCAAGCAACCGTGGAGACAGGTCCATCTGCAGGGACAAGTATTCCACCATATAAGGTCTGGTATGATGAGGAGAGCGGTTATTACTGGTCCATGGATGGGGATGGGCAATATTATTACTGGAATGGCGTGGATTGGATTCCATACGAGGAGGGAGTGCTGGGTGAACAGGTTAGTGCGGTTGATGATGCACTTAGCACTGCAGGTGAAGTGACTGGGGCCAGCGTTGCGTTAACCTTCCTTAGCGCAATTAGGTCAGTGATTAGCACAATGAGGATCATTACAACGGTCTCTGTTCCTGCTGGGGAAGTTGCGTCAACAATTGGCACGGGCCTCGTTGCTGGGGCCTCTGGAGTATTGGCGGGATTATCGTCATACTTTGCCTTCTATAACATTGGAGGCATTATTGCTCAGCACCTTTATGGTATTGGGACTGGGTTCACGGTTAATGGTAGCGTATTGTTCTACCCTGTCTTCATTGATACGGCTACGCAGACCCCAATCATTATTGTTCCTAATCAATATTGGGCAGATGTATTGACTGGGAATGCACAGGGACTGGAGAGCCTTGGCGTTCCACAAAGATTAGCGAATCAATTGGCGAGCTATAATCAATCCATTGATAGCGTGGCTACTCTTGGTCATGGAACCCCAATAATAATTATTGATAAGTATAATTTTGTCCGCAGCGAGAATGGCTATGGGCTACTCATTAATTTCACCCAGCTCCAGCAGGCATTACCCTCAAACATTAACTTTAATGACTTGGAATTAATTGCGTTCAATACTCTCGCGGTCTCCACAGGCACATTCATACCTCAATGGTACCAAACATTTAATATTAAATCTACTTACCCATTCAGACTCTCGCTTTCACAGACAATATATGACCTACTTGTGCAGACGCAGGCATTCAACACGAGTAATCCGGAGGTGATGGCTCAATTCCTACTTAACGCCACTGCCTCAATTAATGGAGCCACTTACCGCTTCACGAGAGTGATTAGTGGTGGCACGATTAATAATGGGTGGGCAATGGGGGTAATGAGTCTGCCTGGAGTAAGTCAATTCCCAGCACTAAATGCTCCACCCGTTTATTACACTGGATGGATTAACACATCATTAACATATTACTGCCCAGGGGTTCCATCATTCATTGATAATCTTGAGATGTATAGGTTCATTGCTCCACAATTCAATAATATGGAGAACACATTAAACTCATTCCTTAACAGGGTCTCGCCGGGATTATACCCAATCACGCAGGTCAGGAACGCCACGTTCAGCATTAATCAGGTAGGTAATGGGTCGCTCCTAGGCGCCGTGGTGGGAAGCAACTCAATTTATTACCTTGACTATTATTACCACATTAATACTTATAATATTATTAACACGCCGGGCTTCAACTTTATTTGGAGGCTTGAAAATGGTTCAGGATACCCAGCCCTACTCCCAATTCTTCCACAGAATTATGTAACCATTAATGGCAATATTACAGTGAATGGAATTACTTACCCAGTGTTCACCTTTAAACCTGTTTCCATGAATTATGGGGCATTAACTGCCCTACTGCATTACTCGCCATCCATCTTCATTACTTACCTAAGGCAAGCCATTCCAGTTCTACAGGCATATAATGCAGTAAATACGTCCATCTACGGCATTAATTATGACATGAATGGCACGCTGCTGAGCCAGGTTAATCCATTATCCCCCGGTAGCTTAGCTCTTGGGAAGTATGTCATGTTCATTGGAACGCAGAGCCTTATACCTGGCCCACTCCTTGCCCCAATCACTTTTAATGCGCCTATAGGGACAGGGACAAGTAATGCAGTGACCACATTATTGAATTACGTGAATATTGGATTACCGAGCAAATTCACGATTAATTATAATATTTCATTAACCATTACCCCACTCACTATAGGCACCCGCAATGCTCATCAGTGGTTAAGCGTTGGGGGCATAATTGGGAGCACTGTAATTAATGCGCCAGCGAATTATGTGGGTAATATTCCAGTTAATATTGAGGATTCATTGAGTGGGCTCTGTAATTATGTTCGCTCAACTAATTCGGATTACTTGCTGAGGATTGAGGCTGAGGACACTATTACGAATACTACCCAACCATTCTATGTCTTGCTTGGGTTGGGGCATGCCTTTGGGGTAACATATGAAAGCCTTGCCTTGATTTGCAGGAGGGCAACGGCTGGGCTATATCTCAATATTACGGCGTTTAATGAAGAGACTGGGAAACCGGTGCCAAGCAATATCACGCTGGTCACGGACACGGTTCCAATGCAGGTCATTGGGGAGGGGACTGGGACTTACGCCGTCTTCAACATTACTCAGCAGTATTATCACCACTTAATATCGAATTACTACGCATATATTACGCCGCTTAACTCAACGCAGGGAGGCTTAGTTATTTACCCAATTAGCCTGAATGGTTTAAGCCAGGAGGGGGCTGGCAATAATGGTAGTCAAGTGATTAGTATCCCAGTCAGCATTAATCCAAGCAATGCTAGGCTTAATTTACTCACCGTGAACACGGTTTACAGTGATGGAGCGCCAGCATTAAGCAATATCACGATTAATGGGTCTGGAATCAGCAGGGAATTCATTGACACGTCAAGCATCAGCATTAACCTAACGACTGGGACGTATTACGTATCGGCATCCACGGCATGCAACTCCACGATACTGACCAAGAGCGTGAGCGTGACAATGAATGGGGAGCCTGAATCAATTACAATAGTCTTCCCATGCAATACCATTGTTGAGTCGGGTAATTATATTGTGAGGTTCAAGGCTAACACGACGAGCGGTGGCCCAGTTTACCCAGTTACCTTGAGGCTGAGTGCATCCAGTGGAACCAACCAAGTCATTAATCTTGGAATTAATGGCGCAATTCAGGTTCTTCGGTCTGGATTAACATATACATGGACATTGCTTTCATGGAACCCAGCATACACGCCTGAAGCCACTGGTGGTTCATTTGCCTTAACCCAGAATAATACTATTATTTATATACTATTCACGAAGTCGGGGAGCAGTGTTTATTCCCTTTTTGCCCATGTTTATTATCGTTACCCAAATGGGACATTAGCCCCAATACCTCACGCCAAGGTGAGTGCGGCTAATCTCAGCACCACAATAACCACATTCACTAACGCTAATGGTTTAGCCACGTTCACGGGCTTATCGCCCGGCCTCTATAACGTGAGCGCCACTGCCCTGAATTATACCAGCATGGCGACCATAACTAAGAGCGTGACGGTTACCCAGAATGATAGTGTTGATTTCTACTTTACCCCACCCCCAACTAAGCCCAAGGAGTTCCTCGTCACTATTCACGTCGTGAATGGGACTGGGTATGGCCTTAACGCTAATGTTGGGATTTACTTCACTAATGGAACCTTACTGGAGAGCCTTAACGCATTGAGTGGCTATGCATATGCATACCTTGAACAGGGAACATACGTCTTCAAGGCGAGTTATAATAATGTGAGCAATGAAACCACGAGAAGCATTAATAATAACGCCACTGTCTTAATTGTTTTACCAACCACGCAACCAGCCCCAGCCCCAACAAGGTATTACCCAATCAACGTAACTGCCCTATTGATTAGGAATAACATCGCCATTGGCAGAATGAATGTAACAATTGCCTTCAGCATGAGCAATAATACCATTACCACAATTGTGGTGAATGGGAGCAGGATCATTTACATGAATGGTGGTCTAAACGTGGCGTGGAAACTGGCTTCATGGAGCCCCAGCTATGATATTCCACTACAACTTCATGGCTCATTTATTGTGAATGGAGCGGGCCAATTAATGCTTTACTTCACTCCACCACCAACCTACACATTAACCGTTAAGGTCCTGTCCCTACAGGGACAAGCAATACCTGGAGCCAGCGTTTACATTAGTAACTCAACATTAATTAGCCTATTAACTGATTCCAATGGTGAGGCAGTAATTAACCTGCAGGGACTGGAGTATTACAAGGTCACGGCATCTTATTTAGGCGTAATTAACTCCACGCTTATTTACTTATCGAAGAATATGACTGTGGTTCTTTACCTGAACACGACTAAGATAACTACATCCACGACTAAATACTACCCAATAACATTCACTTCACAGGTTTATCTTGGTAATAATGTGGTTGGGGAAATGAGCAGCATGGCGCTAAGCGTCACGGTGAGTAATGGAACCAAGATCAATATTACCGCCAGCCCCAGCGCCACGATTTATGTTTTGGGGAATCAATCCATCACGTATTCATTAATTAAGTTCAGCCCTAACTGGTTCAAGGCATTAAGCAGCACTGGTTCATTAAGGGTACTGGGAGCCACCACGATTAAGTTAAGCTTTTTGGAGGAATTCCTTGCCCATACGTACTTCATTAGTGAATTATTGAATGGCACAATAATTAATGGAGCCACTGTGAGGCTCAGCATGCCCACGGGATTCAACGCTACTTACACCAATACCGTCCTCAACATTACTACGCCATACGCATTAATTGCTTACCAGGGATTAACTGGTGATTACACGGTGATAAGCGCGCCAAGTGGCTACACCGTGCTTAACCCCACTGGGCAATTCCTAACCATAAATGGATCAGTCATTATTTATCTTGGATTAAGGAGCAGCAGCAAGGAGACTGATGTTATTGTTAGGGTAATTAATCCCGTTAATGAGCCTGTCCCCAATGCGACGGTCACTGCTGGGACGGGATTCATTGGGAGGACTGGGGCGAATGGTGAGGTTAGCTTCCTGGCGCCCACGGGTATTCCAGTGATGATTAATGCGACTTATGGTAGGGCTAGGAACAGCACAATCATTACCCCAGTTGGCAGTAGTTACATGGTTACGCTTACGCTGAACGTGAATGAAAGCACGCCCACCACGCTGGGCAAGCAGGGATTGCTCTGGGTCTATGCGTATGATGCATTAAATAATTCATTAATAAAGGCGCCAATACAGGTTCAAGTGGTTTTAAGGAATGGATTTGGTTCAGTGGTGGGAATGAATTACACAATTAATGGAGTCGCTACCCTACTCTACACGCTTTATAATTATTATAATATAACGGGTTACTTACGTGGCTGGAGCCAACTCAATAATGGCTATGTTTACCTGTATGAGCCTGAATCAACGTTTAACCTAATCATGGCTCCAGACGCAGCAATAAACCCACCGAGTGGGAACAATACATTACCCACATTAATCAGTGATGGCGTGACGTATTACCCACTCACGTTCCTAGTAATCACGAGGGATGGGTTCCCAGTGCAGGGAGCCAATATTACCCTAATCGTGAAGGGAACTAGGTACGTTAAGTTCACTGACTCCAGCGGTGAATCCACGTTCTACTTCCCCGAGGGAAGCCGAATAAGAGCCATTGCCTCAATCAATGGATCCACGCTATATAATAATACCCTTACCTTACTGAATGGAACCCTCATAGTCATTACTGCGAATAATTACTCAATATTCTACTACCCATTCACAATCATACAGGCAATACGGATAGCTGGTGGGCCAGTCGTATTCACTGGATTAAGGCTTAACCCAGTCCTAACAACATTATCCATCTGGAGCAATGTGATAGTTAATGACTCAATATTACTAAATGAAACCCTGAACTCAAGCCTAACCACTCAACTCAGGCTCAAGGTTCCATTAATTGGTAATGGATTGCAGACCTTTAATTATGAATTGCCTGTGCTGGTGATTGGCAATGGAACCCTACGCGACGCGGCGCTAATTAATGAAACCATTAGCGTTAGTGGGAACAAGACCGTGATTAATGCGGTGCATTTCTACAGGAACCCAGTGCAGAGCAATGCATTAAACGTGAGTGGATTCATGACAATAGCCACCCAGCAATCATGGGTTCCAATCAATGAAATCCA
>Ga0080003_1000967_pt1 | contig 16767 bp, 18 predicted proteins | sample JossMetagenome_FD_69206 | JGI IMG/M metagenome (GOLD analysis project Ga0080003, IMG submission 69206) | Hot spring microbial communities from Joseph's Coat, Yellowstone National Park, USA - JC2_E (SPADES assembly) (version 2) | ecosystem: Environmental > Aquatic > Thermal springs > Hot (42-90C)...
AGATAAGAACATCAGAGAGTGAGTGGAAAAATAACAATAATTATGAAGATAGCTTGTGGAAATTATATTTCTCAGGTCTGAAGAGTGTTATGGGTGAAATCATAAAGGCAGGGAGACCTGAATACACAGCTCAGGAGATTGCGATGAAGGTCCATTATTATAACATCATGAGAGAGATGACCGAAGCCTATTAGTTATGCAAGACACTTTCTTCGAGAAATTAATTATAGGATTGTGCAATTATAGTACAATGTACGGCCTAAACGGTAAGATTCTTTGGGTAGATCTTAGTGAAATGAGTTTCAGGGAGGAGGAGATTCCTGAGGAAATTTACAGGAAATACCTGACCGGTAACGGTCTCGGCTCTTACCTACTCAATAGGGAAATGAAGGGCGGGGAAGATCCCCTCGGACCTGACAACATTCTGGGAGTTGTGACGGGTATATTCAACGGTTTCCCCATTCCTCTTGGTGGAAGGTTCGAAGTTGTTGCGAAATCACCTGCAACTGGAACCTGGGGGGACGCCAACTGCGGCGGAAAATTTGGTCCAGAACTTAAGAACAGTGGATTTGATGGCATCTTCTTCAGGGGAATTGCGAAGGAACCAGTGTATCTGAAGATAGTTGACGGTAAATATTCTCTGGAGAGTGCCAGGGATATATGGGGAAAGGATGCCTATGCCGCTGAAAGCTATTTGAGAAAGATAGAACCGAAGGGACAGGCCCTTGTTATAGGGGTTCCAGGGGAAAAGAAGATGCTGATAGCATCTATAATGAACGAATACGGCAGGGCAGCGGGCAGATCCGGGCTCGGCGCGGTGATGGGCTCCAAAAAACTGAAAGGTATTCTGGTAAGGGGAACAAAGAATGTGGAACCATACGATAGGCAGCTCCTCAACCAGACTGTAAAAGAAATACAGATACAATTCAATAAGAACATAGACCTGGCCAGGCCGTGGCAGCTTTACGGTACAACAGCTATAACGGAATCCTCGCACCTCAACGGGGATACCCCCATAAAGAACTGGAAGGGCGTGGGCATTGTTGATTTCGGGGAGAAAAATGCTGAAAAGATAAGCGGAGAAGAGATCGCGAAGGACAAATTGAGGTCATATGGCTGTGCACAGTGCACTCTCGCCTGTGGCGGTCATGTCAGGAGGAACACTAAATACGGTCTCATAGAGGGCCATCGTCTGGAATATGAGGGAACGGGTGCATTCGGCGGTTTGAATCTTGTTTCTGATCTGGATGCCATGGCTATGAGTTTTGAATTATGCAACAGGGCAGGTCTCGATATCATCTCCACAGGAGCGGTCATAGCATTCGCCAACGAATGCTACGAAAACGGCATCCTGAAAAAGGAGGACATCGGGTTTGAGATAGGTTTCGGCAATGCTGACGGAATGGTTGAACTCGTGAAGCTCATAGCGGAGGGAAAGGGGATAGGGGAGGTACTGGGCCAGGGTTCCCTCCAGGCTTCAAAGGTCATAGGTAAAGGGAGTGAGAAATTTGCGATGTCAGTGCTGGGTCAGGATCTGCCCATGCATGATCCAAGGTTGATGCCCAGTCTCGGAACGACATACATCGCTGATCCCACACCCGGCAGGCACACCGCAGGCGGTATAGGGTTCGATGAAGGCGGTTCCCTCACACTCCCGTTCAGCCATCCAGAATCTGGGAAGAAGATAGAGAGATATGAGTTCAGGGGGAAGGGCCACCTGCAGGCCCTTTCTGCATACGGCACACAGATAATAAATGCCACCGGAATGTGCCTCTTCTCTACCTCGGTATGGCCCAACAGTTATCCTTATCTCAAACTATTCAAGGCTGTAGCAGGATGGGACATGACAGTGGATGAGCTGGTTGAAGCTGGACACAGAATCCAGGTGATGAGGCATATATTCAACCACAAGCAGGGTGTAAATCCGAAAAAGATAGAACCTCCAGGCAGGATGGTCGGGATACCGCCCCTTGAAGCCGGTCCCACTGCAGGTGTTACCATCGATTACAGGACCATGGTGGAGGAGTATCTTAGAGAGGTGGGCGTGCTGGAAGACGGACGCGTATCTCCAGAGGTTATCAGGGATCTCGGTATAGAGGTTTAGAGGAACAGCTCCGGCTCCTGCTTCACGCTGCTGTAGGGAAATATAGGGCCGGATTCGCAGACGTAGTAGTGGCCGATGTTGCAGTGGCCGCACACACCTATCCCGCACTCCATCCTTCGTTCGAGCGAGAGAAATATCCTGTCCTCCCTGAAACCTGATTTCAGGGCCTCAGCAACGGCATTCTTCATCATGAGCGGTGGGCCAATTATGAAGACTGCAGAGTTTCTTGGTGATTCAGATTTCCCTATCAGTGAAGTGACAAATCCCACATTCCCCTTCCACGTGGTATTCCCGCGGTCAACGGTCAGCCTCATTCTTATATTAGAACTCCAGCTGTCAATCAACGAATAATAAACTATGTCCTCAGGTGTCCTCGCTCCATACAGGACTTCTAGCTGCTCTCCCCTCCCCTTGTCAATCATCCTCTCTATTAGCGACCTTACCGGAGGAATGCCTATTCCGCCAGCTATTGCAAGAACGTTTTCATATTTATCATAGGGCCATGCGTTGCCGTATGGTCCCCTCACCCCTATTCTATCCCTTTCACGGATGGCAGAAGTCACCTTTCCAACGCTCCTTATCGTGAATTCCAGTTCCCTCCCCGTACCTGAGGCAACGGAAATCGGTGCCTCTCCTGCCCCCGGGACAGAGAGCATGAAGAACTGTCCAGGCTCTGCTTTTGAAGTTTCATCAAGCACTATTGTATATGTATCTCCTGTTTCCTGGACCTTCCTTTTCACATTCAGGAATCTTGGGATATACTCATTCATTGAGGTAGTCATGGGTTATTACCTCCTTTATATCTATGTTCACAGGGCAGTCATCAACGCACCTGTTGCATCCGGTGCACAGATACTCCCCCTTCGCTTTCTTATAATAAGAGAATTTGTGGTAGAATCTCTGGCGCAGTCTATCAGAAAGATCGGGTCTCACGTTGCCGGCAGACGTTCTAGTGAAACCCGAGAGGATGCATGAATCCCATTCCCTCTTTCTCTCTTCACCTTCATCGTAAATATCGAAGCAGTAGCATGTGGGGCAGGAGTAGTTGCATGCACCGCAGGAGATGCATTTCGAAGAGAATTCCTTCCACAGTTTTGAATCCCATTTCATCCTGCTTTCGATCCCCTCAACGGGAAGGGGTTTCATCTCCCTCATGAACTTCTCCGTGATCTCTTCAAACGCCCTGCTCTCATCTCTCCTGAAATCACGGAAATAATGATCGAATTCTTTGGAGACCATCACGTGGTACCCTTCTTGATCCTTCAGAACCTGTATCTGGAAATCACTGAGCACTGGGCCACCGAAGGTAGTGCAGAAACCCCCATTACACGGTTCATTGCACACGTAATTCACGAAGAGCGTGTTCTCCCTCCTTGCCGTGTAGAAAGGATCTTTGCCCAGGATCTGCTTATCCATGATATAGAAACCCTTGAGGTCACAGCTCTTTATCCCGAAAACTGCCTTTCTCTCCTGCGGCACCGTCGCAAGAACGTTCTCCCCCCTTTCAATGAGGAACTCCTTGGGTGCATATCTAGATTTCTTCTGTGATACGATTCCAAAATCGTTCACCCTTTCGAATACAACTTCCCCGTCCCTCTCCACAGCTCCGTACACCTCATATCTCCTGGATATGCGGGAGAAAAGGTGCTGCATTTCATCCTTGCTTAGAATGTAGTTCACGGGATCAACCTCACCGGGACAACCTTGAATTCGGGAATCTTTGCCACAGGGTCAAGTTCATTGCCAACGAGTTTATTCACCCTCGCCTCTTCGAAATGGAACGGTGCAAAGACAACCCCCTCTGGGATACTGTCCGTGAGACTTGCCTTTATAGACATGGAGCCGTGCCTTGACTTCACTGTTACCCTCTGCCCGTTCCTTATCCCGAGCCGCTGGGCATCTTTGATATTTATCTCTATGTAAGGCTCGGGAGATTCCCGTTCCAGTATGTCAGTCCTCCTTGACATGGTCCCTGAATGCCAGTGATAGTAATTCCTCCCTGTTGTCATGATGAGGTCGAAATATTCATCCACGGATTCAGCGGGACTCCTGTACTGTATAACCTTGAATTCAGCCCTTCCTATGGGGAATGCTGTTGCATGAAGGATCTCGGTTCCTTCAGGGGCATTCTCGTTTATGGGCCACTGCTTTCCTATGGGATATATGTTCTGGTATGTTGCCCCTGAGTAATTTTTGACCACAGTTCTTATTTCATTGAATATCTCCTCGGGGGAAGAATAATTCCTCATACCGCATATCCTCATCCCCATCTCCTTAAGAATCCACCAGTCTGGTTTAGCCTCCCCTGGAGGGTCGAATACCTTGTTGACCTTCTGTATCCTCCTCTCCGTATTGGTGAAAGTACCTTCCTTTTCCAGGGAGGTTGAAGCAGGGAAAACAACGTGCGCCTTCCCTGCTGTTAATGTCATGAATATGTCCTGGACTATGAATAATTCAAGATTATCCAGTCCCCTCTCAACATCCGCAACAGAAGCTTCCGTGACCAGAGGGTTCTCCCCCATGAGGTAGATGGCCTTCAACTTTCCATCTGCAGCAGCCTCGAACATCTCAGACAGCGCGAGACCCCTCTTTCTCGGAAGCTTCCTGCCCCATAGCTTCTCTATCCTTTCCACATCATTCTCCTCTACCCTAACGTATCCGGGATACCATTCTGAAAGGGCACCCATATCCGATGAACCCTGGACATTGTTCTGTCCCCTGAGGGGAAATATACCGCTTCCTCTCTTTCCTATGTTTCCAGTGAGCAACGCCAGATTGGAAATTGACTGAACGTTCTCAGTTCCGTGTATGTGCTGCGTTATTCCCATTGCATAGAGAATTGCTGCTGGTCTTTCTTCCGCGATAATCCTTGCTGCCTTGATCACAAGGTCTGAAGGCGCACCGGTAACAGCTTCCATCAGGACCGGGTCGTACTTCTCTACCTCCCTGCTTAAGGCTGGGAAACCTTTGGTCCTCTCCTCTATGAATTTTGAATCCTGCAAGCCCTCGTTTACGATAACGAACATCATTGAGTTCAAAAGGGCAACATCCGTTCCAGGTCTGAATTGAATATAGATGGAAGCGATATCAGCAAGTTTTGTCCTCCTGGGATCCGCAACGATGAGATTCTTCCCCCTATCTCTTTCCTCTATGATCTTTGCGCCTATGATGGGGTGCTGTTCCGTTGTGTTGGAACCTATGATGAAGAATGTTTTTGAATCACCCAGAGACTCTATGCTTCCCGTTGCTGCTCCAGCGCCAAGCGTGGATACAAGTCCTGCAACGGTGGGACTGTGGCAGCTCCTGGCGCAGTGGTCTATGTTGTTGGTCCCCACGAGCCTTGCCATCTTCTGCATCAGGTAGTTCTCCTCGTTTGTGCATTTGGCGGAAGATTGAAATGCAACTGCATCAGCTCCGTACTTCCTTATGATTTCAAGAAGTCTTTTGCTCGCGTAATCCAGTGCCTCTTCCCAGCTGACCCTTCTGAACTCCCCGTTGCTCCTGATAAGAGGGTATCTCAGCCTGTCATCTGAAAAATTGTATGTCAGACCGGAATAGCCCTTCACACATAGCTTACCGTGATTTACGGGCGAAAGAGAGTATCCTGAGACCCTCTGCCCTTTGCTTCCTTCTATCACTATCTGACAGCCTGTCCCGCAATACGGGCAAACTGTAACAACACTCACTCTTTCGTAATTTAAATTTGATATTTACCGTTATCTCAGTTTAAAGTTAGTCACAGCATTTCTCCGCCAGAATAATATCATCTTCCGTGTTCACACTCATCAGCATGGCGCTTTCCCTTTCATCCAGCTCTACAAGAAGGAAATGCTGCTGCAGGAATGGGTATATCCTTTTCTCAGTGAGAGAATACCTCCTTAACTCCTCCACTATCGTTCTGTTGTAAATGGCAAAGAGTGGCTGGGGAAAACCCGTGACATCCAGAGCGGCTATGGGAACATCATGGTATTCTTTCACAAATCTTGTTACAAGGTCATTCCTGATACAAGGCATATCCCCACCCACCGCCAGGAACTCCCCGTAAATATCAATGGCTGAAATTATTGAATCTATGAGGACCCCTGAAGAATAATCCCTCACCACATTCACCTTCTTCAGGGATATTTCACGGTACTTTGAGAAAACGATCACATCCTCGAATAACCCAGTGGATCTCAGGGTTTCGTATATCCGTGATACCATGGGCTTGCCGCAAATTTCCATCAGGTGCTTTCCCGGAAGTCTCAGGCTCTCTTTCATGAATATTATTGAGTACAACTGCCCACCCTCATTAATTACTTCCTTCCGCAGACCCTGCATTCAGGATTTCTGGGGATGGGGATTGAATCCATGACGTTCTTCCATACATCTATGTATACAAGATCCCCATCATCCCTTCCCCCGATGAGAAGTCTAAGTGCCGTGGAAACAGCAAGGGAAGAAACAGCCCTCACCGCCGGCGCTATGACGCCCTGGACCGTGCACGCCACCCCTGATCCGAATTCTGGATAACCGAAGCAGGACAGACAGGATGTTTCCCCGGGTATTATCGCCTTAACGTAACCGAACGTTCCCTCCACGGCACAGAATACCCAAGGCTTCCTCAGTTCAAAGCACACCCTGTTCATTATTCCCCGGGCATCATAGTTGTCCGTGGCATCCATTATCACATCCCCTAGACTTAGAATGGAACGGGCATTCTGTGATGTAAGGCGTTCCGGAATTGGAATTATCTCCACGCCAGAGTTTATGGAGCGCAACGCTCCTGCGGCAACATCCACCTTTTTCTTCCCGACATCTTTTTCTTCGTAAAGCGCCTGCCTGGCCAGGTTTGTCAGTTCAACAGTATCGTCGTCCACTATCACAACCTTCCCTATGCCCATCCTGACAAGTGTTTCCGCTATCACCGTTCCAGTTCCGCCCATGCCGATGACAACAATCCGAGCGCTCTCTATTTTCCTCTGCCCATCCGGAAAAATTTCCTTAACAGCGATCTGGCTCAGGTATCTTTCATCCACCCCTTATTATTCCCGCCTGTTTTAAAACATTATCCACCGCTTACGGGAGGGAAAAAGGAGACCACATCCCCGTCTGAAAGCGGAACATCATCCTTGGTAAATCTGTTGTTTACAGCTATTATGGAGCCCCTTTCATTTGCCAGTGATGGGTATTTCTTCTTCAGGACCTCTATCAGCTCCCCAATTGTAACGCTGGAAATTTCCATCTCTTCCTCCTTCTTTCCCGTGGTTTCCCTGTATTTTGCGTAATACTTAATACGAACTTTCATCGGCCTCCCTCCAGTACGGTACCCTTGCATGTACGGCATCCTCAAATTTTTTCCCTATACCGTTATCATCCAAGCCCAGGAAAGGAAAGAGCTGATCACGCCTGTTCAGGCAGGTCTGGAATTCTCCCCTTGATGTTATCCTGAGGCGCGTGCAGTGATTGCAGAAATCAGCATTTCTCTGGGGCCTCACTATTTCCACCCTGGTAACCAAGCCACCATCCACCCTGATCTGGAACCTCTTTCTGTTGTGCAATGAATTTATCTCCACCCTTTCCGCGATATCCGAAAAATGATTTTCCAGCGGTCTCAGGTCGTAATGATATCTCCGGTACGTTTCAGATTTTTCCCCCTCACGGTCAGTCTCATATTCTATGAGCTGAAGTATCGAGCCTTCTTCAGCGCAGAATCTCATCATCCTTTCGATCTGGTCGTCATTGAGACCTTTTAGCACAACAAAATTCACCTTCACGGGTTCAAGCCCTGCATCCTTTGCGGCCCTTATACCCTCCTTGACCTTCTCAAGTGCCTTCACTCCGGTGATAATCTGGAATTTCTCTTCCTCTATGGAATGCATGGATATGTTTATCCTGTTCAGTCCAGCGGCTTTGAGAGTGTGAGCCCTTTCCTTAAGGAAGTAGGCATTTGTGGTGAGAGAAATATCTCCCGCGATATACTTCCTAGTCCTGGATATTATTTCCTCCATATCCTTCCTGAGGAGGGGCTCTCCCCCGGTGAATTTTACCCTGTTTACTCCGTTGGACGAGGCAATTTTCACTACCCTCTCTATCATCTCAGGGGTTAGGGTGCTTCCATTCTCGTCCGTCCCCTCCATGTGACAGAAGAAACACTTGAAGTTGCAGGAGGCGTTGACCTGTATTCTCAAGCTGTTCAGGGGCCTCCCGTAGGAATCGTATATCATTACTATCGCATCTGAATTAAATATCAAAACTTTGTGAAGCTTTGAATTATAACTGAGTTCTCAGTGCCACTTACCTGAACCGTCCTTGTAAATGTCCTTCTTCCATATTGGTACCCTTTTCTTCAGCTCGTCAACTATGTACTGGCACGCCTCAAACCCTTCCTTCCTGTGAGAGGATGTGACTTTCACGAAAAGTGAAATTTCTCCCGGGGTCAGTGTTCCGATACGGTGGATTGCCAGAGCATCTTTTATCTTATAAATTTGTTTGGCTTCATTCAGTATCTTCCCGAGTTCCTCCTTCGCTATGATTTCCTGGGCTTCGTAGTAGAGGGCCGACAGTTCTTTCTCCCCCTCGAATCTCCTAACCACACCCGTGAAAGTTACCACGGCTCCGCTCTCCCCGTTTTCTTTTCCAAGGAAATCTTGAATCTTAATAGCTTCCTCCTGGACCCTGGCTATCACGCTCCATTATGATCACAACCTATACTATTTTATCGTAGCCAAGTCACACGTCAAACCTGACTCCCTGTGCGAGCGGTATGTCCTTGCCCCAGTTTATTGTTACAGTCTGTCTCCGGGCATAATTCTTCCAGGCATCTGTTCCACTCTCCCTTCCTCCGCCCGTATCCTTCTCCCCTCCGAATGCACCACCTATCTCCGCGCCTGCCGTGGCTGTATTCACGTTGGCCAGTCCGCAATCACTCCCCCTGCTTGAAAGAAATAACTCTTCCTCCCTGAGGTCGGTGGTGAATATGCTCGATGATAGCCCCTGCGGTACGGAATTATGGATCCTGATCGCTTCTTCCAGAGTACGGAATTTGAAGACATAGAGGATGGGAGCAAATGTTTCCTCGCAGGTGATTGGTGTAACATCCGGCATCTCAATAATTGTCGGTTTCACGAAGAATCCGTTTTCTAGACCTGGGACCTTTTCTTCCGATCCCCCAAAAATTATCCTTCCTCCCTGCATCTGGGCCGTTTTCACCGCATTATTGAAATTTCTAACGGCATTGGAATCTATGAGAGGCCCAACCAGGACCCCTTCTTCCAGCGGGTTGCCAACCCTTACCTTCTCATAAAGATTCTTTAACTTTTCAATGAAGGAATCGTATATGGTATCCTGTACTATCAGTCTCCTTGTCGTGGTGCACCTCTGTCCAGCCGTGGCAAGGGCACCGAACGCCACTCCCTTGAGCGCTAGATTAATATCGGCCTTGGAAGTGACTATGGAAGCATTGTTCCCTCCAAGTTCCAGTATGACCTTTCCAAATCTTCTGGCAACAGTTTCGGAAACATTCCTGCCAGATTTAACGGAGCCCGTGAATGAGACAAGCTTTATCCTGGGATCGGAGGATAGCCTGTTCCCTATTTCTTCCCCTCCACCTGTGATCAGATAAAAAACATCCGGAAATCCGTTTTCCCTCACAACACGGGAAACAACCTTCATGACGGCGATGGAAGTCAGGATGGCCTTTGATGACGGTTTCCATATAGAGATATTACCGACCACAGATGCAATAAATGAGTTCCAGGACCAAACTGATGATGGAAAGTTGAACGATGTAATTATCCCGATAAGACCGAGGGGATGGTACTGCTCGAACATCCTGTGGTTTCTCCTTTCACTTGCAATCTCCAGTCCGTAAAGCTGCCTTGAAAGTCCCACTGCCAGATCTGAGATATCTATCATTTCCTGGATTTCGCCCTCACCCTCCACCACAGTCTTTCCAGTTTCAAGAGATACAATCCTGCCAAGGCTCTTCTTCATTCTTCTCAATTCTTCCCCTATCTTCCTTATTAGTTCCCCCCTGACAGGTGGAGGCGTCTCAAACCATTCATTGAGATTTTTCTCAGCATTCTTTACAACGTTTTCATAATCCTCCAGCGACCCGGTTGCTATGGATGCTATCTTCTTTCCGTCTATGGGACTTATAGATTCAACTCTCTTTCCTGATGGATTCTTGACCCATTCACCGGAAAAAACTCCAGAATTCAGTTCTTCAAAACCAAAATCCTTGAATATTTCGCTTCTCACTTTCTCAAGATTCATAACAATCACTTCCTTATCCTTTTAATAGTTTTATCCTTTACGTTTTATTCAGGGCCTGTGGTGTAATCTGGATAGCACAGGGGCCTCCGGAGCCCCCGATTCGGGTTCAAATCCCGGCAGGCCCGTTTACAATTGTATTCAAGTCTATATTTTAAACCATCATTTTAGAATCCCTCCTTAAATACTCCGAGGAGGGCGCTAATAATATAAAATTGATTGAATAGTAATAGGTTGAAAGGTCATACGATCAAGGGTATATGAAAAGTGGAAACGTATCCCACAACCTTTTTTGTTTTCTGATCTCAGCTAATTTCAGGCCCTCTTCGATTGTGGTAGGTTCCTTCCCAAACAATGGCTTTAGGAGCCTTCCAGCAAACTCCATTGAATAATTAAACTCAAAATTTTCAATAGGAGGAGGTTCTGGCTTGAGAGTTCCCAATATTGAAAATTCCTTGTTGAATGTTCTGTCTAACTTGAATTTTCCTAAAATTGCTTCCCTCAATAATTTTAAAAACTTTTCAAGAATGAACTCTTCTGGAATGGAATCTATAGGTTTAAAATCCAATATCAATGAATTAGGATATTGAAAAATAGTTAGATCCAATAAATTTACAATGTCCCCGTAATTCTCATCTATTTCTATTTTCGTGCTCAATTCAATTCTGTTAATTACCATGAGGACGTAGCTAACTTTGAACATTGTATCGATATTCCCTCTTATTTCCCTAGAAGCCCCAAGAATAATAGATAAAACATCCAATTGCTGCCAGATTTCAAAGGCTTTTTTACTTTCCTCTGGCTTCTGTCTATTGATATTATCGATAATACCCTTCTTGCCTTCATTAAAAATTAGCAGAGCGATGATGTAGTGGGCTTTATAAAAAGACAAATCTTCCTTTATATCGAACCCTTTAAGTTTTTTTCCGATTTCGTCAGAGATGTATTTATTGATCCTAGGACTATTCATAAATCTGTCCCCAAAAGGACTGAAAAAAGCCTCTGCAAAGATCCTATCAATGAAATAACTTACTCTCGGTCCTATTGTCTTGTTTTTGGATAATTCGTCAATGAATTTCGCTATTTTCCTTGGCGTGGTCAATGAAAGCTCAAGGAGATCGCCTTTTTCCCTAACTATCCCAAGGTCAATTAAACCCGTTTTATCTGGATTCCTCAGGTGACGTACTATAGTTTTTATCGTTATAGGCAAGCGCCCTTCCCTTTTCAATTGTTCATTTATCTTGAGCTTTAAACCAGATCTCTTGTCAGGCTCCTTCATTAATTCCAGGAGGATCATTGACTTTATTTTGCCCCATTCCTCATGATCCTTGACGCTCCTCTTCCTCCGAAACGTCTCTGGGTAATACTCTGACACAAGTATGATATGTTAAGTTAATACTTAATATTTTCTATTCTGAGTACCTATTGAAGACATATTTCGTTATTGCTGGATATGTTTTTTGTGAAGAAAACATTACCTTATACCTCTACGTATTCTATAATCATGGAACTCAAAGTGATTAGAAGAGTCACCAAATACAGAACGGCATATTATCTGAATCTACCGTTAATCTGGGTTGAGAATCAACATGTTGAAAAAAGACAGCCTCTAGTTATTGTGATGAAGGAAAACGGAAACCTCGAAATTGCAAAACTTAGGGAGGGTAAACATGAGTGATATGGTAAATATTAGGCCTTTAAAGACCATTGCAATAAAACTCGAGGATCCATTGAAAACCCTTATCCTGAGTGAACCAGATATAATACCACGCGAAGAGTATCTAATTAAGATGCAGTCGTGGTTGAGAATCTTGAATCTAAGTAAAAAGGAGGGATCAAAATGATTAACCCAGATCCCTCAACGTTATCTCTCAGTAATTGTAATGACAGGCTCAATAATAATTTTACGCTTGACAGTTCACGTTCTTTGCTTCCTGATTTAATTAGGGACATTAAACGCGACGTAAAAGGCGAGCACAGGAACATCTCCATAATTTTGAACACAGCACTCTCCGCGTTCACAGATGATCCTATTAATCTTGCCGTGGTCTCCCCCAGTTCTGAAGGAAAAACCTACTTAGTGGTCCAGACCCTTAGGAGATTCCCCCCTGAATACATCTGGATGTACCGAAAGGTCAGCCCAAAAACATTCACACGGGAACGGGGGGTTCTCGCGGTGAGAGTGATCAAAGATAATGAGGAAACATTTGAAACAACGATTTTTAACAAATTTACCCAGAAAACAGTAAGCGTGGGTGCGTATTTGAAATTCCTCAAGGATGCCATCAGTGATAAGAAAAATGAAGATAATATTGACAAACAGGAGGCCTATGAGGCTCTGTCAGATCTTGAAGATAATCTTTACACGTTAATAGACTTCAGAGACAGGGTCCTTGTTTTCCTTGACAGGCCTGACCCGGCTCTGTGGAATGAGCTCCTCTCTGTATTATCTCATGATAAGGAATACATCGTCACCAGCTTTGTGGAAGGGGAAGGGATCAAGAGAAACAGGAAAGTAGTGTTTCAGGGATGGCCCGCGGTAATATTTTGTACGTCAAAAGAGGAAGATTTCAATTGGAAGGACCTTGAAACGAGGTTTCAGATTATTGAACCTGTAATGAAAGAACAAAAGTACAGGGAGGCTTTAGAGCATCACTTCAAGACCGAATACGGGTTGAACGCTCAAGAAGACGATTCCCACATCACAGAAAGGCTAGGTGAATTGATTAAATGGATTCGCCAAAATAGATCAAAGACAATATTTCCCTTTCCTCCAGAAAGAATCGTCCAGGCAATTACCCTAGGTCATGTTCCCAATGGGGATTTGATGAGAAAGCTCCCCAGAATAATACGCCATGTAGCGATGAATGCCTTTTTCAATCGAGAAAACCGGGTCCTCCTTTACAACGGCCATGAACATGCCATACTGATAGCTTATGAAGACATTATGTCCTTGGCCTATTTATTTGATGACATCGAAATCGGCGCATCGTTTGCCGGATTAGGGACAGCAAGCTATGAACTGCTTACCAAGGTGATAATGCCATTATTCGCTGGCGATGATCCGGAAGAATCCGATATTACCGTCAAACAGGCTGAAATAAAGCAAAGCTATAAGGAGTATCTAGCGTCAGCAAAACACGCTCATATTAGCTTTAGTCCGGCTACCTTTACCAGGCGCATGAAGGAACTTGAACAGCGCGGTTTCATAAAGAGGGTACCAGATGAGGAAGATAAGAGAGGACTAAAGATAGTCCCAGTCTGGTCTGAGGTCGCAGAGGGCTTTTCAATTATGCAAAGATTGAGAAACCTCGGTCTGAAGATCGAGCACGGAAAATTAGTTTCACCGTGGAAAATTCAGGATTTTTCGTATCTGGATCACTTTGAGAAGCTGAACTATACGGCATATTGGAAAAACCGAAAATTAGTTTCACAGGACCCGGAAATAATAGAGAACAAAAATATAACCGTTCTGGAGATTCCGAATTTTACGAGGATTTTGATGAGGGCCTCTGGTTACAGTCTATTACTTCGAGGTTTTGATGAAACTATTTTTGACTTAAACGAGGGTAACGCCGAGACTAAGGAAAATCCTAATCGCCCAAGCATTTCTGAAAATGCGAATTTCGAAAAACCTCGAATTTATGCCGATGAAACTAATTTTAGTATTCCGATTTGGGATAAATTCGTGACGTTTTATTATATCGGTCCAGATAAAAATATATTCATCACTCTAGATGGGGAGGAAATATCTGGAACGTACGAGATCAAATTAAGGAGGGAGGACATCCTGTCCGTCCCTAAGTCGGTCGCGGAAACCATGACTGCAGACAATACGGGAAAAATTTTGGGAGGTATGTGATAAAAATGGAAACAGCTGAAATATCAAATGAGGGATATGTAAACCCGCGTGGCTCCTGTTCTGAAACATCTGCACCAAAAACCCCTCAGGATTGTAAATTCTTCCACAGTTGTTCGGCCAGTCTGTGCCCCCTGGATCCTGAGGTCTCAAAGAGGATATGGCTTCCCGAAGAGAGCGATACCGAGGAGGTATGCCGTAACCCTGAGTTCGCGGGCCTGCAGTTCATAAAGACACAGAGAAAGATTGTGAAAGTACTTAGAAAAAGACCAGGAGAACGCGATGATTATTTCACCTATAGCATGCTTAATAGGGACATTACAGTAAAGTCGGGAATAAGAGGGGCCCCCTCGGATCCCCCTGATAGCGTTAAAGATGCAATATCCTGGTATGAAAAAAAAGAAAAGCTATGGCTTGTCAGGCACCATGAGAGAAAGAAACTTTCCATGGAAGAGGTCCAGAGGAGGAAGGCTAACATGAAGACTTTGAGAGAGGGGAGGGTCAGGAAATGACAGTTCCCATTAATCTCAATCAAAAAATGCATTCATTTATTCGTTTTAGAGAGGTATCCGGGTTAAGACGAGTAATTGCACCTTTTAACCCCGATCTCTTTCAAAACATAGGGGAAGGAGGGAATTTTGAATTAGAACCGTTGATCTTCCTCTGCTAGGTCTTGCATTGTTGATACTCACCCTCCTTGTGCTGATGAGCTATTACGATAATATAGCGAGGAAACTCAGTTCCCTAGTCCAGAGACTGAGGAGGCCCTGGAAATGAAATTCTCAAGGATCCCGGATTCAGATTTTACCTATCATTACGAAATTAAGGGCCCCGATGAGTCCGTGAAACTCGGACGAAACACTCATAGGAGTGTTGGCCCACGAGGTCAGGAGGATAAGAAGAGATGATGGAGAACGTAGAGAAAACAATGAAGGAAGATAGGCAAAAACAGGACAAAAAGCAGTTCAGGTACAACACACCATACAGCTATGACGTACTGGATGACTTCGGCGTGCAACTGATAGGTAAAATCCTGACATTTGAACTGGCAAATAACAAAATTGTAACTGGCAAACTCAAAGGATACGGCCAGTTTGATGTGCTTCTGACGGATTCAAGGACCGGTCAGGATTTCATTCTGATGAAACACGCCATTGTTTCAGTTCAGGGGGGCCTTTCACCAACGAAAGGAGGGAAATAGCACGGACAAGAATGAACTTAATAAAGAGATTCTTAAACATTATGCCTATCCCACCACGAATTCCTTCATTTCCTCCCTATCCTTATCCAAGAAAGGAAGATTAGCATAGTGCCTGAGTTGCGTTAGTTCAGTATGCCCCTGGCTCAGTGCTATTTCCATGGCCTTATCCGGAAAAGAAAATAAAAGCCATGATCCCCACGTCTTCCTGAATGATTTCGCTGACAGCCCCTCAATCAATGGAAAATTATAGGCTAGCCATTTATCGAAAGCAATACGGGACGGTACGGTTATAGAGAAAAACTCTCTCATCACGTACTTGCCGGGAATAGATAACCTGACCCATCTCTCCCTCTGCTTCCTCTTAGCTTTCTGCTGTGCCCATTCTGGAAGGTGGATAAAGTTCCCGTCGAACCAGTCTTGATTTCCTCTCAACCTCAATGCTTCCTCATAGCGCAGGCCTGTGAGGAGGAGAGCGTCAACTAGGATTTGTTTTTCCCTGTTCGTTATGCTGCCTTTAAGCATCTTGAACTCAGATGGTCTTAATATCCTGATCCCTGATTTCATTATTGAATGTTCAGCATACATGAGATCTCGGCTTATCACGTTTAACATAAAACGTATAGGGAAATAATGTTTTCTGTTACCATGATATTTAAGTAACTCACGGAAAAGAAATGAATTTCTATGCATTTTAAGATAAAACGTAGAGGTTTATTTCTTCACCTCCATTTTTATTCTGCTCGCTTTTAAAAATAGGAATTAAAGCCTCAAAGGAGTCAGGTGGATAAAACACTATTATGAAGTCTAAAAGCCTCTAAAAAATTAGAAATTAGCATGCATGCTTCGCGCACGCATTAGGGGAAATGAATATCTTAGATCGCTCGAATTGTTCCTCATGAAATAGGTGGATATGGAAAACAATAGAAAAAGAGATGGAGGAATTCCTTGGAGTTGGAGCGGAGGAATTGAAGGAAGAAATCATCAAAGAGGCGATCTGGCTCAGGAAGGACCATTCGAAAATGGTAGTCCTGCGGATCTTCCCTGATGGTACTTATGACCTAGGCTCCGGCCAGGAGGGCAGCTATGATGGATATGATAACGGGGAAAGGCTCTGGGCATCTTTCTCTCTGATCGAGCCGTGGGACCTCCCTGACTATGAATCCGTCATTAAAAACGACGACGGCAGCTACACAGATCCAGATACTGGGGATGAGTATGAGGATGATGACGAGCTTCTGGAGGCAGTCCGGACCAGCGTTGCCTCAGGGTTCTACCATAAGTTTGAGGAGGAATGGGAAGGCTTCCTCTTCGCCTTCCAGGAATGGAGAAAATTCCTTATGGATTCAAGAC
>Ga0080003_1000971_pt1 | contig 16714 bp, 7 predicted proteins | sample JossMetagenome_FD_69206 | JGI IMG/M metagenome (GOLD analysis project Ga0080003, IMG submission 69206) | Hot spring microbial communities from Joseph's Coat, Yellowstone National Park, USA - JC2_E (SPADES assembly) (version 2) | ecosystem: Environmental > Aquatic > Thermal springs > Hot (42-90C)...
ATCATTTTACAAAGTATAAGTAAGCTTAAAAATTACGGGACAAAATAATTGTGAAAAATTGGTTGGGAAATAGGGCTTTCGCGGCCATGATCCTCATTTTGTTCATGATTGGTAACGTTTTCCCTTCTCCCTTGGTTTTGGGGCAAACCTCCGCGTCGGGCACCGGTACCACGAGCGCAAACTCAGGCAGCGAAAATGGCGAAATTTACTTAGTCGCTAACCTGGCTGGGAGCACCTTCACCGGAAACATAAATGGGACTTTCACGGGTTCGATCGCGGGAACGCTCACGGGAAAGGTGAATGGGACGCTCACACAGGGCGAATCTTCTTATTCGGTAAGCTTCTCTTACAAAGGGACTTTCAACGCGCCGAGCAAGGTCTATGATGTCAGCGGGAAGGGAACGGCACAGGGGACGGGCGGTTCGATAAGTTCGGGTAGCTTCAACGGGATGCTGACGAACCTCGTCTCTCAGCTGGAGTGTGGGGAGATCTCTGGCGCGTTATCTGGGTCCGAGGGTTCCTTTTCGGTTTCTACCACGATTCTATCATCCGGTCAATCCTCCAGCCTGTCTTTAAGGGCAAACTTCGCGGGAACCTTTGCGCAGCTTTACGCGGTCACTTTCAATGAGGTTGGTCTCACCTCTGGGACGCAGTGGGCCGTTACCGTTAGCCCGTCGGCCAGCGGCACGGCCACCTCGGGGACTTCGGCGTCCTCGGGCGTCACGCTTTACAGCACTTCATCGTCGATCATCTTGGCGCTACCGAATGGTCAGTACGATTTTTCGGTGGTGCCCGTGGCGGGTTATTCCTCATCACCGAGCTCCGGTACGTTTACCGTTCAAAACGCGAACCTGAGCGAGCAAATAAAGTTTTCGCCGGTTTCCACGCCGACGCAATATTATACCGTTACCTTCGAGGAGTCTGGCCTTCCCTCGGGCTCTTCTTGGTCGGTCACCTTCAACGGTATTACCCGGTCTTCCTCTGGTTCTTCCGTCAAATTCTCTTCCACCCCGCCAGGTACCTATCCTTTCTCGATTACAGCGCCCAGCGGGTATTCTGCCTCCCCGAGCACCGGCTCTGTGAAGGTTAGCACGACCAACGTCACCGAACCCATCTCGTTTTCGCAGCAGGCTTACTCAGTTACTTTTACAGAATCCGGCCTTCCCTCGGGCTCTTCTTGGTCGGTCACCTTCAACGGTATTACCCAGTATAGCACGACCGACGAGGTCGTTTTCTCTGAAGTCGTCGGTACCTACTCGTATTCGATATCGCCTCCCCCGGGGTACTTCGCCTCCCCTAGTAGTGGTTCGGTAACCGTTGAAGGGCCAGGCGTTTCCCAGGCGATTGAGTTCGCGTCGACAACTTTTTCGGTCTCACTCCTCCCGAACCCCAACGGGCTGTACGTCACTCAGGGGAAGTCCGCATCCGGCGAGCTCCTGGTCAATTTGACGTCGGGCCTTCCGAAAAGTGTCCAGCTCAAGTATTACACTTCAAAAGGTCTGTCGGTGACCATTAATCCGAGTAGTGGCGAGCCTCCCTTTTCGTCGGAGATCACCGTCTCCGCCGCTTCATCACTGGCAACCGGGACATACCCGTTGCAAATTTGGGGATCGGTCAACGGCGCTACGGTGGGTTCGGCGAGCATCTCGATTGACGTGGTTTCAGGACCTACGTACGCTTTGACCTTTGACGAGTCCGGACTCCCGTCGAACGGGGCATGGACCGTCACTCTGTACCCCGCTTCAGCTTCACCTGAGGGCACTGCGCCCGCATCCGGCCTCGTTCAACACGAGGTAAGCCATTCGGATCAGGCGACCTTCTACGTCCCCGCCGGCGCTTATTCCTACTCGGTTTCTTCAAGCGGTTACGCGGCATTTCCCTCTTCCGGCAAGTCGTTGATCAGCGCCGCTTCTTCGGTGCCCGTGAAGTTCGTCCAGGACTCCTCCCTGGTCAAGGTTACCCTGACCGCCCCGACCGGCGGCTCAGTGGTTTACTCCCTTGAGGGCTACCCCGGGGAGGAAGGGACCGTCCCGTTTGGTTCCTGTCTCTTCTTCGCCTTTTCCGCCACGCCTGCGCGCTCTGCCTGGATACCAGGTTCCTTCCCTCCTTTTCTCTTTCCCTCCTTTTCTCTTTCCCTCCTTTTCTTCGTTTTCGCTCGGGGGCCCGCAAAAGGTGCTAAATGGCCTGCTGCTCTTGGTCCCAAGCCTCGGGGAGGTGTTGCCCCGATTATCGCACCCTTAACGAAAATCGCCCTTCTGCGCGAGGCCGTCGCCGGGGATACCTCGGCGACCTCGGCGATCTCCCCGTCGGTCCGGCCCTCGTCCGCGGGCTTCTCGAAGGGCTTCTCATCGAATTCCTTCTTCTCGGACGGCATAGCTAGATGGACCAATGAGCATTTAGAGGGCGGTGGACCGATGAGCGAAGTGAGTCAATGAAGGGAAATCTAACGATGAGGGAAATGAAACGATGGTCGGAAAGCGGAACAATAAGGCAAAAGTGGTTCAATGAGGCGGATAATGGTTCAATGAGCATTGGATCAATGAGGGATATTGGATCGATGTGGGGCCAGACCGATCGAGGAATTGGATCAATGAGGGGGCGAGGGTTGAAAGAAATGGATCGATGAGGCGAACCGTTGCGGATCGATGTGCGGGGCGATATTGGATCAATGAGTGAGTGGTGCTTGCATATAGCACTAGAAACTAGAGCTAGAACTAGAGAGGACCTCGAGGGACCAGCTCATGACGGCCCGCGGACGCACGCACCCCCCGGGCGTCCATTGCCTTCCTTCGCGCCGCGCGAAACGCTCGTCCAGCTCCGCGCCGTCGTCGCCGGGTTCAAGCGCTTCAAAGCCGTCAAGCTGGAGCTCCAAGACGTTTCTCCTCGGTTTCAAGCAGAGCGCTGACGCGTCCATTTTTAAATTATTTGAAAAACGAAAAAAGAGCGAAAAATTAGAAAGAAGTGGGTTTTGCGGGGTTAGGTATTTCACCACGGTGGAGCTTATCCACCAATGGATAAATGGATAAGATGTGCGTAATCATCGGCGCAGGATTAAACATCGCGCCAGCTAAATTGGCATTATTTAACGCTGATGTTAGTGATGGTGATCACGTTATGCCAGTAGGCAGTAGTGTTGATGCGCTTGATGCCCTGGCTGAGTTCGCTAGGCGGGTTTACTTACTTACCAAGACCTTGATTTCAGAAATGGGTCTATTGTCCTCAACCGAGGGCTTAACCTGATCGATGCCGTTGCGTCAATTAGGGGTTTGGTTGGTTGAGGCTAACGCGCCCTGCAACGCAATAATTTGGTATGGCGGGTGATGGGTTTGTGAAACCAAGCTTTGTCGACGTATTCAGTAGCCCGCGCTGAAGGCGGGTAACCTCCAAGACCTCGGGGATCCCTCGCCCTTCGGAGCGGGGAGGAGGTCAGGATTTCTACGGATTGCTTACGGTAATAAGGCTAGCTCGCGAGCGAGCGAGCACCCCCTACGGTTCCCGCTTTCTGGGCATCGGGGTAAGAAGTGGCTGGCCGCTTCTCCCTTATTGAGGAGTGGCCCGAGGCCGGCCTGCATCCTTTCCCCTTCTTGCTCGCTTCCGAAAGGGGCTGCCGATTAACCGAGGGAGGCGAAGCTCACTCCCCACTGATTGGGCGCTAAAGGCGTTTACTGTCCTTTACGGCGTTTTACTGTGCCTTAATTTAACTCGTGGCGTTTCGCGGTCCAATAAAAATCGGTTCTTTAAAACGTACCCATTAGGGCATGCGGTATACTGTGACCGACTCGGATCATCTCTCCTGCTGGTTTGAGCGCTTCAACGGGTTTTGTTTCACGGGGAAAGCACCAAAAACGCTCGCAAAACGCTTTGTTCGTTTTGCCGGGGCGACCGCGCTAAGTGCGTAAGGGTCCAGTAGTTTCCTATCGTGCTGAAGCTATGGGTCTTCGACCCATGTCGCATGGGTGTTTCGAACCGCGGGCCCCATCTGGAATCGTGCCTTCACCGCGCGATTTGCGTGGCATGCCCCGGGGATGCCTTCCACGTGGAGCTATCGGGTTGCTGGCCAGCCGAATCCGTTCCGAGTCTGCGTCCGCTTACCTTAGTTCAATATCCGTTTCGTATCGGGGAAGCCTCTTCGAGGGTAACTCTGAGGCGCTCTAATTTGGATTGGGTATAGAATGCGTTTATCTATCCTAGAATTCGTTGTGTCGTAAATCGGCAACGACTTGGACATAATGCCGTGAAACTTGCTTTAATGTGAACCGGTAACGGCGGCTACACTATTAATTTCATCTCAGGTATTTGCGAGAAGAAAGTGATAGCATTTTTGAAAATTAATTGCAAGCATGTCGATCTTCCTGTTCCTAGCCAGCAGCTTGGCGACGGGCGGCCCCACAGCTGCAGCGAGGGCCGCGGAACCTGCTCGAATCGTGAATGCAAACAACGCCGGGGTGGTATACAATTCGACGATTCCCCTTTGGAACATTTATATTCCGAAAAACTTTGTAACGGAGTATTCCATGGCAGGTGATGTGCCGTCGATGCTCTTCGATTATTGTATAAATACCTTCCTTCTTACCGATATCGATGTTGGATAGTAGTTGGGAGGAATTCTTATCTAACGTACCTTCATACTCAACCTAATGGAAGGCTTGAATTGTTACGATGGTGCTGCTGCGTTGTCCCTCGCTGCCATGGGCTTGTAAACGGAGTTCTACTCAGGGAAAGATCGTTCGACCGGTGCACCCCCGTCTTACCCCGATCGGCGTGCGCGTGCTCAATAACTGCGCGATCGAGTTCGCGTTCACCTCTGGCTGCTCTCTTGCGTCGTATACGCGCTAAACACTCCAATAGTGACCCCTTACTCCGTTAGGGGCCTTACCTCGAAAACCTCACGGCCATGAACGCGACCCAAGCAAACTCCTGCGCGACCGAGATCGCGCAATTCGTTCAACTTCCCCAGTTCTTAGCCTCGACATACGCGGCCACATCCGTGCCTTGCGGTGAGGTTCACTTCGTTTCGCGGAGCCTCTTGGTCGCCTGGGATTCGATCTTCCCCTATCGCGCTTGGCATCACCACAACCCAGCGATGGTCGTGGATTCGGTCGTCTTCAATGCCGAGGCGGCCCCGCGCTACGCCGAACTGGCGAGGAGTTTGGCCTACGGGTGATTCGCTGGTTGGGGAATTCGACGTCGCGCTCAGGTTTGCTGAAAGCAAGGTAGTCGCTCATGGGTTACCTTATTCGACCCTTTATGAACGTGGGTGATTAGCTCATGAACTGACTGAGAAGCCGAGCTTACGCGCTCAACAGTTGGCATCGGTTCTCGTTCGACCTTACCGTGTGCAAGAAGGTTTATGGCGTTAACGGAAAGGCAGAGCGCAAGAGACGCGCGTGGGTTCAAGAAACGCTCGCCCCATCTGAGAGTTCCGCCTCAGAGCGTGGGATCTCTTCTCTGTTGACGAGAATCGGTTGCCCGAGATGCTTCGGCTCAACCTCAAGCTTTACCCTTCTGCGGTATGGCCTGCGCAGCTCTGAGGTCCGTCCCTTGCTTTCTATAACGCCCTTTCTCCAAGCCACTTCGAGTGAGAGCGGTGAAGGCCGGTTTTCACGCCAGGTAAGCCTTTCTCTGAGTTTGTCAGCTCGCTCGTGTCCGTCTTTTCAGTAGCTTCTGGGCGTTGGCCCGCGTCCTCACGGGCTTGGGTCCAAAGTCATTCCAGACGCGACCGGAGCCTAGGACCAGGAATGGAGCACCGGCTAGAAAGAAGTCGAGCAGGTCGTCACCTACGTCGAAGCGACCGCCGTGGGTTATCACGCAATCATCAGCGTATTTCGCGTACGCGACGCCTCTGATAGGAGCTCATCATCGGCAGGATTCCTGTACTGGAAAAAGGCGTTGATCTCTTCCACGACTTGGCCTTATCCCGGCAACTTTCTCGGTCCCTCATTGCGCGCGCCCAAAGATCTGCCTTCCAGGAGCGTTGAGCTTTAACCCGAGCGCTCCTCGAGAGCAAGCGCGGGTCACGTTTGAGTTTCCCGCAATGCGAATGGGTGCGCGAGCATTCGGCTTTTTTGCCGCGATGACGGTGGCGTAGTTAGTCGTGAGCCTCCTCCTCGCGGTCCTCGCCTCTGCAGCGGTGGGCTCGTGTGTCCATCGGATGTCACCGCGGGAACTATCTACCGGCTGATGCTTGGAAGGCACGGGATCCTCGGAATTAATCTACCTGGGTGTTGCACCTTTTTCCGGAGCACCGTTTAAGGCAGGGAAGCCGAAGAGGTGCGCACAACGCAAGTGCGTCTTGGGAAGAGCACCGCAATACCCTGGGTTTTCGGGTTTGCCACGAACTCCAGACGGTTTAAGGGCGCGGTGTTTGACGCTCAAGGGGCTGGTCTGCTTCAGCGGTGGACCTTCTTGATCGCTCGATCTTGACCGTCCGAACTTCGCCCTGGAGGACGTTGGTCTTGCCTTTGGCCACCATTCCCGCTGCGGTTGAACCCGCTAACTATGGTCATTTGGGGCTTTCTTTTAACGACCACCTTGACTTTTGGCGCTTAGCTGCAAGTCCCCGGAATGCGTGCGCGCCGGCGGGCCGCGTTGCGGGTTGCAGAGTGATGTGGATTTGAGGTGATTAAGTTGACAAGTGTAAACTTCTTCCGCAGAAAGGTATATATGGAGGTCGCCATTTGCTAACTCGAAGGTACAATGGAATCTGAGAACGTAATTCAGGGAAAGAAATTAGCTGCAATCGCTTTGATGCTAGCGTTTCTGAGCGCTGGCTTTGCCTCGTTGCCCGTTTTGGCAGCGTCAAACTCAGCCACCGGAAACATAGCGCCCTACGTAACCAATGGGAATACGGCCACGGTTAACGTGTCTCCGAACGCGATACAGATCGGAGGCACGGTGAACATAGCGGTGACGGTGACTAATAGTGCGCCGATCACCTCTAACGTTGACATGAAGGTATCGGTGACGACACCACACGGTGAAACAGCGTATGCCTGGTACATATTTAAGCCTAATTACTTTAATGAAACCACTCCGTATTCAGCCAATGCTGCGGCGACATTGGTCGAGCAATTCCCGAGCTCTGCCTTTGTGCCGTCTCTTAAGACAGACGTAACGGGAATCTACTACGTTACTCTGCTGTATTACTCCTCGACTGGTAGATCTTATCCGGTGGCCACCACGGACTTCACCGTCAGCAATGGAATTAACGTGGTTGTTAGCACGAATGCGGCGACTTTGAACACCGCGGCTCACAGGGAAGGGAGTTTCACGATCAATGCCGCCGCTACCTACGCGAGCAATAGTGCCCCCGTTAACACGGCCACGGAGTCGGTCATCGCGTACTTGTATCCTAAGCTTGGTCCGAGCACATACTACACTACGCCGCTGCAACCCACGTCAACGGCGGGCGTTTTCGCTGGAGTCTTCAAAGTACCAGACAACGCTTACTCTGGCCAGTACACAGTGGTTGTCAGCGTTTCTGACGGCATTGGCAACACAGGTGAGGGAATTGCCTTTGCTTACGTGAACACTACGAAGCTAACCGTTACCGCCAGCATCAACGGTACGACGTTTGAGAAGACCTCCACGGCCGAGATAACGGCCAACGCGGCTGGAGTTTCAGGTCTGCCGCTCACGAACAAGAACGCAACGTTCGTGGCTACGCTTTGGTACGTCGTTAACTCTGCCGCTAACGCTGCGACTCACATAAAGGTGCCGCTCAGCTACAGCAACAAGACCCATGAATGGACTGCCGATTGGCAGGTTCCCTATAGCTTGGACACCTCGAGGACTTACTACTTCAACGTGACTGCCTCAGACGACCTAATACAGCCAGACACGGGCTGGGGCGTAACTGGCAAGTTCACCGTCACCCCCGCCTTCATAAAGATTAAGTTCAGCGTAACTCCCCAGACGGCGACCAGGGGAGCCAACTTCACCGCGGTTGCCACGGCCACGTGGCCGAACGGAACCGCGTTCACCTCCATGAACTTCGGTACCGACGCGGGATACATGAAGGTCTTCAGCAATGGCACGCAGGCCCTCGCGATAAAGACAGTCAACATGAGCTACAGTTCGTCTCTGGGCGAGTGGATAGCTTCAATCCCAACCTACTGGAATACCACATCAGGCCACTACCTGCTCTGGGCCGTGGCGTCGGATCAGGGAGGCAATGGAGGAATCTCCTCCAGCCAGACCATAGATCTGAAGCCCGCGACTCTTATAATAACGCCGTGGAGCTACGAGGTGATAAACGGCAATTCCACTAAGGCCACCATATACTTCAACTTCAACGTGACGTACCCGTCTGACCTGGTGGCCCAGGTCACGGATAAGAAGGTCTACAACGAGCTAGTGCTGTCGCTTAAGGACATACTGCAGGGAGGCTCCAATTGGCCCAACGGGCACCCGATCGATGCCTACATATACGTAAACGGGCAGCCGGGGCCCATAAGGAACGGTTACAACTGGTACGCCAACTCGACTTATGACAACCTCGGCAACTTCACCGCAACTGGAAGCATAGTCTATTCCCTTTACACGCCCATAAATGCCGCGAAATTCTTGAGTGTGGAATCGACCCTCACGAACTCCAACGTCACCGATTACAAGGTGAGCGGAGCGGTCCAGGGCTGGCCGATCAGCGCAACCCAGCCTCTGGGCGACTATAGGCTCGAAATAGCTTACTACGGGGACGTGGCCGTTGCGCCCAACACGGGAAGCGGCAGCAACGATTTCCCGGTCGCAAAGGTGCTCACCTCGAAGCTTCCTCTCGTCAACCAAAGCGAGAGCGAGATGATAACCGTCAACTCCACCGTTTACACCGCGGGCACATGGGGTAAGCCAGCCGTCAACTCGAAGTTCCTCCCAAGTTCATTCACCGTGACGCTCGTTTCCGCGGAGCCGTGGCCGAACGCGCACAACTACACGGTCTCCCTGACGTTGTCCAACGCCACCACTGGCTTCTACACCGGCACGCTGATGGTCGACAACGCCCCCAACCCCGGAGCTAAGAAGGGTATGTACGTCGGCCTCTACTACGCCAACGAGAACCTAACCTTCGCGGGTAAGCTCCTGGAGCCATACGTGACCGACTACGACGCCGCAAACCAGACGGTTAACGGCGACCTCGTGTTCCTGCTCACAAGACCCTACATAACCAGCAATGCCACGCCGATCGTTTACCCGCCCAACGTCTGGTACTCGGTGAACGGCACGGTCACGGACAACTACGGGCACCCAGTGCCAGGGCTCACGTTCTTCTACTTCAACAAGCAACTGGGAGAGAACCAGAGCCTAACGACCAACAAAATGGGAGTCATCGAGCCCACGCCCAACACGGGCTACGTGCTCATAATCCCATCCGACACTCCAAACGGCTTCTACAACTTCACTTTCGAGATCCCCGCGATGTCCAGTAACCCGAAGACCGTGTCCAACTACTTCCAGCCTCCGTACGTGTACGGTCCCATACCCACGTACAAGCTGGAGGTGGAGAAGACCGTCGTCGTTCCCCCGCTCGCGGTCTCCGTTTCAGTGACGCCCAGCACGTTGCAGAACGGGACAAGCGGGGTCATACTCGCCTCCGTCACGTCTAACGGCAAGCCCATTACCGGAGCGACCGTGATTGCCAGCATAACCGCTCCCAACGGGACCTCCAAGCTGACGCTGCAACCCACATCAACGGCCGGCATATACTCGGCCGCCTTCACCATATCACCGATGGGTCCAGCCGGTCTGTACACGGTTTCGGTAACCGCGACGGAGGTCGGCTACAGCACCGGCACGGGCGCCGCATCGTTCACGGTGACGGTGCCCGTTCCAGTTGTCGTTACAAAGCCGCTGTCGATATCGCTCTCGGTGAGCCCCAGCAGCATCGCTAATGGGACTTCAGGGGTAATATCGGCCAGCATCACCTCCAACGGCCAGGCCGTCACTAGCGCCACCGTTACCGGAAGCGTCGTCACGCCTACTGGGACATCGATTCCACTCCTGTTCACCACGAGCTCTAGCACTCCTGGGCTGTACACCGCGACCGTCAGCGTCCCGAGCAGCGGGCCAGCCGGGACTTGGGATGCCACTGTCACCGCCTCGGCCACTGGATACACCACGGCAACGCAAGGCATAGCCTTCACCGTTAGCATGGTCACTCCTCCTGTCATACCCAAGCCTGCGCCGCCGGTCAACCTCACGTGGGTCTACCTGCTGGCAGGTCTTGCGGCGATATTCGCGCTGATAGCCCTGATCTACATAGCGATAAAGCTGAAGTGATAGCAGCTAAAACTCGATTTTTTTATTTTTTATTTCTTCTTCTGTGCGATGTGGTTTTCGCGCGGGTAGCTGCGCGCGTTGTGTTGCAATACCAGCGACTTTCGCTGATCATGTTCGCCGTCTTCGCTTTGACTAGGTCTTTTGTCCGGGGCTCAGCTTGCGAAAGGCGTTACCTGTATCGAGTGTCCTCGAGCCGAAGACCCCGTGGGAGACTCTTCAAGCGACTTCGTAGAGGTGGGTTTTTGTGGAAATCTCTCGTTGTTTTTTGAAGCCGACAGAATTTCCTGACGCCGAGCGGCGAGGTCCTTCACGGTATAGCCTTTTAAGTAGAAGCAGGTCGATCGCCATGGACGCAGGAGAACCCGTAAAGATAGCGATCTTGGGCGCGGGCAGCTTGTCTTTCATAAGCAACCTCGTGAGGGACCTGGCGCTTGCGAAGGATTTATACGGCTCGACGGTAGAGCTGATGGACATAAACCCCTCTCGGCTGGAGAGGTCGTACTCTTTCATGAAGAAGTATTTCGCGGAGGCCGGGGCCTCCTACTCCGTTGAGATGACGACCGACAGGGCGCAGGCGGTGAGAGAGGCCGATTTTGTCCTCAACATAGCCTTTCCAATAGGGTATGATAACTACGGAAAGATGATGGAGGTAGCTGAGAAGCACGGTTATTACAGGGGTCTTGACGCCACGGAGTGGAACATGGTTAACGTCTACGCCATATATACCGGCTACGAGGTCTTTGAGGCTGCGATGCGCGCAGCCGACGACGTCGAGGAGCTTGCTCCTGATGCTTGGTTTGTGCAGATGGCCAATCCAGTCTTTGAGGTCTCCACGCTGCTCGGAAGAACGCATCCGAAACTCAAGGTCGTAGGCTATTGCCACGGCGCTCCCGAAGGGGCAAAGCTCCTCACAACTAGGGCATTGGGGCTGGACTTCGATGACGTCGAGTTCAAGGCGGCCGGGTTTAATCACACGGTATTCTTATCCGAGCTGAAATACAGGGGTGAGGACGCTTATCACCTTGTTGACGAGTGGCTAGAACAAAAAGCAGAGGACTTCTGGAAGAGGGAGGTCATCGGCCCGTGGGAGGAGACGCTTAGCAAGGCCGCGGCAGACATGTATAAGACGTACGGTCAGTATCCCTTGGGAGATACCGCGAGGAGCGGCACGTGGAAGTATCACTGGGACCTCAAGACGAAGCAAAAGTGGTACGGACCACTGGGGGGCGTGGACTCAGAAATAGGCTGGGCGCTGAGGCTTTATCTGCGTTCCCAAGAGGAAAAACGCGAGGACGTGCTAGTTAGGCCAGACGTGAGGGCTACCGAGAAGCTGCCCCCCCAGAAGAGCGGCGAGGCTGCGATAGACTTCATACAGGCGGTTACCGGAAGGGGAAAGCGCGTGGTCTACCTCAACGTCAGAAACGACGGGGTGATTCCAGGTGTAGCGGCAGACGTCTTCGTTGAAGTTCCCGTGCAGGTAGATGAGGGGAAGCTCGAGCCCGAGCGGGTGGCGCTGAGCGACAGGATAAGGCGGCTTGTGCTGCCCGTCAGGCTAGAAAAGATGGAGAGGTCGCTCGACGCTTACATCACGGGCGATAAGCAGGGCCTCGTAGAGGTGCTATTGGAGGATCCGAGGACGAACTCACCCGAGCAGGCAAAGGACGCGATCGATGAAGTCTTGAGCCTGCCCTTCAACGAAAACATGAGAAAGCACTTCGAAAAGTAACGCGTATAGCGGCGCGTGCAGCGCAAGAAGGTTTAATACCCTTGCAAAGGACGCGTTGCGCGGTGTTTTTGCGATGGGTACGCGCCGAGGGCGCCCCGTGGGCATTCAGCGTCGCCTCAAACCCGCGGCAGGCGCGCTCGCTGGCCTCCCCCACTTGCGAGGCGTTTACGTTTGTTTATTCATTTATAGAGTATTATTCATTTATCGAGTATCGAGCTTTTTGACACAACTCGTGAGTTAGATATTCGCCGCGACTTGCTGGGTAGGCCCTAGGCCAGATCGTCCACCGCGGTCCGTCGCGTAGGTCGAAATGTAGTGTGGACCTTCTCACGGGTTGCGCATGTGAGGGACTTTGGAGAATCTTTTGATTTTTGTCTCTCTCCCCCGCTTCGCCCGGAGGACCTAAGCCTTGATGGAGATCAAGGCAATGTATTTATTCTGGCCTCGCATTCGCCGTTCATTGAGGAGTTTGCGCATGACTGCACGTTAATTTCTTGGCAATTTTCTTCGTTTTGGATCACCTTTAAACCGCTTCTGGGTAAGTGCAGTTAGACCCACGGGGTGCTAGAGTTACGAAGACGTGGCCGCCAACAGGCCGGTTGTTTGAATGAGGCTGCCGAGAAGCCTCACAGGAGATATTCTAGCTCGAGGTGTCATCGGCGTCCTAGGGTTAGGGGTCGACCGTGGGCCAGGGGTGTGGTTGGCATCGTGGTGTTCAAGCACCCAAGGAAGGCTCAAGAAAACGAACAGGCAGGAAAAAGTGCCCCCCTGCTTTTTGCCTCCCCTGGCGCCGTCGCAAACAGTTTCAAAATAAATAGCTTTATTTAGGTGCTTGTCATATGGTATTCTGTGCATGAAAGATTATATACCTTGAAAGAGGCATGTATGCTCCTCGGTCTTCACCCAAGGACCATTATTGGATATTCAAAAGTTTCTTCTAATGCACAGAAAGATGACTTAGGAGGTCGTGAAGCGTGCTAAAGAGCTATTCTCTAAAGTATGAGCGCGGAGATGAGCTCTTGCCGCTCCTCAAAGCTTACAGGGACGCTCTTAACGGCGTGCTCGAAGAGCTTTGGAATAGCGTAGAGTGGAAAAAAAGCAAGGTGAAGGGAGAGAAGCAGTGGAGGCTCTTACCGAAGTACGAGGTGGACATCCACAGCGGAGAGTACAGGAGGAAGCTCAGGGATAGCCTGCTTGAGGATTGGCCTTATGCGGCCCACTGGGTTGACTCGGCCTTAAAGACGGCGTGCTCGATATTCAAATCGTGGAGAAAGAACTACGTCAAAGGAGACAGAAAGAGGAAGAAGCCCACGGCAAGAAGGCTATTCGCGAGAGTGAAGCAAACGCTCGTCAAACTTGAAGGCGAAAGGCTTAGGTTAACGGTTAAGCCTGGCGAGCACGTTTACATCGACCTATCGAAAAGGTACTTTCCTCTGCCTAAGGAAGTGTCCTCAGCGGGCCTTGGCGAACCAATAATAACGCTTGAAAAGGTACACCTACCAGTTCACTACGAAGATAAGAACCAAGGCGAAAAGCCAAGCGTGGCTTGGGACTTCAACCTGCTTTCTCTGGACGGCTACTCACCAGAGACAGGTTGGGTTAGGATAGACACCTCGAAGCTGGCATCGGTACACATCGCATCATTTGAAAAAAGAAGAAGCGTTCAGAGGAAGGCTTCGAAATCGAAGAAGGCGAAGAGGATACTCGCTAAGTACTCGAAAAGGGAGAGGAACCGCGCTAAAAAGCACCAGCTAGAAATCGCTCGCGCCATCCAGTCCGTTGCAGGTGTAGTGGGCATAGAGGAGCTCTCAAAGCGGGGCATGTACGCGCGTTCGCGCGTGGAACAGGAGGATTTCGAGGAGCGACTGGCGCTCAATCACAAGGGTACTAATGGGGAGGATGGGTGAAGCTAAAGTGAAGGAGCTCGACCCCTACGGCTCATAGTCATACTGCTCCAGGTGTGGGTGGGAAAACAAAGACCTGAATGGAGCAGATACCTTCGAGTGTTTGGGGTGCGGGCTCAGAATCGATCGCCAGCTAAACGCCGCCATCAACCTCTACGCGCGCACGCGGTTCGGGTACACCGTGAAATGGGAGGGCGGAAAGAAGCGCGTTGAACTGAATATGGAGGGCGCTTCCCAGAGGGAGTGGTGGGATCATGTGGTGCTGCCATCCCTCCTGGGTGGGTGCGTCCTTGCAGAGGCCTAAAAGGTGTTTGACCCCTTGGGTCAGCCTTTCATTGGCAAATTTGAAGCCTCGGTTTGTTTCAAATAAGCCTATCCCGAGTTCGGGGTAGTTCTTAAGAAGTATTTGCAAGACAGCGTATGCGAGGATCTCCTGGGTCTGCCTCTTGGTAGGGTCAGGCAAGTGGATGTAGGCCTGCTCGAAATAGATGAGACTTAATGAAACAGACAGCGATGTCCCGAAGCGGTGCTTCCCGAAAAAGAAACACCTAAGTCTAATTCGTGGATATGGGATAAGTTCGGCGTTTGACAACCGCAACATTTAAGTGTGTCAGATAACAATTATTTTTGATGCAGAATCCGCTCCTTTCTCTGGAGCTAATCTATTGGAACCACTTCACAATTTACTGTCAGCTAGACGCTATGGGTCGTGGCCTCGGGGCAACTGTTTACTTCCGTAATGATCCTCTGTCTCCTTCAACAACCACCCCTTCTGTTGAGGTCTGGTACCCCATTGTAGGTTATCTCGAGTACATAGAGCAAGGACCGCAGCCGAAAAGGATCCCAATTAACCAAGTCTACGAGGTGGAAGACAACAGCCAAGGCCAAGCACTGGATTTGAAAATCGATCCTGGAAAACTGAGCAGTACTATAATATTTTACACGAATGTTACCCTTACCCAAGCAGAAAGTATGAGAGCACTCGCAGACAAGCTTGGTACAGTGACCTTGAATGTGCACCTCTACTTTTCCGTGCTATACGACGCGGGTACGATCAAGCAAAAGACGTACGCCTTTAATCCTGTGTTTCCGTTTAATGTCACAAAGGTAAAAATGCGGGATTGGATTGCCCAATGGACTAGTTTGTATGCGCGGTCGGAAGACTTGCCTGCTTCGGTCCCAAAGAATGTCCTTGACGATTACGTTGAGGCAATGTCCAGCTTTAATATCAATAACTTCAAGGCGTCATCTGTGATGGCAAGACGCGCCTTACAGCAAGCTCTTGAGGACAAGGGTGCTACGAAGGGATCCGCCCTAGCAGCTCAAATTGAAGAACTTAAGGGGAAAGGCCTGCTAAGCGATGCAACTGCGAATCTGGCCCACGGAGTAAGACAATTTGGAAATTTCGGCGCGCATCCCAATGACGACCTTCTCGCACAGGTCACTTCCGCCGACGCTAGTTTAGTTCTGAATATCACAAAAAAGATTCTTAAAGAACTTTACAAGTAAAAACAAGGAAATGATGTACCACTAAAAGGTTGCGGAAGCTGGGAATGACTTAAATTTGGATGGCTTCTTTGATTGCGCATGTGTGGTATGGACCTCTCTGCATAAAACCCCTAAAGAAAAAAGAATGTTAGAAGGAGATTTATGGATCATAAAGACGGTGTTCGGGCGATACGTTACGTCAAGGCTCGTCAAATTGGCAAAGGAAATGGCGACGAAGGCATCAGTCTACAACGGATTCATCAAGGCGATGGTGAAGGACCGAGAAGACGTTCGGCCATGATTATTCCAGTTTTGACTCGACCCGCGCTCATGAGCGAGCCTCAGTACACCCGCGACGAATTGAGTCGTTGCGAGCTCTCTCTCAAAAACAGAGGCATCACCAGAGGGGAATGTATTTCACCTTCGCGGATGCCCCAGATAAAACGAGAAGGAGTGTGGAAACCCATTGGCTTCACCGATGGCTTCGTCACTCGATTTGTTTGTCTTTAAGCGCCTGTTTCAGCGTCGGATATACGGATACGCTCGTTCGAAACACCATCGCCCCGACAACCAAGTAATCGTCTAAACTCATTCCGTGTCTATTGAGGAGTATTGTTCACTTTAAGGATCCCCTGAACAACTAGTTGGTAGCATAATTCTCAGAACGATTATCTTCGTGTTCATTTTTGACTTGATTCATATGATACTAATCACGACAAATTTACATTTTACATCATCGGTCAGGAATGACTGACTTATGCTACAAGCTACTCGGCAACAAGCGCACTTTTATATATACGCGGGAGCCAGCTACGCGGCTATGCGCAGGCAAGCTATAAAGAAGGACTTGGTACTAAGCGATGCTAAGTCCCATTAGGCCCGACCCCATTTGGTACCAAATCTTGGCGCCTTAAAGAAGCGAATTGCTTACGCATGCGTCCGAGCCTCCGGTAAGCTGTCGCTGCGATCGAAGTATAAGCCATTACATGAAGATGAAATGGGGAGGGAGTGGGTAGACTATACGAGCAGGGGTTTATCCGTCACGGCAGAGGTCTACCTCCGCGAAGTCATTGACTATTTGGCCCCAGACCGCGTGCTGCTCAGAGAGAGTGCGTCCTGGGCGGGCAGGGCCTTCCCGATGCCATGCTACTTGACGATCTGGCCCAAGAAGCGCAGAGCTGAATACAGGAAGCGGCGGGAGAGTTACCTCGTTCTTACGTTCGGGAACGCGCTCAGCACGGCGCAGTCCTGGGGACTAAGCTTGAAGGCCGCGAACGCTACGCTGTCCAGACAAGAGGGGGGCCAAAGCGGCGGTTTAAAACGG